>Ga0163155_10005623_pt1 | contig 12432 bp, 11 predicted proteins | sample OliLakLV19SP4G1_FD_148611 | JGI IMG/M metagenome (GOLD analysis project Ga0163155, IMG submission 148611) | Freshwater microbial mat bacterial communities from Lake Vanda, McMurdo Dry Valleys, Antarctica - Oligotrophic Lake LV.19.SP4.G1 | ecosystem: Environmental > Aquatic > Freshwater > Lake >...
AGCCAGTTCGCGACCGCGTACTTGTTCGTCGACTCGGCGAGGCTCGTCGCGAGGCCGCCGCGCCCCAGAACGCCGACCACGAACGGCAGGAACAGGAGGACGATCAGGTCGAAGACGAGGAAGATCGGGTGGTACGCCGCGAGCAAGAGCAGGCTGAAGAGCACGGTGAGGGCCGCCGACGAGCCGTCGAGCAGCACCTTTCCCAGGGTCTTCTGGAGCGTCAGCACGTCGAAGAAGCGATTCACCAGCTCGGGCGCGTAGTGCTCGGCGAGCGCGTCCTCGCGAATGCGCGGCAGCCGGTACGCGACATCGAACGTGGTGCGCACAAAGAGGCGGCGCTGGAGGAGATCCACGACGTAGCGCTCCATGACGAAGAGACCGCCGCCGGCCAGGAGCCCGACCAGGACGAGCCCGCAAAGCACCCAAAGGTTCGGCGTGAGGACGCCGAACGCGACCGTGTTCACCACCGCCTGGGTACCGAGCGGCAGCACCAGCGCGAGGAGCCCGCCGAGCATCCCGTAGACGGTCACGACCCCGATGTCGCGCCGCTCCAGCATGAGGAGGCGCCAGAGCTGGCCGAGTTCCCGTCCGGTGGGACCGTGATCGGAGTCTAGTGTCGGCGCGGACGCAACACTGGATGTCGAATGTAGGAACGTCATTTCCGGAATCGACTAGCCGACGACTCCCCCCCTATGCAAGACACGATGAACGGAAAGACGCCCGGCGTTTGGACCTTCCTCACCAAACACGCGCACGTGCCGGCAGGCCGCGGGCCCGTCGACCCGCAGGTTGTCGTCGCCGCTCCGGAGGCGCAGGTCGGGCACGATGACATCGTTGGTTACGGAAGCACGCTGTTCGTTCATCGCGCTGTTCGCGGCCATGGCCCCATCGCGAGGAGCTCGTGTTCATCCCGCGCGAGCACCGTCTTCAGCAGCGGGTGTTGGAAGCTTCGCTCGACCGTGATGGCGTAGAAAGTCTCAAAGAGCCCCGGCACCTCGCAGTGCTCGTGCAGCACGCCTTCGCGGAGCTCGTCCCGCACCACGATGGACGGCAGCAAGGCTAGCGCACTCGTATCGCGCGCCAGGAGCCGCATCGTGGCCATATCGTCCACCTCCGCGAGGATGCGGACGCACACGCCGAGCTGCTCGCATAGGGCGTCGAACTCCGAGCGAATAGCGCTCTCCCGGCCTGGAAGGATCATTGGCGCGTCGACGATACCGTGGGGGAAGCGGAAGGACGTCTGGCGCTTCGACCCGACGATGCTGACCGGCTGCCGGGCGATGCGCCGGCAACGCAGCCGACCGCCACCTTCGCGCGAGGGCTGCCGGTTCGCGAGGACGAGGTCGACCGCGTGGTCTTCGAGCCGAAGACAGAGATCGGCGAGCACACCCGACTCGAGGCACAGGCGCACGTCGGGTTGTTCGAGGAGCGGCTTGACGAATGACTCCTGGAAGTTGCGAGACAGCGTGGCGACAGCTCCGATCCTCAGCACTTGCGCGCGCTGCCGGCCTTGCTCGAGTGTTGAGACCAGCTGGCTGCCCACGGTGAAGATGTCCTCCGCGTAGGCGAGCGCGATCTTCCCGGCCTCGGTGAGCACGAGTCGGCGCCCTTCTCTGAGAAACAAGGCTCCACCCAGCTGTTCCTCCAGTTGCTGAATCTGAGAAGACAGCGCCGACTGCGCGACGCGTAGTCGCGACGCCGTCCGCGTCAGGTTGCCGTCCTTCGCGACCGCCCAGAAGTAGCGAAGGTGGTGGAAGTTGATCTGTTCGACACTCAGCATCATTCTGTTAAAGCGAACGTCTTATTATATTCTATGTATTTTTCAAGAACATCCATGGCCGGTATAGGGGCGTCCATGAACACACCCGCTGAGTGGTCGGTCGTTGTCCAGGTCATCGCGCTGATGATTCCTGCGACCCTCGCCCTTGCCGCGATTGTTTCGCCCGGACGAGCCGCCCTCGCGAGCGGCGCGGCGCTGGGGCTCGTGCTTCTTTTCACGCTCGGTGCGGCTCTCACGGACGACAACACGCCCGCGGGAGCGGGGACGAACCTCGGGGTCAGTGTCGACGCGCTCACCTGCGTGATGCTGCTTCTCGTGAGCACCATCGGTTGGGTCATCGTCCGGTACTCACGGACTCATCTGCACGGCGACCCTGGGCTCTCCCGGTACCTCCGCTGGCTGTTGTTGACTCTGGGCGCGGTCACCGCGCTCGTCGTCACGAACAACCTGCTCGTCTTGGCGCTGGCATGGGCCGCGACGAGCCTCGCTCTGCACCAGCTGCTGACGTTCTATTCCGACCGCACCGCTGCGCTCGTGGCGGCGCACAAGAAATTCTTGGTCAGCCGGTGCGCTGACGTGTGCCTCTTGGCCTGTCTCGGGCTCACCCATGCCACCGTTGGCAGCCTCGAGCTTGACCAGATTGCCGCCTGGGCGGGTTCGCATCCGGACCTCACGCCCTCGATGCAGGTCGCCGCGGTGCTCGTGGTCATCGCAGTGGCCCTCAAGTCCGCGCAACTCCCGTTTCACGGCTGGCTGACGCAAGTGATGGAGGCTCCCACGCCGGTGTCCGCCCTCTTGCACGCCGGCGTCGTGAACATCGGGGGCTTCGTGCTGATCCGGCTGGCACCTTGGATGGCACACGCCGAGCCTGCGCGGTTGCTCCTCGTCGTCATCGGGCTCGTCTCGACCATCGTTGCGGCCCTCATCATGACGACCCGGGTCAGCGTGAAGGTCGCCCTGGCGTGGTCCACCTGCGCGCAAATGGGTTTTATGCTCGTGCAGTGTGGCCTCGGCCTTTGGCACCTGGCGTTGCTCCACCTGGTCGCGCACTCGCTCTACAAGGCGCACGCTTTCTTGAGCACGGGGACGGCCGTCGATGGCTGGCGTCTGCGAGCCTTGGCGAAGCGACCGTCCTTGCCCTCGGGGCGTCGCCTCGGCGTTGGGGTCCTCGTGGCGGCCGGCACCTCGGCTCTGTGTGTCGCCGTCATACAGCAGCTCGCGTGGGCGCCACCTGGCGATCTCTCCGTTCCGGTGCTCGCGATCCTCGTCAGCCTCTCGATGATCCCGCTTCTCGCCCGGACGACGGCCGGCATCGTGTCCACCGCCGCCATCGCCGTACGCGCGGGCGGAGTCGTTCTGCTCTATGTCGGTTGGCACGCCGGCGCGGCGCAACTGATGCCGTCTCACGTGGAGAGCTCGAACGCTCTCGGGTGGCTTCTCGTCGGGTCGGGTCTGGTTGGACTGTTCGCAGTGAAAGCAACGCTGCAGGTGCGTCCGGATGGGCAGTTCGCGCGTGCCCTCTACCCGTGGCTGTTCGCGGGGCTCTACCTCGACGAACGCTTCACCCGTCTCACGTTCCGCGTCTGGCCGCCCCGTCTGAACCAACGGCCGGAGGCCCCTAACGCGATCCCCAGCCTAAAGACTATGGAGCCTCAATATGAGTAAGACCAACGCCGCCGTCATAGATCGAGACCAAAAACCATCTGTCACGATGGCGTCGTCGGACCTGCATTTCGACGAAGCCCTCCAGCGAGCCTGCGCAAGGATCGCCCCCACCTGGCCGCTCGATCGCTTCATCGCCGTCAATCCCTTCTGGGGCTTGGTAGACCGGCCCCTCCCCGAGGTCGCGGCAACGCTGCAGTCCCTGTCAGGCGCGCAGTTGCTCATGCCGCGTCCATGGTACCTGCAGGCCTATCGCGAGGGCCGGCTTCTTGACGAACACCTCCAGGCCGCACTCGAGACGAGCGGTTCGACGGCGTCGCTCACCGACCTTCGGGCCCTGCTCGAGCACGACGACCCCGCGCTTCCGACGCGAGCGCGCGTCGTGGACGTCGCGGACGCCGGCCGCGACCTGGTTCACGAAGTGCCTTGGCGGAGTTTCGTGACCCACAGCATCAGCCAGTTCTGCGCCGCCCACTTCGACGATGGGCAAGCGCAGTTTGGTCCGGCTCGGGAGGGTGGGCTTTACGCGAGCTGGCGGCGGCAGGCGCTGACCGACCGAAGCCCGGCGCTCCTCATGGATGTGCCGTCCTACCGCGAATGTGCGCGCGACCTGCCCGCAACCGCCCAAGAGCTGATCGCGACTGCCATCGCGGCCCTTGAGGTCCCGCCGAACGACCGCGAGAGCTACCTCTGGAGTCTGCTTCTCGACCAGAACGGTTGGGCATCATGGTGCGCGTACCGACGCTGGACGGCGCGGCTCGAGGGACGCGAAGACGACACGATCTCCGATCTCGTTGCGATTCGCCTCGCCTGGGAGTGGATGGTCTACCGCACCGGCGGGGAGGCGGTCGCACGGCGCTGGAAGATCGCCACGGCGAGCTGGACGCAGATCGATGTTGCTGCCGCGGCTGCACGGTCAAACGACTGGCTGCTCCAAACGGCGATGGAGATCGCCTGGCGGGCGCCCGTGCTGCGCGCGCTTCCGTCCGGCTTTCGCTCGGCTCGCCCCGTGAGCCCGGCGGTGCAGGCCGTGTTCTGCATCGACGTGCGGTCGGAGGTCTTTCGACGCGCGCTCGAGAGCACCTCTCCGTCGGTGCAGACGCTCGGGTTCGCGGGGTTCTTCGGGATCCCGATGGACTACCAGCCGTTCGGAGCTGAGACGGCACGACCGCAGCTGCCCGGACTTCTCGCGCCTCGCCTGCGCGCAGCGGACACCGGGCTGGGGACGGACGCGGAAGAGCGACGGGCGCGGAACCTCGACCTCGCAGCGGCCTGGGGGGCGTTCAAGACAGACGCGCTCTCGACCTTCACGTTTGTCGAAGCGCTCGGACTCACCTATGCAGGCACGCTCCTTGCCGACAGCCTCGGTCTGAGCACGTCTCGCGCCGTGGAGAGCGCCGGTCTCTCGGGCGGAATGGAAGCAAGGCGCAAGCCCCGGTTGGTCGGATCCGTGGATGGCGGGCCGTTGGAGCTCGACGCACGCTGCGATCTCGCCGCCGGAATGCTTCGTGGCATGAGCTTGACCCGCGACTTTGCGCGTCTGGTACTGCTCGCGGGACACGGGAGCGCAACCCGCAACAACCCCCACGCTGCGGGGCTCGACTGCGGTGCATGTTGCGGACAGACCGGGGAGGTCAATGCGCGTGCGGCCGCCGCTTTGCTCAACGAGCCCGACGTACGAAAGGGTCTCGCACAGAGGGGTATTCACGTCCCCGACAGCACCTCGTTCGTCCCGGCGCTCCACAACACGACGGCGGACGAGGTCGTCTTCTTCGATCTGGACGAGCTCCCGCCGTCGCATCGCGATGACGTCGACACGCTTCGGTCGTGGCTCGCGGAGGCGGGTGCCCGGACACGGACTGAGCGCGCCGGCCTGCTCGAGCTTGCCAACGTCGCACCGTCGGAACTTCACCGGGCCGTTCGCGCACGCACGACGGACTGGGCCCAGGTTCGCGCGGAGTGGGGACTCGCCAACAACGCCGCATTCATCGTCGCGCCGCGCGAGCACTGCCGTCATGTGAACCTTCAGGGGCGCTCGTTTCTCCACGAGTATCGGCATCAGGAGGATGAAGGCTTCGGGATCCTCGAGCTGATCATGACAGCGCCGATGGTCGTCGCGCACTGGATCAACTTCCAATACTACGCGTCCACCGTCGACAACGGGCGCTATGGCAGCGGGAACAAGGTCCTCCACAACGTCGTCGGTGGTCACCTCGGCGTCTTCGAAGGGAACGGCGGCGACCTGCGGATTGGTCTCCCGATGCAATCTCTCCACGACGGGGAGCGGTGGGTGCATACGCCGCTCAGACTGAGCGTGTTCATCGAAGCGCCGCGCTCCGCCATCGAGGGTGTGCTGAACAAGCACGCGGATGTCAGGGCGCTCGTCACCAATGGCTGGATCTCGCTCTTCCAGCTCGACGAGGGAGAGAGCGCCATCAACGCCTTTCGTGCCGGTCGATGGCACCGTGAGAGGATCTCGGAGACGACATGGGAACCGGAAGCGGCATGACGGGCTCGAGTCCGCATGGTCCCTACCGCCATAGTGCAGGTCAAGGGACTCCGCTCGAGGCGGAGATGATTCGCGGGGCAACAGCAAACTCGATCGAGCGAATGCAGACCGCAAGCCATCGCTGCGGGATGCCAGGTTTCTGGCTTGTCGAGCGGATCGCCGGGATTCCCCGTCGGGACTGCGAATCGCCGACGGACGAGGCGCGCGCGGAACGTTGGGGATGTGTCACCGCGGATCACTCCGAGACTCGAGATCGCAGCCTTGGTCGGACCGCCAATCCCTATCGGTGGGGCACATGCAATCCTTAATTGGCGGCGCGAAGAAGACGGGAGCGCTGCTCTTCGTTCGTAGCATCGACGACGTCGACTGCGCCGCACAGACGGTTAACGAGATCCTGGCTCGGGGCAGAACGCTCGACTCAACGGGCGACGTGCTCGGGATTCTCGTGAGCGAAGAAATCGACCTGACCCTCTCGGTCTTGTGGTGCCGAGACGCGAGCGCGGTCCACGACCACGTCACCTTGCGGGAGTCGGTTGCGCTATCGGGGATCTGGAGCCTGTGCTGGTTCGACATCAGATTGGGTGACGAACGCACCGACGCAGACGAGCGACGAGGGCGCCTGCTCGATGCCGTGGTGTTCGGCCTTCAGGCCGACCGGCCCGGCTCGACGGGACGGTGCGTCTTCTTCCCCGTGCTCACGGTCGTGGAGGCGCATCACGAGGTCAAGGTGCTGCTCGACGACCTCAAGGCGCGGTACTCGGCCCTGACCTTCGGCAGGGGCTGTTTCGTTCATCTTCCGGCGCGCGGAGGGCTCGTTCGGCTGGCAGAGTGCGGGTTTCGGCGATCGTGAACACGCCGATCGGTTCATCGTGGACGCGCGGATCGGTCCATCGTGAACGGAGCGCGAGCGACGCAGGGCGTGTGGGTTAGTTGGTCTCGGGTTCCTTTCGCCTGGAGGGGCCCTTCAGTGCAAGCCGGTGGGCCGGATGGAGGAGCCGATCGCAGATGGCGTCGGCGGTGGTCGGGTCCGCGAGGTAGTCGTGCCACTGCGTCGGCGGGAGTTGGCTGGTGACGATCGTGGCGCGGGTGCCCGTGCGATCTTCGAGGACCTCGAGGAGATCGCGACGATCCTGATCGCGCAAGCCGCCGAGACCCCAATCGTCGAGGACGAGGACGTCGGCCCGGGCGAAGCGCGCGAGGAGCCGGAGGTAGCTACCGTCCGCGTGCGCGAGCGTGAGTTCGTCGAAGAGGCGCGGGACCCGGCGGTAGAGGGCGCGATACCCTTGTCGACACGCCTGCTGCGCCAGCGCGCACGCGACGTAGGTCTTCCCGGTCCCCGTCATGCCGGTGATCAGGATGTTGTGATGCTCGTGGATCCAGCGGCCCGTGGCGAGCTGGCGGACGAGCGCTTTGTCGAGCTCGCGGCGGGCGGCGTAGTCGATGTCTTCGACGCACGCCTGGCTGAGGCGGAGTTTCGCCTCTTTGAGTGCGGTCTGCACGCGCTTGTTTTCGCGGGCGAGGTGCTCGGCATCGACGAGGAGCGCGAGGCGTTCGTCGAAGCCGAGCGCCGTCGCGGCGGGATCTTGTTGTTGCGCCTGCCAGGCAGTGGCGAAGGTATCGAGGCGGAGGCCTTTCAGGCGATCGAGGGTGGGAGTCGTCAGCATGGAGGCGATCCTTTCAGTGGTAGTAGTCGCGGCCCCGGATGTTGGCGTGGGCCGGGACGGGGGTGGTGGTCGGCGTGTCGGTCGTGCGATCGAGCCCGCGGGTGAGGATCGCCGCGACGTGACGGTAGGAGCGGGCGCCGGCCGTGAGCGCGCGGGCGCACGCGGCTTCGAGTCGCGGGGCGTCGTAGCGTTTCGCGAGCCGGAGGATCCCGAGACACGAGCGATAGCCTTGCTCCGGATGCTGGCGCGCCTCGAGGATGGCGGTCACGAGCGCGGCCGTCTGCGGGCCGATCGTCGTCGCCCAGCGCGTGAGCCGCGAGGGCGACCAGTCGGCATGCGCTTGGTGGCTCTTCGGCATGTGCGCCGTCACCGTGGTGAAGCCGCTGCGGCGTGGACTCCGCCGATGGGTGGCGACGCGCTGACCGCGATGAAAGACTTCGACGGTCGTGACGGTCAGGCGCGCCTCGACGACTTCGTGGACGAGCGCGTGGGGCACGGAGTACGCGTGCTGCTCGACGGCGATGTGGTAGTCGATGTTCACCTTCGCCCGCTTCCACTCGGCGTACTCGTAGGGCTGGGCGGGCAGCGGGCGGAGCGCCGGCTGGTCCAAGCGTGCGAAGAGGTCGCAGCGGCTCGCGCCGCCGTAGTGCCGCATCGGCTTGGCGTTGAGCGGGACGAGCAACGCGGCGATCCGTTCGTTCAGGGCGGCGAGCGTGTAGCAGGTCACGTGGCGGAGCCGCGCGACGATCCACCGTTCGGCCACCTGCACGGCCACCTCGACTTTGGGTTTATCCCGGGGATGCGCCGGCCGCGCAGGAAGGATCGTCGTGCCGTAGTGCGTCGCCAGCTCGCCGTACTGGCGTTGGATGCCGGGCTCGTAGCGGCACGCGGTCGTGACGCCACTCTTCAATTGATCCGGGACCATCGCCATCGGGACGCCGCCGAAGAAGGCGAAGGCGCGCGTGTGACTCGCGAGCCAGTCGGGGAGTTGCTGCGTCAACGTCGCCTCGGCGTAGGTGTAGCTCGACGCGCCGAGCGCGCAGACGAAGAGCTCGACGGGGGTCCGGGCGCCCGTGCGCGGATCGGTCAGCCACGGCGTCTTCCCGGCGTAGTCGACGAAGCCCTTCTCGCCCGCGCGATGGACCTGGCGCATCGAGAGGCGGCGCCGCCGCAGCCACGTCCGATACTGCTCGCAGAACTGCGTGTAGCGGTAGCCGTCGGGATGCTGCTCCAGATACTCGACGTGCAGGAGCTGGAGCGTCACGCCGGGCTTGCGCCGCTCGGTATGCAGATAGGCGCAGTCGGGCGCGGCACGCTCCCGTCGGGGCCCGGCCATGATCGGCCGGCGATACAGCGCCGCCTCCAGCGCCTCGTCGGTGAGGCCATCAATCTGGGCCCAGGCGAGCCCCGCCGCTTTCGCGCGCCGCTCGGTGGCGTGGATCGCCCCGACACTCCGGCCGACGCTCGCGGCGACGGCTCGCACCGGCCGCGCCAACGCCCACCGTTGCCGCAGAATCTCTCGCATCGCTCGCATGGACAGTCGCTCCGTCGCCATCGCCCCTCCTCAGGTGTGGGAGGGCGGGCGCGTCCTGGCCTGCGTCGTTGCGGTCCGGGTGACCCCCGCCCAAACGGCGGGGGCTACCACGGGCGTTCACGATGACCGATCTAGGCGTTCACGATCACCGATCCGCGCGTTCACGATCAACCGATCGGCGTGTTCACGATGGTCCGATCTACGTGTTCACGATCGACCGAAACCAGCAGGCAGAGAACGACATGCCCCTCGGAGCTCATCGGTCGCCGTGATCGTTCTCGGTCTATTCGCGCGTGCCGCTGATCTGCGCGCGCGGTACCGGCCGATGCGCGACTGGACGGCGCAAACCGCGGAGAGCTCTCCCAAGCCGGCGCGCTCACCCTGTCGGAATTCTGGGCCTACGCTCTCGGTCTAGACGATGAGATTGTCGGCGGTCCATTTTCGGGTGGAGCAAGTCGGCTCGACCAGCAGGGAACCGGAACCCCGAGCGGCGCGAGTTGGGCTACGCCGTCGTCATCACGGCGCTAAGGACTGTTGTGGTTTGACGATGCCGAGCGTCAAACACACGGCACCGGTGGTATCAACCGAAGCCGCTCGACATCGCGGAGGCCGCCGGCGCCGCCGAGAAATGGCTCTCGAGGGTTCCGGGCTTCACGCTGATCCACATGAAGAGCCGATGAACGCCTCACGCACCTGCGTCCACGTCGGCGCCGAGCCCTACCGCGACGCCGTTCGCGGCGCCCCCCGGCCCCCGACCACGCCAATCTTCACGACGGAATCCATGCGCAAGGTGTCACTCCGAAGGGCGGCTTCATCCAGGAAGCGGCGCAGCATTTGCCGGCACTCCTTCAGCTCGGCGATCCGCTTTGCGGAATGCCGGTCCACCTTCCCGAACCGCTCTTGGTCACCGAAGGCCTTCCGCTGGTGGAACTCGATCTTGTAGGTGAGCAGCCCCAGCAGCACATCGCGCGCGTCAGGCACGCTGAAGGTGCCCGCGATGAGGCGAACGTTCTTGTGACGCATAGTGAGCGCAGCAGGGACCCGCGGTCGCACACGCGTTGGTGTCGCGCTCTTTGGGGGTGACGTCATCTCTGCCCGGGCCATGTCGATCATTCCAGCTCGATCAGCAGATTGAGCTCGCGATGGTGGTCGAAGATCGTGAAGCGCTTCGCCTGGACGGCCCGCGCCAGGTTCTCAACCTCCGCACGGGAGTAAAATCGGATGTAGCAGCGGAAGAACGTGTACCGGATGTACCGCTGTGGAGTGAGCAAGTGCCATCGTTTGGGGATCGATACGAAAATGCGCTTGCGAGTCGCCCGGGCTAGCGCGCGCAGCGCGGCGGCCGGGTCGCGCTGATAGTCAAAGAACCCGATCGCCAGGGCATAGTCGAACCCTTTGGGTGGCAGCGGGTACGTCAAGAGATCACCAACGGTGAACTCGCAGACGCGCTCCACCCCAACCGCACGCGCCCGGTCACGAGCGAGATCGAGCATGCTCTCGCTGAAATCAAGGCCGAGCACGTGGGAGGCCCCCGCCTCAGCCGCAGGGATGGCGTAGCGTCCGCCGCCGCAACCGGCGTCGAGGAGAGAGTGACCGCGCATGGGCGCCAGGACCTCGAAGGCCTTCGAGAATCGTAGGCGCATCTCCTTGCGCAGGCGCATGTCGACGAAGCGACGCAGTGGGCTCTTCCCATCGTCGTCGTAGATGTGGTCGAAGCTGCGCGCATAGCCTTCGAAAAACTTGCGGGCGCCGCCATCGGCGCCTTCGGGTCGAGCATCGATCATGGATACCTCTCGGGTTGGACTCGTTGGGGAGACGGACATGGATCGTTCAGCGAGCAGTGGTTTGAAAATCAGACGACCTCGAGGGTCACTGAGCGTCATCAGCATCACGCCGTGGCGGCTGCCAACGGCGGGCTGGCAGCGAGCCCGGCGGCCAGGCGCAGTTCCTGCGCGCGGAGTTGCTCCGCGGTTTCGGCGACGAGTGTCACGTGTCCGAGCTTCCGGTGTGGGCGAGCGTCCTTGCCGTAGAGGTGGAGGTGCGCGCCCGGGACCGCAAGGATGCGTGCCACATCGGGCTCCGTACCGATGATGTTCATCATGACGCTGAAGCCCCGTCGGGTCGTCGGTCCGAGGGGCCATCCGAGGCCGGCGCGGAGATGGTTTTCGAACTGACTCGTGGCCGCCCCTTCGATCGTCCAGTGCCCGGAATTGTGGACGCGCGGCGCCATCTCGTTGACGAGCAACACGCCGCCGACCTCGAAGAACTCGAGCGTGACGACCCCGACGTACCCGAGGTGCTCGAGTACCCGCCGCGCGTAGGTCTCAGCGACCGTTTGCTGCTCGACCGCGCCCGCGTCGGTGAGGGGACGCGACCATCGGAGGATCCCATCTTGGTGATGGTTCTCGGTCAGTGGATAGGCGGCGCACACCCCATCGCGGCCACGGACCGCGATCAGCGACAGCTCGCGAGCGAACGGCACGACCGGCTCCGCCAGCAAGAGCCGTCCACCAAGGGCGCTGAAGGCCGGCTCGAGTGCGGCGGGCTCGTCGACCCGCCGTTGGCCGCGACCATCGTAACCAGCGTAGCGGGTCTTCAGCATGAGCGGAAACCCGAGGTCCGCGGCGGCCGCACGGAGTTGGTCCAGCGTCTCGACCTTGCGGAACGGGGGCACCGGGATCGCAAGCTGCTCGCAGAGTCGCTTCTCCTTTGCCCGATCCTGCATGATCCCTAGCGCCTGCGGCACCGGGAACACCGGTCGATGCTCCGCCAAGTGGTACAGGGCGGCGACCGGCACGTTCTCGAATTCGTAGGTGACGAGATCGACGCGCTCAGCCAGACTGTGATGCACGTCTTGGTCCTCGTACGCCCCGACGATCTGTTCTGCGATGAGCTGCGCCGGAGTCTCTGCGGCCGGATCCTCGAACACAAAACGCAGTCCAAGCGGAACGCCAGCGAGCGCGAGCATGCGGCCCAGCTGCCCACCACCGAGGACCCCGATCCTCATGAGAACGCGGCCTGCGAGGCGAGCACCTCGGCGGTCCTCGCCTCGCGGTACCGCTGGAGTGCGCCGCGGATCGACGGATAGCGCCCGCCCAGAATCGCCGCGGCGAGCAGGGCCGCGTTCACGGCCCCGGCCGGCCCGATCGCCAGGGTGCCCACCGGCACGCCCGCCGGCATCTGGACGATCGAGAGCAGGGAGTCGAGCCCACGCAGCGCGCGCGATTCCACCGGGACACCGAGGACGGGCACGACGGTCTTGCTCGCGACCATGCCTGGAAGG
>Ga0163155_10005627_pt1 | contig 12428 bp, 13 predicted proteins | sample OliLakLV19SP4G1_FD_148611 | JGI IMG/M metagenome (GOLD analysis project Ga0163155, IMG submission 148611) | Freshwater microbial mat bacterial communities from Lake Vanda, McMurdo Dry Valleys, Antarctica - Oligotrophic Lake LV.19.SP4.G1 | ecosystem: Environmental > Aquatic > Freshwater > Lake >...
GCTACTTCAGGAATGGATAGTTCCAGTAGTTTGGCGGTCTATGCCGGAGCCGCGATCGCCCAAGCTAGTCTTGCTGGAGTGGGTGCCTATTCGGTGGGGCGCGCCGTCCAGGTTTATCTAGAACAAGGCTGTAGCTGGGGACCACAAGGAGCCAATATTGTCATCCAGGATATTCTGAAGCAACTCGACACCACCACCATCACTTACCGCATTCGCCAAGAGCTAACCGACCAGCTTGGATTTCCGCCACTCTAAACACTAATCGTATTCTTGGCACTTGCTTTAGCAGATTTGCTCTCTGGTTCAGCCGAATTCAATGCCTGATCCAGAACAATTCGGGCTTGCTCTGCCTGAGTGCGAGCTTCTTTGTAACGCAAATTTGACTGAGCGTATGTCTTCAGCACCTTAAACCCTTCTTTCAGCGTGGCAATTTCTTCCTCGCTGACTGGCTCATCGCTAAACAATACATCCAGTTGAGCGCGAATTTGCAATGCCTCTGTGCGCGAGTCTTGCAGTTTCAGCTTGAGGGTTGCCAGATTGCTCAGAACTTGTACGGCATGAGTTACCGCGTCTTCGTCGGATGCTGTTGGGAGCGTTGTTTCTTTCACTTCAATAAACTGTTGAGGACTAAAGCCTTCAGTCAATTCGGTCGGCAATGTTCCTGCATCCATTAGTTCAATCAACTGATCCATCGCTTTTTCGCGGGCTTTGATAGAATCTTTGCCAGCTACTGTGAAAACGGTTTCTGGACTTTGTGCCAACGTATATTGAACCATAGGTTTTACTGTAATAAGTTCCACATAATATTTTTGTACTATTTTAACGTCTTTTACGGCTTGCTAGAAGTCTCGTAATCACATAGACCATCCACCACCTGTCATACGCACAACTGTTATATCTAGCACAGCTTTTTTGTTGCGCTAAAACTTATTGATAGTAACGCACTAGAATGACAACTACGCCTATCTCATTTCTAAAATGACTGTTGAAGAGCTAACCGCGAACTGCAAGTCAGCGCAAGCGATCGCGACTGCCCACCAAATTGCCATCTCCCGCCATGATCAAGAGATGGCAGAATTTCGAGCCGCTTTAAGACAATCCAGTGACCAGCACAATCGAGAAATGGCACAGTTTCGGGAAACCCAGGAACAATCCAGTGACCGCCATAATCGAGAAATGGCACAGTTTCGGGAAACCCAGGAACAAAACAGTGACCGCCATAATCGAGAAATGGCACAGTTTCGGGGAACCCAGGAACAAAACAGTGACCCGGGAAACCCAGGAACAAAACAGTGACCGCCATAATCGAGAAATGGCACAGTTTCGGGAAACCCAGGAACAAAACAGTGACCGCCATAATCGAGAAATGGCACAGTTTCGGGAAACCCAGGAACAAAACAGTGACCGCCATAATCGAGAAATGGCACAGTTTCGGGGAACCCAGGAACAAAACAGTGACCGCCATAATCGAGAAATGGCACAGTTTCGGGAAACCCAGGAACAAAACAGTGACCGCCATAATCGAGAAGTTGAAAATATCCGTAGACTCGCTGAACTGAATCAGGAGCAACTCAATCTTTTGACGGGCGGGTTACTGGAACTGAGAACCCTTGTTGCGGACTATCTTCAAGGGCGATCGCAAATCTAATCCGAAATCTAATCTGATTGGTAGGATGAAGGCACTCTTGAACGCAATCGATCCATGCCTGACGCTGAATCCTCAAGTTCGTCTACTTTGAACCCACTGCTCACTCTCAACTACGACCCCGCCCTAGAACGGTTGGGCGATGACTATTACGATATTGTCGCGGCTGCCGAGTTTCCCACACATATCCTTCGGTTTCGGAACGATGATTTGCTGCGAATTTTAGGACTCGATCCGCAAGCCGTCAGCGACGAAGACTTTATTGAAGCTTTTGGCAAATTTCAAACTCCACCCCGCCCCTTGCTGGCACTGCGATATCACGGCTACCAGTTTGGCAGTTACAATCCCGCCTTGGGTGATGGCAGAGGTTTTTTGTATGGACAGGTGCGAGGTGCAGATGGCGAACTATACGACTTTGGCACCAAAGGATCGGGCACCACGCCCTACTCTCGCGGCGGTGATGGACGATTAACCCTTAAAGGCGGTATGCGAGAAGTGCTTGCCGCCGAGTCACTTCATCGTATGGGGGTGAGAACTTCCCGCTGTTTGAGCCTGATTGAAACCGGAGATCAACTTTGGCGAGGCGATGAGCCATCGCCCACGAGAGCGTCGGTCATGATCCGAATGCAGCGATCGCACATTCGCTTTGGCACCTTCGAGCGGCTGCATCACTACAATCGCAAAGACCTGATTGCCATTTTGCTAGACCATGCGATCGAGCAATACTATCCACACTTAGCGAACAACCCAGATCGCTACTCCCTGTTTTATGCCGAATTGGTGCTGCGCGTCGCCGAACTCGCCGCCCAATGGATGGCTGCGGGGTTTTGTCATGCCGTGCTCAACACTGACAACATGTCCATCACAGGCGAAAGCTTCGACTACGGACCCTTCGCCTTCATTCCCACATTTGACCCTGCCTTTACCGCCGCCTACTTTGATTACTATGGGCGCTACAGCTATGCCAATCAGCCCGAAATCTGCCGCTGGAATTTAGAAATGTTGCAGGCTCCCCTAGGGCGCGTGATTTCTCAGACGGAGTTAGATGCAGGACTTTCTAACTTTGCTGACCACTACCAGCAAACCTATCAACAGCGAATGCTGAATAAACTAGGATTGCCCGGTGACAGTACACCCGACGCGATCGAGCTACTCAAAACAACCCTGCAATTTCTAAAAGATTCTCAGATTAGCTACCCTGGCTTTTTTGCAGGGCTGAGCCAAGACTTTTCCTCAGCTTGGCGAGAAGAGGCAGCAGCAATTTTGGCATCAGTCCAACCAAATGATGCGGTTAACACACTGTTTAGTCAGTGGAAAGTGCAATATTTCAATTGGCTGTTAAGTGTACCCGATGCAGAAATGCCAGTAATTAAAGCCCGACTTCAGCAAAACAATCCTGCCACGGTGCCCATTCGCCCAGAAATTGAAGCCGTGTGGGAAAAAATTACGGAGGAAGATGATTGGAGCCGTTTTTACGATCTGTGCGATCGCATCCGAGCTTGATGGGGGTGAATATGCTTTCAGAATGGCAAGCAATCGGCTATCTCAAACTTCCAGTTCTTGAAACCGATCGCCTAATTCTACGGTTGGCGACCAACGAAGATATTCCCGCCATTCTCAATTTCTATCTGGAAAATCGAGACTTTCTCACTCCCTATGAACCAACTCGCTCCGAAGACTTTTACACCTTCAGCTTTTGGCGAGATCAGGTAGAAAAAGCCCTGATCGAATTCAATTATGATCAGGCAATCAAATTTTGTTTATTCAAAAAAACTGAGCCGACCATCCTGCTTGGCAAAATCAATTTTCATCAGATTCTACGCGGCAACCAACTCGCTCCGAAGACTTTTACACCTTCAGCTTTTGGCGAGAACAGGTAGAGAACGCCCTGATCGAATTCAATTATGATCAGGCAATCAAATTTTGTTTATTCAAAAAAACTGAGCCGACCATCCTGCTTGGCAAAATCAATTTTCATCAGATTCTACGCGGCGTTTGTCATTCCTGCGTTTTAGGCTATAGCTTGGCAGAAACAGAACAGGGCAATGGCTACATGACCGAAGCCCTAAAAACTGCCATTCACTTTATCTTTACCGAAACAAATTTCCATCGCGTTACTGCCAACTACATGCCCCGCAATCAACGCAGCGCCAACGTCCTAAAATGCCTGGAATTTACTGTAGAAGGCTATGCCAGAGACTATTTGCTAATCAACGGGCAGTGGGAAGATCACATCCTCACCAGTTTGACCAACCAAAACTGGAGCCTTTAGGACGTTGAGCCGTAGCAATTGTTGGATAGGTCTACCGATCGCTAGATAGAATAAGTTGCCGCAGCAGAAATTCAATCAGCGATTTTCTAAAGCCTGAGATTATGAATAGATGGTTTCGTTTAAGGTTGAGAGCATGACGCTGCCAGGAGACACGATCGCCGCGATCGCGACTGCGATTGTGCCAGAGCAAGGTAGCGTTGGGATTGTGCGGCTATCGGGCGATCGGGCACTGGCGATCGCTCGTACCTTGTTCCATGCACCCGGTCAACAAACTTGGGTAAGTCATCACATCTTATACGGCTATGTTCGCCATCCTGAAACCCAGCAAGTGGTGGATGAAGCGCTGTTGCTGATTATGCTGGCTCCCCGATCTTATACCCGCGAAGATGTGGTCGAATTTCACTGTCACGGCGGCATCATTGCAGTGCAGCAAGTTTTGCAGTTGGCGATCGCTCAAGGCGCAAGATTGGCGCAACCAGGGGAGTTTACCCTGAAGGCTTTTTTGAACGGACGGCTGGATTTGACTCAGGCAGAAAGCATTTCCGATTTGGTGGGTGCGCGATCGCCCCAAGCTGCCCAATTTGCCCTGTCTGGACTGCAAGGAAAACTTGCCACTCCCATTCGCCAACTTCGCACAACCTGCATCGACATATTGGCAGAAATTGAAGCGCGAGTCGATTTTGAAGAAAACTTGCCGCCGTTAAATGAAGTAGAAATTCAAACTCGACTCCAGCAAGTGCTGAACGACGTGGATCAAATTTTGGCAACTGCCGATCGCGGAGAACTCATCCGCACTGGGCTGAAGGTGGCGATTGTGGGTCGCCCCAATGTGGGCAAATCCAGTTTGCTGAATGCCTGGAGCCGCAGCGATCGCGCCATTGTCACCGATCTTCCCGGCACTACCCGCGATGTGGTGGAATCTAACCTGGTTGTGGGCGGCATTCCCATTCAAGTGCTGGATACCGCAGGCATTCGCGACACCACCGATAAGGTCGAAAAAATTGGCGTAGAGCGATCGCGCATCGTCGCCCAATCTGCCGATTTAGTTTTACTCACGATTGATGCAAAAGACGGCTGGACAGATGCCGATCAGGAAATCTATACCCAAGTTTGCGATCGTCCATTAATCCTGGTCATCAACAAAACCGATTTAATCGATGCTGAGATGAAACATTCTGCACCCCGCACCCCACACCCTACACTCCGTATCGTTTATACGGCTGCCGCTTTAAACCAAGGAATTGATGCCCTAGAAACAGCAATTCTCGCAACCATTCAAACAGGCACCCTGCAAGCTGCTAACCTCGATTTGGCAATTAACCAACGGCAAGCAGCCACGCTTACTCAGGCGAAACAATCACTGCAACAGGTACAGAAAACGATCGCCGATCAACTTCCCCTAGACTTCTGGACTATCGATCTACGCGGCGCAATTTATACGCTGGGGCAAGTCTTGGGTGAAGAAGTCACAGAATCAGTTCTCGACCAAGTGTTTAGTCGCTTTTGCATTGGCAAATAGCAGTGGACTAAGAACTTTAGCGATCTGATTAGCTTGCAGTTTTATTGAGTAATGGCTCTAACCAAGATTGAAACTGGTCACGACGAAAAATCTGAGCTTTCCGGCGATAATCAAACCGAATCAAACTGGGAATACCATGTTTGCGGATACAATCTCGCAGCCATGATGCAACCCCTTGATTATCCGCTGCCATTTCTGCCTGAAATGGGTCATACATTAACACAAGCGTATTGCTGCTTGTTAAAGGCGCATCTTGCTCAATCAAGCTAGCTAAAGGGCTGTGGGCAAATTCTGGACTCCATCGCTCACCCCATTCAAGATTGCGCCGTTCTCGGGGTGGGGCATCTTGTGAGGGTTTTGAAGCGGGTTGTACTGGCTGATTGAACCGTGGACTAGACTGCGATCGCCGACGAACGCGCTTTTGGGTCATAAAACTCCTAGCTTAATAAAATAAGAAGCCACACAATCATCCTCCTGGCACATTCCAGACGCGAGAGGGCGATCGCTGGCTTAATAATGTTGACAATTGGAACCTTTTCGACAAGTAAAGCTTCTAGCTAAATACTAACTATATTTGACACGGCAAGACAAACTATTTGCAAATAATGGTGTGCAAAATCAACATTTACCAAATCAGACGTTTATGATGAATTTCTGATAAGACATTCAGTCCTATCAGAAAATATCTGAAACCCAAATAAAGAAAACTGGATTTCAAAGATACAGATTTCTTGTTTGCGATCGGATACGGTAAATTGACATTCTTCAAGAGCAATTCTAGAACCATGACAGCGTGCGAATACCGGGCAGGGTTAGAAGGCATCCCTGCAACACAATCGAGTATTAGTTTTGTTGATGGACAGCGAGGAATCCTGGAATATCGAGGGATTCCGATTGAAGAGTTAGCCCAAAAAAGTAATTTTGTAGAGACAGCTTATCTATTAATTTGGGGAAAGCTTCCGACTCAAGCAGAGCTTGAAAACTTTGAGCATGAAATTCGTCGCCATCGCCGTTTGAAATATCGCATTCGGGACATGATGAAATGCTTTCCCGAAGGCGGTCATCCCATGGATGCACTGCAAGCGTGTGCAGCGGCGCTGGGCTTGTTCTATTCCCGTCGCGCTCTCGATGATCCTGCATACATTAATGCGGCGGTGATTCGCCTACTGGCAAAAATTCCAACGATGGTGGCAGCCTTTCAACTCATGCGTAAAGGCAATGATCCAGTTCAGCCCCGCGATGATTTAGGCTATTCTGCAAACTTTCTCTACATGCTAAATGAGAAAGAGCCTGATCCATTCGCCGCCCAAATTTTGGATGTCTGCCTGATTCTTCACGCTGAACACACCATCAATGCGTCTACCTTTTCAGCAATGGTAACGGCTTCTACCCTGACTGATCCCTATGCAGTCGTCGCGTCGGCGGTTGGCACCTTGGCGGGTCCTCTCCATGGGGGAGCCAATGAAGAGGTGATCTCGATGCTCGAAGAAATCGGTTCTGTGGAAAATGTTCGCGCTTATGTTGAACAGTGCATGGAGAAAAAGTCTAAAATCATGGGCTTTGGGCACCGGGTTTATAAGGTTAAAGATCCTCGTGCAACTATTCTGCAAGATTTAGCAGAACAGCTTTTTGAGAAATACGGCATGGATCAGTTTTATGCCGTGGCTGTGGAGCTTGAGCGCGTGGTTCACGAAAAAATGGGGCACAAAGGCATCCATGCCAACGTGGATTACTACTCTGGTTTGGTTTATCGCAAACTAGGGATTCCCACTGATTTGTTTACCCCGGTGTTTGCAGTTGCGCGAATTGCGGGGTGGCTAGCCCATTGGAAAGAGCAGCTTAACGAAAATCGGATCTTTCGCCCGACCCAAATTTATACTGGCACTCATGCTGCTCCGTATGTCTCTATGAGTGAGCGGTAGATGGAATGCTGGAGTCAGCGATCGCCCATTGTTCGAGTGATTTTTGGGTAGTCAAGAGAGTCGATGATGGGTCACAGCCCTCTTCCCCTTCCTTTCATCCCTTGCCACACTAAACAAAGTGACGATTTTCAGGAACTCCAACCCCCAAGTGCATCGCCTTGGGGGTTTCCCTATGCGCACACTTCAGCGCTTAGAAACTTAGAACTTCACCTAATGTTCAATTAAAGTCAGCCCTTACCCCCCAGCCCCTGCTTCGCACAACCTACGGTCTACTCCCAAGGCAGGAGAAGGGGAGCAAGAGTTTCTCAAAGTCCCTCTCCCGCTCTGGGAGAGGGATTTAGGGCGAGGGGTGTTGAGAAAGTCGCACATTAGGTAACTTCCTATTCAGCACCTAAGCATTGAATCATTCCTATACTTTTTCCTGCTGATTCCAATCCTGTACGCTTTTACGAGAGTGTATACTAAAAGCGCAAGAGTCCTGGTGAAGACATGGATCAAGGGATTGACTTACAGCAAACATTCATTCAGTCTTTGATGGACTTGGGACTGCCCGCCGGCGCAGCAAAAACCGTTTGGATGCCATTGCCAATGTTGCTCATGATCATTGGGGCAACAGTCGGCGTTTTAGTGTCGGTTTGGTTAGAGCGAAAAATTTCCGCAGCAGTCCAGCAACGAGTAGGTCCAGAGTTTATTGGTCCATTGGGTGTTCTCGCTCCCGTGGCAGATGGACTGAAGCTGATTTTCAAAGAAGATACTGTGCCTGCTAAAGCAGATCCGCTGCTGTTTACGCTAGGTCCGGTCATTGTCGTTATTCCAGTATTTCTTTCTTACCTGATTGTTCCGTTTGGGCAAAACCTGATTGTTACAAACGTCGGCATGGGCGTATTTGTTTGGATTGCACTGTCTAGTGTGGTGCCGATCGGGTTGCTAATGTCGGGCTATGCTTCCAACAACAAATACGCTTTGTTGGGCGGGTTGCGAGCGGCGGCTCAATCTATTAGCTATGAAATTCCGTTGGCTTTGGCGGTTATGGCGATCGTGCTGATGTCTAACTCGCTTAGCACGATTGACATTGTGAACCAGCAATCAGGCTATGGCATTTTAGGATGGAACATTTGGCGACAACCGATTGGCTTCGTGGTTTTTTGGATCGCTGCCCTAGCGGAATGTGAACGGATTCCATTTGATTTGCCAGAAGCGGAAGAAGAGTTAGTTGCTGGATACCAAACTGAGTACTCAGGCATGAAATTTGCTTTGTTCTATCTAGGTTCCTACGTGAACTTGGTACTCTCTGCCCTAATGGTTGCGGTTCTTTATCTCGGCGGCTGGGAACTCCCCATTCCCACTGCCTTAATCGCGAACTGGCTGGGAGTCAGCGAAACAAATGCTTGGCTAGAAATTGTTGGCGCGTCTCTTGGCATCACAATGACTCTGCTGAAAGCTTACTTTTTGGTGTTTACGGCAATTTTGCTGCGTTGGACGGTGCCCCGTGTTCGGATTGATCAATTACTCAACTTAGGCTGGAAGTTTCTTCTACCCATTTCATTGGTGAATCTACTGATTACTGCGGCGCTCAAAACCGCTTTTCCTGGGGCGTTTGGTGGCTAATCAGTAATGATGGGATTTGAAGGGTTGTTTAAGTAACCTCTCGAAACCCACTGTTCGGAGTTCAATATCCAATACTTGCAACTCACTACTAACAACGACCATGCTGAAATTTTTAAAGCAAGTTGGCGATTACGCGAAAGAAACTGTGCAAGCAGCGAAGTATATTGGTCAGGGTCTAGCCGTCACATTTGACCATATGCAGCGCCGCCCTGTGACGGTTCAATATCCTTATGAAAAGCTGATTCCCTCTGAGCGCTTTCGGGGGCGAATTCACTTTGAGTTTGATAAGTGCATTTCTTGTGAAGTCTGTGTGCGAGTTTGCCCAATTTACCTACCTGTGGTGGATTGGGAATTCAATCCAGCGACCAAGAAAAAGCAACTCAGTCACTACAGTATTGATTTTGGAGTGTGTATTTTTTGCGGCAACTGCGTGGAGTATTGCCCCACCAATTGCCTTTCCATGACTGAAGAGTATGAGTTGGCGGTGTACGATCGCCACGAGTTAAATTATGACAGCGTGGCACTGGGTCGCTTGCCCTATAAAGTGACAGATGATCCGATGGTGACGGCTTTACGAGAGTTCCTCTACTTACCCAAGGGCGTGATGGAGCCTCACAACTTGCCAGCGGATGCTCGTCGCGCAGGTCAGCGCCCAGAAGAGATTCTTGCGCAAGATGTGGCGCAAGATTTAGCGCAAGAAGAAAAGTAGGGAATGGCTAAAAGCGAAATCTGAAGGAGATAAGGGCTGTGAATTTAGCGGAAGGGGTTCAGATTGTATCGTTTGGCTTGCTAGCTGCAATGATGCTTGGGGCAGCTTTAGGCGTAGTTTTGCTGTCTAATGTGGTGTATTCAGCTTTTTTGCTGGCAGGTGCCTTTATTAGTGCCGCAGGATTGTATTTGCTGTTAAATGCCGACTTTGTGGCAATGGCTCAGGTGTTAGTCTACGTTGGCGCGGTGAATGTGTTGATTATTTTCGCCATCATGCTGGTGAATAAACGCGAAGACTTTACACCGATTCCTCAAGCTTGGATTCGCAAAACAGCGACGGCTGTTGTCTGTGCAGGGTTGTTCGCATTGTTAAGTACCATGGTGCTAGCGACACCTTGGGCAATTTCTACGGAAGCGACAGTGCCATCGGGTTCTATTGTGGTCATCGGCAAGCATTTCTTTACAGATTTCTTGCTGCCGTTTGAATTGGCATCCGTGCTGCTATTGATGGCACTGATTGGCGCGATCGTTTTAGCACGTCGCGAATTTTTGCCCGATTTGGAGGAAGCAGATTTGCAGCAGACGATGTTGACTTTACCAGAGCGCCCGCGCGAGTTAACTCCTGCTGGCTCCAATCCTGGAAGTCAGTCTAAATAAGTGAGTAAGAGATCGGGGCAAGAGGCAGTGATAAATTGTCCCAAAGTTATTTTTGATTATTTTTGATTAGTGAGGACTCATGCAACTCCAATATTTTTTAATTGTTGCCGCTGCATTATTTTGCATTGGTATTTATGGGCTGATCAATAGCCGCAATGCAGTCCGGGTTTTGATGTCGGTTGAGCTAATGCTGAACGCGGTCAACCTTAACTTCATGGCATTTTCTGATTTTCTAGATCCTTTAGATGTCAAGGGACAGGTCTTTACGGTATTTGTGATTGCGATCGCGGCGGCTGAGGCAGCAATTGGGTTGGCGATCGTGTTGGCAATCTACCGCAACCGTGACACGGTAGACATGGAGCAGTTCAATCTGTTGAAGTGGTAGCATTTCGTTTTTTTAGGATTGCCTCGTGCAGGGTGGTTCAGTTTTGATCAACAGTTGCTTGTAAACTATCAACTAATCACCTACTGCTCTTAACTTTTAGAAGTGTGCAACTCAAGCAAGTCATTATTGCTCATAAGTCTGGCGACCCAATTAGTAAGCGCTGGGCTGAACAGTGCGCCCGCCAACTAGAAAAGCGCGATTGTCATGTCATGCTAGGTCCAACGGGGGCGAAAGATAATCCGTATCCAGTTTTTTTGGCATCTGCAACTCAGCCGATTGACCTTGCTGTAGTCCTGGGAGGCGATGGAGCCGCTTTGACCGCTGCGCGGCATTTAGCCGCCGATCGCATTCCCATTTTGGCAATCAATGCCGGGGGGCATTTAGGCTTTCTGACTGAGCCGCTGGAAGACTTTATGGATTCTGAGCAAGTGTGGGATCGATTGTTGAGCGATCGCTACGCAGTCCAGCAGCGGATGATGTTGCAGGCATCTGTGTTTGAAGGTGATCGGATTGATATGGAGGCGGTCAGCGATCGCTACCTTGCATTAAACGAAATGTGCGTCAAACCCGCCTCCGCTGACCGGATGATCACCTCCATTTTGGAGATGGAAATTGATGGGGAAGTAGTGGATCAATATCAAGGTGATGGGTTACTTGTTGCCACCCCAACGGGTTCTACCTGCTACACTGTCGCTGCCAATGGACCCATCATTCACCCAGGGCTAAATTCCATTACGATCACCCCAATTTGTCCGCTGAGCCTCTCTAGCCGCCCAATCGTCATTCCTGCTGGATGTGTCGTCAGCATTTGGCCCTTAGCCGACCTAGAACTTTCCAACAAACTTTGGATGGATGGTGTGTTGGCAACTTCTATTTGGCCGGGGCAGCGCGTCGATATTCGGATGGCAGATTGTCTCGCACGGTTTATCGTCCTGAGGGAAAATTACTCCTACTACCAAACGCTGCAAGAAAAGCTGCAATGGGCAGGAGCGAGAATTCGCCATAGCAACAATCACCGCAACTAAAGCAAAGTGTCGAGAGGCATCGTTTAATTCAAAATTTTAATCTAAAATTTACCGATATTATTTACCCAAGTTGCGCTTTAACTGCTCTAGTTCTTCTTCGGCTTCCCAGCGGTTAAATTGCTGGTCTAAGGGATCTTTCCCCCCGCTGCTGTTCATATAGGTGGGGTTTTAAATTTACCGATATTATTTACCCAAGTTGCGCTTTAACTGCTCTAGTTCTTCTTCGGCTTCCCAGCGGTTAAATTGCTGGTCTAAGGGATCTTTCCCCCCGCTGCTGTTCATATAGGTGGGGTTTTTGCTCCAGTTTGAGGTGCTTCCGGCTCCAACCTGATTTCCTGTGCGATTGACTTGCGCCTCGGTCACTTTTCTTTGAACTTCTTTGCGGCGCTGCTCAACTTTTTTCTGTAGCTCTTGCGTTTGCTGGAAGCGCTCTTTCAATATTTCCAGTTGTCCCCATTTTTGGTTGCCTTCGCGCAATAGATCAGCTTCCCGCACTTCAGCCGGTTCAGCCAGATCGACCCGACCCTTAGCTTTGGCTTTTTCGATGCGGACATGCCAAAGCTGAATTTCTTGGGCGATCGCCAAAATCTCATCCTGCAAGGCTTTTTCCTTTACCTTCAGGTCGGTCATCAGCTTAAGGGTTTCTTCTTCCTGATCCCGCAGCTTTTCTTCCAGCACCATCAGTTC
>Ga0163155_10005628_pt1 | contig 12428 bp, 29 predicted proteins | sample OliLakLV19SP4G1_FD_148611 | JGI IMG/M metagenome (GOLD analysis project Ga0163155, IMG submission 148611) | Freshwater microbial mat bacterial communities from Lake Vanda, McMurdo Dry Valleys, Antarctica - Oligotrophic Lake LV.19.SP4.G1 | ecosystem: Environmental > Aquatic > Freshwater > Lake >...
GCTCTTGAAAAGCAAAAGCTCACCGCATACGGGACAACTGGGCTTTTCGCGAGTTTCCCCCCTGGGGGTTACGAAAAGTGCCAGTTGCTGGCGGCAGAGGTCACTCGCCTGGAAGCGGCTCAGTTCGACGCGTCGGACGCAGAGTTCCCAGTATTTGACGAAGAGGTTTGACAATAACGTCATGGCTCACTCGCAGGTTTAACCGCGACATCACATCGCAAAGGAGAAAGAAAATGACAGCAGTTGAAGTTCGACAAATCACATCGCCAGGGCAGAGCACAACGCTCACGGGAGCGTCGTCTCAGTGGCGGAACCGTCCAGCAGATCAGCGCTTCGAGACCATTGAGAGCCTCGACGCAGCAGCTCGGGCGCACTCGCAAAATTCTCGCGAGTCAATCGTGAACATCGGCACCCTCTCGATGCGCGAGGAGAACGACGAGATTCTTCTCGACGGTGACCCTATGAACAACTGGGCATTCGGCCAGTTCGCAACGTCGGTCAAAGCACCGGCAAGTTATCTGAGGAGCCTTCCGGCCAACCTCGCAATGAAGAACCTGAGGCACGGGCTGGATCAAGTCTCAGAAGACACAATGCGGAAGCTGCTCATCTCGGATGGCCGCATCGGTGCTTTCACGAGCGAGGGATACGCTCGCATCTGGAACTCTGAGATCACCGGATGGCTCCTCGAGCTTCAGGCAAGCCAGCCCTGGTGGACGTTTCCAGTTGCCTTTCGCCAAGCAGGGGGCGGCGAGAAAGATGGAGCGTGGGGAGAGAGCAAAGAGTTGCCCGTGGCGTTCCTGAGCGATCGGGACATGTTCGTGTTCCTGACCGACATGGAGCACAGCATCGAAGTTCCCGGTTCGGACACGCCGCTCATGCGCGGCTTCTGGATCGAGAACAACGAGGTCGGAGCGGGCTCAGTTCGGATAACCATGTTTCTCTATGATTACGTTTGCTCGAACGTAATGGTGTGGGGCGCACGCAACGTGGTTGAGGTGAAGATTGCCCACAAGGGCCGAGCCCGAGAGCGGGTTCTCTTCGACGACTCCGAGGCGAAAAAGGCGATCCAGGCCTACAACAGCTCGTCCAGCATGGCGGACACGCTCCGCATCAAGAAGGCGATGAACACACTGATCGCCCCAACCACTGCGGAGGTGGTCAGCGAGATCTATCGCCATCGCCTCCCTGGTCTGTCCAAGACCATCTTGGAGCAGGCGGTCATCCTTGCGGAGAGCACGCCTCGCTATCAGCTCGGCGAGGGTCCGACGAGCGTGTGGGCACTGATGAGCGGGCTGACGGAGATCAGCCAGCGCTGCGAACACGCAGACGCACGGGTCGAGATCGACCGCTCCGCAGCGCGCATCCTCGACATGACTTGCCCGCTGGCGGACGTGTGAGGGGGCCATCGCGCGTATCGCGTGAAGAACACCAGCGCTTCGAGAGCTTTTTGCTGCCGGGGCACTACCGGCTGAGCGCCGACTTTGTTGGCTCTCGGGTCTACAAGAGGCTGGCAGGTCCAGGATGGGAATCGCGTAACGGGTTTCAAAAAGGCACGCGCTTTACGATCCGGGAGGCTGTGTGGACCTACGAAGATCGTCTACTCCAGCAAGCTACTAGCTGGGAGCTTTCGCCAGTGTTTCTGGGATACACGCACGCGGTGAGGGGCCAGAAGAAGGATGACGAGAGCTTCATCGTCTGGACGGTGCGCCCTAATATCGACGTTGGTCGTTTGCTGGGCCTGCTCGTTCCAGACACCTCCGACGAAACTTGGTTGGATCACGCCGTGGGTCACGAAGCCAGAATGGGGGGATGCTTCGCTGAGGTACTGCTGTCGCTTCTTGTCAGTGGCCGCGTATCGCGAACGGAGATTTCTGAGATCGTGCGCGAAAACCATGAGGCGCTGGTCGCCAGAGAGCGCGAACGTCGCCGCGAGATTAGCGCGGGCGCGGGCTGAAATAAGAGGTGGAGAGGATCACCTCTCCACCTCCGAGCTGCTCTCGATCGGAATCGAGATCGGCTTGGAGGTGTCTATGAATGAATCAATGAGAGGCTCCCGAGGAAGGATGCATTATCGCCTGCTTGGAATCGCCGAGGGGTACGCGAACGTGCTCTTTGACACGCCATGCGTGGCGAATCGATACCTGCGTACGGTGAACAAAGTTCAAGCCGTAGCCGAAAGACTTTCCAAGACGCTGGAGATGCGATGAACAAGCTCCAGAGACTTCGCGACCTTGGATTCGACGAGTCGCACAACGTCCCCTTCACCAGTCTCTATCGCGTGAAGTGCTCGCAGTGCGAAGCGCTCACGATCAATGGCATCGCGTGCCACGAGCACGGTTGTACCAACAAGCCACGCGTCGACAACGGCGAGGAAAACGATGATTGCTGACAACAGCCCCGAGTCGAATCCATGGGTGACGTGTCCAAGGTGCAGCGAGCCAAGCGGGGCGCCGGTTCTCAATGGTCGCCAAGGGTATCCGTGCGCTGACCAGCTCGCGTGCACGTCGTGCGGACATCGCTGGCGCGAGGAGTCGCTCGAGAAAGTCGCGCAAGCGTGGCGCGCAGATGTCGCCCACGAGCGCAGAGAAGACAACTTGTGGAAGGAAGACTGAGTATGGATCCCAAAGAAACGATCAAACTTGCCACCGAAGCATTTGCCGAGTCGAGACTCGACGCGGTGAGAGAGCACTGCGACAACTATCTTGCCTGGCGTCTGGGTGGAGGATTCGAGCCTCCCGGCGGCGACGCAGCAGTAAAAGCTCTCCTGGCCTCCGGTGAAGCATCTGGTGAAGCATGATGGTCTTCAACGACTTCGCCGTGCTGGACTCGAAGGGGAATATCCTGAGCAGAGGAACCAGTCTCGAGGAAGCGATCCGCGCCGCAACGGACTGGGTCCGCAACAGGTGGACTGACCTCGAGGTAGGAACGATCGTTGGCATCGGAATCGAAGGCGCCAGCCAAAGCGTGCAGCTGTTCGAGTTCTTCCGAACGACGATGATCTCTTGTCGAGAAGACTGCTACACGGCAACGGTGAGGTTTGAACTCACCATGTTCCGTCTCGTCGCATTCGAGATGCAGCGATGATCGAAGAAGTAAACTGGACCGTGAGGAAGAAACTGCTTCACGCTGATCTGAGCAAAACAACCGTGCTTGTCGGCGCGGCCGGAAGCGGGAAGTCGTCGTTGATTCAGGAGCTTGGACTGAATCCGAGAGCCTTCCGGTTCTACGACGGGATCTACAACACCCTGCTTAGAGTCAAGAGAGACCGCAAAGACGAGATCGAGCAGAACTTGAACGCGCTTGATATCGGCGTCGTCGGGTTCCGGTGGTGCGTAGAGCGGTACGAAGTCGAACTCGCAGGGTTCGGCTGGGTACCAGGATCGTGGCTCAGCGACGGGATAAGAAAGACTGTGGACATCGTTGCTATATCCGTCAGCGGAATCGGCGGCGGCGACACCACCACGCTTCTGTTCGACGATGTCGACAGCGGCATTCATCCCAAGGTGGCGCACAAGCTTGGAACCATCCTCAGAAAATCACGGTTCCAAGTCGTCGCTTCTACGCACAGCCCGTTCTTCTGTGACGCGATGGACGCTGAAAGCGTTCTCGTGCTTGCAGCCAACGCAGAGAAGGCTTGCTGCGAGAGGTTATCGGACCATTACGAGTGGAATCGTTGGAAGCCTTGCCTGAATACGGGAGAGTTCTGGACCTTTGTCGGTGACACGTGGCCGCTCAAAGATCGAGACGCGCGATGAAGTGGCACGAGCACCCGATCGCCGGAGTCAGCATGAACCCCATCAAGGGATCTCTGTTCGACTACTACGGCTTTTGCGACCTCGCCGTGCTTGTTCAAAGGCCAGGTGGCCACGTGGAAACGATCGTGGACTGCCGCACGAGAGTTGCCGTCTCGCCCCTCCTGGGGAACTTCACCGACGCTGAGACCGTTCGGTTCAAGATCATCGGGTTCTCGTACGCGACAGAAGCGGTTCCCGTACTAGGCACGCTCAAGACGATCTGCATGGGCACGCGTGACTGTGTGCCCGTGGCCGTGAACTCCAGGCTGTGCAGCAAGCTGCTCCACCGAGCCGTTCGGCTGGACGAAGGGCAAGGTCACAAGTTCGACAAGAAGGGCGTGTTCATGCTCCGTGAGAGATCGCGATGGATCGATCTCGGCCTGTGGCGTCTCAATGCGGGAGCTGAACGATTCAGCGGAACATCCATCACTCCGAAGGAGAGGGTCCTAGAAGCCATTGACCGCATGCCAAAGCTTGCAATCGCACTGGGTATCGACCCATCGTGGACGCTCTCGGAGCTGCTCGACTGGCAAGAAAAACTGATTCCGTTTTGAGGAGGAACAAGTGAAGAACAGCAAGGATCTCATTGAACGCGTTGACGGAGACATCTCCGAGTCCAGGGCGGTATGCGCGCCTCTCTCGCTTGAAATAGCCAACAGGTCTGACATCGTGTTCGACGCTCTCAGCCTAAGCAGAATGCAGCGCATTCTCATCTTCGCCTCGATCATCGGGTCTATCGCCGAAGGAGAGGATGAGATGAGGTATGCGTGCATTGCGGCAATGATGTTCCAGAAGAAATTCGAGTCCTTTGAAGAGGAAAAAGAACGCAAAGAAAACTGAGTAAAGCGCTGACTCCACAACTGACCCGCGCGGGACGGGGGTGCAATGGGGGGTCCGCGCTGACGGCTCGCTCGCAGGTAATCGCACAATCGCGCTCCCCCCATTTCACCCCCGTCCCACTGACGGGTTTTCTTTTGGAGAACTTATGAAGTCCAACATGGCTCGACTGATCAAAGCGCTCACTCTCGTTGAGGCTGAAGTGGGCGAAGAACTCCTAGCGTCGTGGTTTCTCGACATGATCGAGAGCCACGTTCCCTACGACAAGAGGGTTCAAGGATTCGAGGGTTCGGTGTACATGAGTGTCGTCGAGCTTCGAGCGATGGAGGGGAGCATCGTTTGCCGCCACTGCGGCGCCATGAGGCGTCCCACACAAGGCGAGTGCCGTCGTTGTCATAACCTCATCGGCATTCCCGATGACAGCCTTCCTGCTGACAAGAACTGAATCAAGAAAGAAGAGACCCATGGCAAGTGTACTGATAACCGGAAACACATACCCGGTGCGCAACGAGATCAAGGCCCTCGGTGGCAAGTGGGACCCCAAGACCAAGGGGTGGCGAGTTCCCACCGAAAAAGCAGCGGAGGCCACCAAGCTGGTTGCCGCCGCAGGGGCGTCACGAGGTGCCCCTCTGTCCCCCGATGCCCTTCGTAGCGTCGCTCCATCGTCCGATGCCATTCGCGGGCGCTGGAGCGGCTGCAAATGCGGTTCAATCGATGGAAGGCCACGGCCCTCCGACTGCGCACAGTGCGCTTACGACAACGAATAGGGGGTCAGACATGACAACGAAGGATTCAGACATGTCTCAACAAGAGATCCAACAAGAGATCCGCATGCTGCGGTACACCCTCGAAAACACGATCCAACCAGTCACGAAGTTCTCTTCCCAGGACAAAGAGATCCTCTGGCTCCATCACCACCTCTTCAACGTCATCGGCATGTTCGAGATGAATGCAACTGACGAGTTCGCGCCTGGCGTCGCTCCGAGCGAAGAACCCGATTATCTTGCTGCCTTGGCCAGCCTTCCGAGGATGCCTCCCGATCCGGTGGAAGACTTCGACGACGAAGGAGGACGGATCACCCGCACCCACTGGTGTTGGAGCAACCGAGATGAAGACGGGCCGTTCCACTTCGTGGCCACAAGAGAAGAAGCACTGCGTGCTGCACTCGCAGCCGCTCCGAAGAGTGGCCGCGCGTATGGCACTGGCCATGCCTATCTGATGATCGGAAAGGCAAAGCTGGCCGACCCGCTTGCAAAAAAGGTCAGCGAGCGCCCCCGTTACAACTCCTACCCCGATAACCCACTTGTCACCATCTACGAGCGCACTCGCATTCCTGTGGTGCGAGCACGGTTCGAGCTGTCGCTGATAGAGCCGAACGGTTCAGCAAAGGAGATTTGACATGGCACTACTGATCAAAGCGTCTGAAGAAAACACCGAAGAGTTCGAGATGCCACAGAAGATCGACTTGACCTTCTACCAGCAGAAGGTCGGTGGTCTCATTGAGTTCGTCCGATTCAAAGACGGGTCGGAGATGATGGTGAACGAAGAGGGAATCAACCTCGACCTCCCAAAGAACGCACGAGCGAGTGCGGTCGCAAGCCTGAAAGGATGGAAAGGCGACGTGCTCCATGGAGACGTGGTGTTCTTCACTCGCGACGAGGCCGAGCGCTTCTCCTGCGACGAGTCGGACATTGACTGTCAGGACTGCGTGGAGACCTTGGAGAACATCGCCAAGCTTCTGTCCGGCAAGGAGTGGAACTCCGACACGTGCAGTGAGATAGCCTCGCTCATGCGTGAGGCTGGGTATGAAATCGCCGAGGTTCCATCGTGAAGATGTTCTATCGCCCGCGCCCGCTGTTCGGGCTTTTCCCCGTGCCTCCTTTTGAGGTCGAGGTTCTCGTGGTGGACTTCGAGAAAAACACCGCGCTCATCAGTCATCCGATCGTCGGAACTATTCTTGGGCTTGCCTTGGGCAGCTTGAACGATGCGACGGTCACTCGGACGGTCTCGCGATCTTGCCTGGTTCACATCCGATGACGAAGTCCGATCTCGTCAAGGAGGTTGCTCGGCGCATGGGGCTCAAGGTCAGCCAAGTCGAGCCCGTCGTCGATGTTGTCTTTGGCAGCATCTCCGCGTCGCTCGAGCGCGGTGAAGGTGTCGAGATCCGAGGCTTCGGGAGCTTCACGGTTCGCGACCGTGGCTCGTACGAGGGCCGCGACCCAAGAACCAGCGACCCGGTGCACGTGCCTGACAAGCGCGAGCCGTGGTTCACCGCTGGCAAAGAGATGCAAGAGAAAGTGAATGACAAAGCGTGAACAGAACAATGGTTCCTGGGCAAGAGCCGTACACGGAAGAAGAGCGGCGCGGCGTCTACATCCTCGTCGGCGACGCATGCGCTGCCGAAGATGTCTTCTCCGATTGTGAGCTTGAAGAGTTCGCCAGGATTGAACGCGAGACAAAAGAGAAAGCGAAGGTCAAATGACAGAACCAGTCTTTGTGAAGAAGTGGATCGCAAGATCAAACGCTGACTCGTATCCAGAGTCGTGCGGAGGGTGGGGAGGCTGGTTCGCTCGCGGCGATCGATGGGCCACCTACATCGACGAAGCGGAGGAAAGCAAGCGCCCGTACCTCGAGGCACTCCGAGCCGACATCCTGAAGCTCGAGATTCAAGAAGGAGGAGACTGGCACCAGCGCAGCGAGCAGGGCACCCCGCTCTTCAGCGATGGAACGGTCGGAAAGTTCTCCTTCCGCGCATGGGGTGACTTGCTGGCTGCCATATGGTCAGAGCACGAGCAGAAGGACTACCAGTACATGGACTTCTACATGTCCTAACGCCTCGGGGATCTATGAAGCGCAATCGCAAAGTGTACGAAGTCATGGCCAAGCGATGTGGGGAGTGTCTGTACGGCAAAAGCAAGATCGTTGCTGACGACAGGAAGGAAGAGCTGCTCGCAGCCTGCTCGCAGAAGGGGATTCACTTCACCTGTCACAAGGCGAGCAACGCCGGATGGGATGTGTCTTGTCGCGGATTCCACGACGCCAACCCAAAGGCGACAGCGTCAGGTCGCATGGCGATCCACCTCGGCCTGGTTGTCGATGTCACAGAGGAACAACTGCTTGGCCGAAAGTGACGACATCGCGACGCGGCTCGCTGGCAGGCCACGTCGCACCGTGCCGTGTTTAGACAGTATCGGCATGCCCTGCTTAATGGCAAAAAGGCCAGTGTTTTCGACCATTTAGCAGGTTTCTAACATGATACCACTGAAGAGCCGGCTCAGCCGCTCAGGAGTTTTGATATGACCGTTTTGAAGCCTCTCGTTCACATGAATGGTTCGTCAGCGCAGTCGCTGGCTGAATCGCACAAAGGCGCATGCGCCGCGCTCCGCGTTGCGGATGCTGGTGAGACGGGCAGAGGTTGAGGCTCAAGCCCTGAGCCGATCACCTCTCTTTGGTTTCGTCTAGGACTCGATGGGTCGCCGTGACGACCTCGTCCTCTGAGTCCGATTCAAACGCTCGCCGTCCAAACAGGCCCTCCATCGCCTTCATCGCTGCGGCGGCATGAGTCTGCGTTCGAGATATTTCCTGGGCAACGATACTTACCGCAGGAAGAACGCGCTGAGACTCGCGGTGACGCGCTCGGCAGTACCCACGCACACGTCTCCAGTCAGCAAGCAGGCCATCCGGCCAGCCCGTGACTTCGGCGTCGATGCGCGCAATCGCATCAACTATTTCTGGAGGAAGAGCGTCGTTTGACATACCTGGATTCTAACCCTGGAACGCCAAAGGGCGACCAAATGCTGAACTGTTCAGAACGAAAGAAGAAACGATGACTGATCCGATTATTGTTCCAGAGATTGCGCCTATCGCCGAGCTGCAAAAGAGCATGCTCGCGATGCTGAACGCGGTAGAGGTGACGCGTGCGTACGTCGCCGTAGCGCATTCACAGCTCGAAGTGGCTCGGGTGGAAACAGACAGGGCGATCAACAGACTGAGCCTGGTGAATGCCCAGGAACATGAGCGTGAAGAGTTGAAACGTCACCTGGCTGATTCGCTCGCGTCTTCCGCCGCGTCGCGTGGAGCGCATTCCAAGCTCCAAGCGGAAAAAGACAAAGCGCTCAACGAACGTGATGATGCGCGCGATCAGCTCGCGGCTGAGCGAGCGGTGCTCGTCGAGCTGCGGCGATCTCTCGCCGCTACGCCCCCTTCCTGCCCACCGAATGGCGAAGCCCCTCCAGACGAGCTTACGAGCATCAAAGAGGCGCTCGGAAACCCGCAGTGGGCGCTTGGAGAGATCACTTCGTTGCTCTACGAGCGCCTCAACCACGCAGGGGTTGAAGTGCAAAACAAGGCGGTCGCCGCCATTCTGCCTTACATCCCCGACGCACCGCTCTACGAGCGCATCGAGAAACTCGTCGTCATGCACAACCTCTTCCTCGCAGAGAGGAAAGCGCTGCGCGCGGTCATCGTGGTCCTGAAGCAAGAACACAGCGATGCAATCCTCGCAAAAGACGCCGCTGTCTACGCGGAGCGCGCTGCTGTCGAAGCGGAGCGTGCGGAGCGCGCAGAGATTGCAGCCCGCATCGATCCGAGCAAAAAACTGGTCGCAGTTCTATGACCGATGCCCAACGCGAGACCGAGGTCCTCCGTCTGCGAGAGGAACTGGAAGACTGGCGCGCAATAGCGACCGAAGCTGTGCTCGCTAAGGAATGCGCGTCGCGGCTAGAGCGCACAATTGCCATCGACCCCGCATCGCTGAACTGGGAGCACGAGCGCACTCTCGAAGAGAATCGCTCGCTTCGGAATTGCGTCGCGGGATTGCAAGACGACCTTCGGTTCGCTAACCGGCAAGTCAGTAAGGCGCTCAATGGAGAGATCACGGCCCTTCGCACGCTCGAACAGATGGTCCGTGCGCGAGATGATCCGTCCAAAAAATGGATCGAAGACCGCTCTGCGCGGCTCAAGCACAACCAAAATCTCGTTTGCGCATGGATCGAAGACTTCGCGCGGTTCCTCGAGACCAGCAACCCTGAAGAGGCCGCGACGCTCACAAAAGCCGCAAGGCATGTCAAAGATATGCCCCACTATTTTGCCGAACCGAACGGAGACGAAGGGTGATGGAGCTGACAATGTTCTTGCTTGGTATTGCAGCTTGCATTCTCCCATCGGCGGCTGCGGTTTTTTACAGTCGTTTCTGGCATGTCAGTGAGGTCGACACTGGCCCAGAACGTCCAACGGTCTGGGTCCTTACAAGCGTCAGTCGCGTCAACTCTGAGATAAACTTTGAGATAATCGGCGTCTACAGCAGTTTTTTGTCCGGCAAGGCTGCGGCTGAAACGTACGCGCGAAAGCACCCGGACGCTTCAACGGGTCTCTTCGACTGCAAGGCCGAACCGAACGGAGACGAAGGATGAGCAAGGAACCCTTGATAGTCCAAGTGACTATGAAAAACGGCGACAGCAAGTGGTATGCGGATCATCAGTACGTAAACACGGTTGGATTCGTCGTCACAGCTGGCGTGGCCAACGCAGAGTTCATGGCCACGTTCACCGACAATAGGTCTGCGGCAGCGAGACACGGGTCTGTGCGCGACATGGGGACGGCCCTTGACGATCTGCTGGACAACCCGGACGTGCTGACAATCAGCATCCAACACCTTTAGAACCCTGAACCGTTCAGAACGGAAGAGAAGATGAACGCTTTTGACATTATCGCTGCGCTGATGATCAACAAACCGCTCAGCAAAGCCGAAAGTGACGCGCGCGATGAGCGATATGACGAAGAGCGCACGGTCGCTCTGTCGAGGGGCGAAGCGCGCGTCTGCGCAGCGCACGAAAAGCGAATGCGCAAGGGCGCCAGGCGTCTTGCGCTCGCAGCCGCGAGGGCGAAGTGAGCACCTACACGGTTCACGAAGAGATTTACGAGACTGAAGACGACGCGAGGAGTTACCAGGCAGACGATGTCGCGCTGGCAGCAACGGCGCACCTCGCTTATCGAGACCAGTGCGATCCCGAAGGGGAGAGGGATATGACCTGCATCGTCAAAGACGAGGCTCTGAATCGATGGCGCGTAGTGGTGTGGGTGTCCTACGAATCAGTTTACCAAAGTGGCGCAGTGACAAAGTTGACCGAGGGTTACCAATGACTAAAAAACAAGTTCCACAGATCGTTTACGCCTCGTGCACTGAGTGCAAACACTCGGTCTCGATGGGAGGGTCTCTCGTTGCTTGCGGCTATCCTGGGGAAGAGGAGAGGGATGCGATAAAGACCAGCTCGGCACCTCCGCTGTTCTGCCCGCTGCTGAACGGCGCTCCGCTTGATCCTCTCGAGGTTCCCGTGCTTCCCGAGGTTCCTATCCTTGCGGATCGGCACGTGCGCGTTGGCGACAAGGCGATGAGGTGGGCCGTGGAGGCTGAAGTTCCCATGCCACCGCTACCCATCCTTCGTTTGGACAAGTCTGACAAGAGACAGATCGCCGTTATCTCCCAGCAGGTTCTCGATTCCATCTTCGACTTCGTTTTGGCAATGCCAAAGGACTCAAGCGGCGTTGAGCTGGTGATGAACGGAAGCAAGGTCGACATCTCTTTCGGCGGCGACAGCTTCCACGTCCAAGTTAGAGATTTGCCCAAGCTCGACCCGGAGGCGTTCGAAGAAGGAATCAAGGCCGAGACGGAGATGTTCTACATCCAGGACACGAGCGCCACTCCAGACGGATTCGCACTCTGGTGGAAGCCGAACAGGTGCGGACATACAACTTGCCTTGACCATGCTGGGCTTTACAGCCGCGCCGAAGCTCATAACGTTCAAAGCGAACAACATGTCGCAGTTCCGCAGGCCGAAGCAGGCAATCATGCGCGACGGTTCGTGCTGGCAAGGCTTCTCGAACGGGCCGGACGGACGCAGTGATGAGGTGGGTGGTCGTGTCTGAATCCGCGAGGTCTGTGCTGGAGACATACGTGTTCGACCCTGCGCACGAAGACGACGAGGAAATGAATCCTCCTGGGATGTCCATAGAAGGCCGCTCACTCATAGTGCACGACAGGATCGCGCAGTCTCGGTGCTCATCATCGCATCCAACTCCCTCGATGACGAAGCAGAGGACCGCAAGAGAACCGCAGAAGATCGCCTCATGGCCAAGAAGGGACAAAAAGCGCTTGCTGGGGTAATCGAAAAGGTGAGGAAGATGCCCGTAGCCACGCAGGAACTTCTCGAGCTGGCAAAGAAAGAGACCGAAGAATGAGCGATCAACGAAAGGGCGGAATCGCCTGGACTGAGCAAACCTGGAACCCCGTTCGCGGATGCAGCCGCGTGTCCGCAGGATGCGAGAACTGCTATGCCGAAGAGGTGGCACGGCGGTTCAGCGGCCCTGGCATGCCGTACGAGGGTCTCGTGCGAATAGGGAAAGACGGGAAGAGCAAAGCTCAGTGGAACGGCGTGGTGAAGTTCGTGCCAGAGCACCTTGACGATCCAATCCGATGGTCTCGTCCAAGAATGGTGTTCGTGAACTCCATGTCGGACCTGTTCCACGAGTCGATCCCCTTCGAGACCACTTCGGCGATCTTCGGCATCATGGCCGCGTGCCCACAGCACACGTTCCAGGTGCTCACAAAACGCCCAGAACGGGCGCGTGCGTTCTTTCAATGGATCACCGACCAAGATCTGTCGCCGTACGACACGGTCCTCTCGCACGCAGCAAGACACGTCAACGCAGGGGTGTGGGAGAGCGCGCTGGATCGGTCCGGCTTGTCGGCCGAGGTCGACTTCGTAGAAGAGACGTGGCCCCCGCCAAACGTCTGGCTCG
>Ga0163155_10005629_pt1 | contig 12425 bp, 9 predicted proteins | sample OliLakLV19SP4G1_FD_148611 | JGI IMG/M metagenome (GOLD analysis project Ga0163155, IMG submission 148611) | Freshwater microbial mat bacterial communities from Lake Vanda, McMurdo Dry Valleys, Antarctica - Oligotrophic Lake LV.19.SP4.G1 | ecosystem: Environmental > Aquatic > Freshwater > Lake >...
TCGCCAAGGGCCAAGCGGACTCGCCAAGGAGTCGCCAAGGAACGAAAACGCGCGCTCCGAAGAACGCGCGTTTTATTCGTATAACTCTTTGTTGATTTTCGACTTATAAATGGTCGGGGCGACAGGATTTGAACCTGCGACCTCTTGCACCCCAAGCAAGCGCGCTAGCCAAGCTGCGCCACGCCCCGACATTTTTTGATGACTGATATGCGTGCAGCTGCCAACCGGCACGACTCGCACGCATTCTTTTAGCCGCAAGGTTTGACGGCGTCAAGGAAGTGACACAAAGAAAATAAGTGAGCCACGCCACAACTGTGTCCACACGGTGTTGCACGACGTAACTCACGCTGGTGAAAATGGAGTTTGCGTTTTGCCGCACGTTAAAACATACGCCATGTGGTAGTATTATTCATACCCCAATCCACCCATCCACCCCAATCCGGCTACCACGCTGAAAAAAGGCCTTGCGTGTTGGAGAATCTGCGGCACCTTTAGCGGCAGGGGTTCACCGCGACTTTCATTCTTATTGCCGGAGACATTGCCATGCGTCTTTCTCAGGTGCTTTTTCGGGTTGCGCTTTTTTTCTTGGCGCTGACCGGCTGCGGCAGCGGATCGTCGAGTCCGCCTGCGACTGGCGGTGCAGCGCAACCGGGTGGCAAGGAAGGTGAGGCGGTCATCGGCGCCAATCTGGAGATGGCGGGGAAATCTGGACCTTGGGGACAGGACAGTAAGAATGGAATTCTGCTGGCGCTCGACGAGGTCAATGCCAAGCCCGAACAGAAGATCAAGCTCCGCGTTGTCTTTGAGGACAACAAGAGCGAGCCGTCGGGATCAAAGAATGCCATGAAAAAATTGATCACGCAGGACAATGTTCTGGCGGTGATCGGCGCCGTGGGTTCCAACCGCACTCTTGCCGCGGCCGACGTGGCGATGGAAGAAAAAGTTCCGCTGCTGACCCATGCGTCTACTAACGTGACTATTACCAGGAAGGGCGAGTATGTCTCGCGCATCTGCTTTCACGACGATTTCCAAGGTGCGGTGATGGCCAGGTTCGCTCGCGATAGTTTGAAAGCGCCGAATGCGGTCATCATGATTTCGAAGGGCAATGCCTATTCCGAAGGGCTCTGCACGTCTTTCAGAAAAGTGTTCACGGACAATGGCGGCAAGATTCTGGAAGAATTGGCGTACCAGGAGAGCGTGCAGGATTTCAAGACGCATGTGACCACGTTGAAGCAGCTCAACCCGGCAGTGGTGTGGGTTCCGGGTTATTTCAATGAAGTTGGGCTGATCATTAAGCAGGCCCGCGAGGCGGGATTCCAAGCGCCGTTCCTTGGCGGCGATGGCTGGGATGATAAGGAACTTTTCAGTCTCGCGGGGCCGTCGATTAAAGGCAATTTTATCTGCAATCATTTTGATCCGGGCGATCCGGATCCTGTCGTGCAGGAGTTTGTAAAAAAATTCAAAAACCGCTTCAAGTCCACTCCGGGAGCGATGGCGGCGCTGGGCTATGACGCGCTGTACGCGATGGCTGATGCAGTCTCGCGCGCCAAAGAATTGAAGCCTCCGGCGATTAAGGACGCGATCAATACCCTTAAAGGAGTAAAGGGCGTCTGCGGCACAATCACCATGGGACCGGACCGGGAAGTTGTGAAGAACGCTGTTGTGCTGGAGACGGGAGAGACCGAGTTTAAGTATAAGGAAACGATTAGGCCTTAAGAAACGGAATGCTATCAGCTATGAGTGTTTTCAGAGTCTATTGTTTTTGGCTGAGAGCTTTCACCACAGAGCCGCAGAAGCACAGAGAACAGAATTTAGAATTAACTAATGTGGGATAGCGCTCTGCGTGATTGATTTTATTAACTACCTGTTGAACGGGCTGTCGCTGGGCTGCATTTACGCCCTGATTGCCGTCGGTTACAGCATGGTCTATGGCATTATCAAACTTATCAATTTCGCGCATGGCGAGTTCTATATGTTTGGCGCCTTTATCGGCTACTACGTGCTCGTCACCTTTTTCGGCGGCGTCGCGAATGGACCGGATCTGTCGTTTTTGGCGTTGTTTTCGGCGCTAGTCATCGCGGGCGTCGCGACGGGATTTCTGGCCGTATTCATCGAACGCGTGGTCTACCGGCCGCTGCGCTCGGCGGGACGGATCGTGGCGCTGCTGGCGGCGCTTGGCGTGTCACTCTTGATGCAGAATGCGGGGCAGCAGACGGTTGGGGCCAAAGACCGCACTTTCCCGCATACGTTTACCTTTCAGCGTTTTCCGCGCAGTGAAATCAAAGCGGCAGATGTGTGTGCGGGTGTGCCGGCCGCTGGCGATATCGCGATCGTTTACAAGCGCCGGACTGAGAAGGGAATGCAGACGCTGGTTGAGAACATCGCGATGCGCGGGAATAAAATTGATGAGCGCCGCTGTAAACGCATCGCCGACATCTCCAGCATGCCAGAAAGCAATGCAGTGCTTTATCAATACCCCGCGGTTACCGTGAGCAATGCGCAAGGCTTAATTCTCATCGTACTGATCGTGACGGCGGCGGCGCTTTACGGCATTGTTCAGTACACGAGGTTTGGGCGCGCGATGCGTGCGGTGTCGCATGATTTTGAAGGCGCGGCCTTGATGGGAATCGACGTCGATCGCGTTGTCGCTGGCACCTTTTTTATCGGCGCCTTCGTGGCGGGCGTCGGAGGAACTCTGGCCGGCGGCATGTATTATGGGCAAGTCGGTCCCTTGATGGGATTGATGCCGGGCCTGAAGGCGTTCGTGGCGGCCGTGTTCGGCGGGATCGGGAGTATTCCGGGCGCGCTGCTGGGCGGGTTGTTGCTGGGGACGTCGGAGAAATTAGTCGAAGCGTACGGCAGTTCGCTGTATTCCGATGCGTTCACGTTCGCGATATTGATTCTGGTGCTGGTCGTGCGGCCAAGCGGTTTGCTGGGGCGGCCGACGAGCGAGAAGCTTTAGTTTTTCACGAGGCGCGATATGGGCGATTTCGACAGGGCGATCTCATTCTGGGGACACCATATTATTATGGTGTGCGTCTGGTTAACGCTCACGCTGTCGCTGAATTTGATCAACGGTTTCTGCGGACTTTTTTCGCTCGGACACCAGGGCTTCTGGGCTGTCGGTGCCTATGCGGCGGCGGTTACGGTAGTCCATTTTCCAGGCGGCGGATGGCCGGCGTTACTGCTCAGCTTTCCGGTCGCCATCGGTGCCGCGGCGTTCTTCGGATTTCTAGTCGGGCTGCCCTGCCTGCGGCTGAAGGGGGATTACCTGGCGATTGCGACCTTGGGATTCAGTGAGATTTTACGCAACCTGATTCAGAACTCTGAGACGCTGGGGCAGTCACTGGGGATGTCGTTTCCGAACATCATTCGACTGAGCGTCTCCGAACGGCGCAGTTTTTATTTAATTTACATCGCGCTGGCATTGATCGTGGTCTTCGCGACGCTATTGATTTTGCGCAATCTCATCCATTCCGCCCACGGACGCGCCATTCAAGCCATACGCGATGACGACCGGGTGGCGGAACTGCTTGGCGTGAATCTAACCCGGTACAAAGTTCTCGTCTTCGTCACCGGTGCGGCGTTCGCGGGTTTGGCGGGCGCTCTCTTTGCGAACTACAACGCGCAAGTCACGCCGGATGATTTCAGTTTCAATGTTGGCGTGTTGATGGTGGTCATGGTGGTGCTCGGCGGCATGGGCAGTTTTACAGGGACAATTGTCGCGACCACGCTGCTTTATTTCGTGCCGATCCTACTTTCGCTGTGGCTGCCACAGACGCTGGTTCCCGTGTTCTACGATCCGACACAGGGCGGGGTGGTCTACCGCGAACTGAAGGAACTGTGGCAGGTGCTTTTTTCGCTGCTGCTGATTGGGGTGGTGCTGGTGCGGCCACGGGGAATTATGGGCGGACGCGAACTGCGCTGGCCGTGGCGAAAAGCGGTGGCTCCCGGAGGCTCGCACGGATGCCCCCGAAATTGAGATCCGAGCCGATTCTGACGGCGCGCGATATTGGCAAGAGTTTCGGCGGATTGACAGCGGTAGCGGATTTCACGGTCGAGCTCATGGAGAACGAGATTGCCGGACTGATCGGGCCGAATGGGGCCGGGAAGACGACCGTTTTCAATCTGCTGACGGGCGTATACAAGCCCGATGTGGGATCGATTGAACTGCGTGGAAAGAACCTGCTGCCGCTCAGCCCGGATCGAGTCACGGCGAGCGGAATGGCGCGCACGTTTCAGAACATCCGGCTATTTAAAGAAATGACCGTGCTTGAAAACGTGAAAGTTGGATTTCAGACGCATGTAAAATCCGGGCTCTTCACGTCGGTGATTCGCGGACCGAAATTCAGGAGCGAAGAAAAAGCGATCGACGCGCAGGCGCGCGAGCTTTTGGAATTGTTCGGGCTGGGCGAAGATGCGGAAAATCCGAGCCGCAATCTGCCCTATGGCAAACAACGCAAGTTGGAGATTGCGCGCGCCTTGGCGACAAGACCGCGCGTGTTGCTTCTGGATGAGCCGGCGGCGGGTATGAACGAAAGCGAGTCCGCGGCGCTCAAAGATTTACTGCTGCAGATACGCGAACAGTTTAAACTTTCGCTGCTGGTGATCGAGCATCACATGCCGTTCGTGATGGGATTGGTGAGCCGGTTGATGGTGCTTGATCACGGCGTCACCATTGCGCAGGGAACGCCATTGGAAATTCGCGGGAATCAAGCGGTGATCGAAGCGTATCTCGGGAAGGACCACGCCTAGATGCCGGCTGAAACGCAATTCGCGGCAAAAGGTTCGCCGATCCTGAGCGTTTCCGGTCTGAACGTTTTTTACGGCGGCATTCACGCAGTCCGCGATATCTCGCTCGTGGTCCGGCGCGGCGAGCTGACCACGCTGATCGGCGCGAACGGTGCGGGAAAATCCACGACGCTAAAAGCGATCGCCGGCTTGCTGAAGCCGTCGAGCGGGACGGTGCAGTTCGAGAATCAGGACATCACGGGAAGTCCAGCGCATACCAACGTGAAGCGCAACCTGGTGTTGTGCCCGGAAGGCCGGCGAATTTTTCCAGACCTGACCGTGAACGAGAATCTGGATCTGGGCGCGTACACTCGGACGGATAAAGCCGAGGTCGCCGCTGACTTTAAACGCATGCATGAGATGTTCCCGATCCTGCGCGAACGCGCGTCACAAATGGCGGGAACGCTTTCAGGCGGGGAGCAGCAGATGCTGGCGATTGCGCGTTCGCTGATGTCGCGTCCGACATTGCTGATGCTGGACGAACCGAGCTTAGGGCTGGCGCCACTGCTCGTGGCGCGAATCTTCGGCATCCTAAAAGATCTCAAAAATCAGCACGTTACTATCTTGCTCGTGGAGCAGAATGCGCGACAGGCTTTGGATATTGCCGATCACGCGTACGTGCTGGAAACGGGGCGTATAGTACAGGAAGGTAACGCGCGGGATCTGGCGTCTGATCCTCATGTCAAAAAGGCCTACTTGGGTGCTTGAAAAAACCATAACCTATTATAAATAATAGACTTGCAAACATCCGCGCGTCTCTACGTGCATAATTTCTCTTCAAAAGTATAATGGCTCTAGTCGGTTCAATGTAACTCTACGCGGCGAGACTTCATGATGAAGGTTTTGAAAGCGTTATACGCATTTTTGCGCGCGAATTTCCTTGCCGGCTTCTTCATCGCCATTCCTTTCGTCGCGACCATTCTACTCATGGTCTGGCTTTGGAGCCAGATCGACGAGCCTCTCCGAAAAGTTTTCAATATCGCCAGCACGCCCAGCGAGATGCCGTGGTCTCGCATGATGGTCGCCATTAAAGATTCGCGATACGACGAATTATTCGTTCCCGTGATCGGCTTGATCCTGCTGCTCTTCGCGATTCTGTTTCTCGGCATTATTGCACGAAGCATTATTGGGCGCGTGGTGCTACTGGGCATTGAAAATATTGTCGGGCGATTGCCGATTGTGGGCATGCTCTACATGTCGCTCAAACAATTGGGCGAAGCCTTTTTATCCACCGACGGTGAGTCCAAATTCCAGCGCGCGGTGATGGTTCAGTTTCCTTATAAAGGAGTGTGGGCGATCGGGTTTGTTACCGGACGCGCCCCTCTATTCATGCCCATGACGCCGCTGACCGGGCCTACGCCGCTGAAGGATTTGCTCACGGTGTTTGTTCCGACCACGCCGCTGCCGACCCAGGGATTCATGCTGGTAGTGGCAGAATCCGAAACGCTGGAGTTGGATATTCCCGTGCAGGACGCGCTAAAGCTGGTTGTCTCCGGTGGGATGTTGAGTTCCAACGAAGGCAAACGGATTAAGAATCCGACTGAAGTGACGCGAGTTGTGCAACAGGGGATGCAGCCCGCGGAAGCACCGACTAAGGGCTCGGGACGATTGATTCCTGAGAAGTAGGACTCGCAGGTTGAGGGAGAGGGAGGAGACGGCGTGAGCGACATTGTAGCGAAACTGGGGGCCTTTGCGGCATCCAAGGATTCCCGCCTGGCCTGCGCGGCCGCGGTCATTCTGGCGGAGCTGGCGCCTCGTGATGCGGCTCTTGTACGCCAGCTTTCCGAGGCCTTGAATGACGCCGATCCCATACGGCGGCCGTTCTTGATCGAAGCGCTGGGACGCATCGGCACCGCCGATGCGGCAGCGGCACTCGTTCCATTAATCAAATCTGAGGGACCGGCCAGCGAACAAGCGTTGCGCGCGATTGCACACACCGCCAGCGCCGCTTTGAAACCGCTGATGAAGCTGGTGGGTCATGTGACGCCGGCACTTTTGGAACGCATTGCCGAATGCGCCGCGCGAACGGGCGAAACGATCGCCTTCAGCGGATTGCTTGGCGGCTTGCTCAATGCCGACACCGAAACGTGCCGCGCGATACGCGGCGGTTTGCGCACGGCGATGAGCAGCTTCGATGCAAAAGCGAAAGAGACGTTGCGAAAGCAATTGGACGTGGCGTTGAAGGATAAAGCGCTGACTCGCCATCACCCGTCGCTGATTTCATTGATGAAAACGGCGGGCGATCTGGGCGATATTGGATTGCAGAATGCGCTGCTCGAACGCATCGATGCCAGCTATCCGCCCTATGTGCGCCGCGCGGCACTGCAGTCCATTGGGATGCTGCATTACAGCGGCGAGCAGCGCGCCAAGCTGGCTCCGAAGTTGCTGCCGCTAATGGCCGAGAGCGATCTGGCCAACCTGGCCGAACCGGCGCTTGAGGCGATGCGGCAGGCGCAGCTTTCTCCCGACCACCAGAATGCGCTTAAAAAATTATTGAACTCGCAGTCATCACGCATTCGCGAGTTTGCCATGCAGGGCTTGGCCGCGCAGGGATCGGCGCGCACGTTGCATGACTTGCTCGCGTGCCTCGACAGTCCAGATCGCAGCGTTCGCGAAGAAGCGCTGAACGCGCTGTCGCGCGCGCCCTCGGCGGCGGGGATGCTCAGCGAGCGGCTGCTTGAATTAGATGGCGGAGAAACGGCGCTGGAGACGGCTCGGGCGCTGAGTCCGCAGGCGACGAAAATTCCGGCAAAGAATCTGGAGAACCTGGCCGCGGCTTATTTGAAACTGGCTCTGCCGGAAGCTTCGAAGAAAGCTGTCGAGCCCGATGCGGCACGCAAAGCCGACGAGAAGCGCAGGGCGATACTGAACGTGTTCCGTTCGGCCAACGCACCGCAGCTGGCGCACGCGGTCGTGGCGCGAGCAAAAAAATTGCGCGGTCAGGACGAAGCGCAGCGCGCGTATCAGCTGCTAAAAGAAGTCAGCAATTTGAATGGTTGGAATGACGGCGCGCGGATTGAAATGGCGCTGGCAGGATTGAGTATTGGGTCGCGGGACTTGTCCCGAAGCGCGCGCAGCAATGACTCGGAACTGCGGCAGATCGAAGACGTATTGAGTGGCGGCCGGTTGAGTCCCAAGGATCTGGCAAGACAGATCAGCAAAGATTCGATAGTGAGCCGCCGCACGGTGTTTTATATCGGGTTTCACTTCACGGAGCGGCTCGCGCAAGACCGGCAATTTGGGCAGCTCGTGCTTGAGCATCTGGCCGAAAGCCGCTCTGACGAAGGCAAGCAGGCGAAAGAAAAGCTGGCCATTGAGGGACTCGTCACAGTGCGCCGAGGCAAGCCGGGTTTTCTGGAAGAGCGGGCCAAGGTCCTGCTGGCGGCGTCGGATATGATTTCGGCGGAGGCAGTGCGGCAGGCCGAAATCGAGAAAGAGCGCAAGAAAGCTGCTCTGAAGAACGGCAAAGCTGTGAAGGCCGTGCTCAAGCCTGCTAAGGTGGCAGTGAAGCCGAAGGCAAAGGCGACCGGAAAAAAGAAGGCATCGAAGTAATTTCGGCATGGATTCGGAATTCGGCTGTCGTGACTCTGACGCGTCACAAAAGGTATTTGTGCTTGCAAAACGAGTGTGAAACACTATTTTTAAATTTTATATCATATCAGGAGCTCACTTTGACAATGAGATCGCCAATAAATTTTTTCGCAATTGCCATCGTTTTTTCAACTTTTACAGTCATGAGGTGGGCGCGGCGAACGAACAAGGGTGGGTGAGGGCTGAGGGCACAGTTAATCAACCCAATTTTTTTTGCGGGGTAGGCACCGCATCGAACTCTGAGCATCGGAACTGGTTTGTTGCCGGGTCGCCCGCGCCAAGCGTGGGCAAGAGGAGCATTATTGCCGCAAACTTACAAGCCAGTGGAGGCACTATAACGGGAGACGTTGAATATGTCGTGCATCAGGTTGACGCTCCGCCTAACGACTTCTTGCGTCCTGTTGGTCTCCGCGTTGATTTATTTAATGATCTCGGCGATGGAACTGAGTTTGGCTCAAAATTTCTTACTCCAGCGAACAGTCAAAACGTAATAAACTTTTCTCTAAACGCTGCATGCGTTAATTATTTAAATCAAAATCGTGGTAAACGTTTCATTGTAGGTGGAAGGATAAGGAATGGATTAGCTCCTGACAAATACGCATTCGGAGGCACTGGCAGTAATGATGGCATCGGGATTTTGATCACCTATGCACCAAATACACCTCCCGTCGCGGTTGCCACTTACGAATTGGGTGAATTACACGCCGACGGCTCGCGAACCATTTATCTGAATGGTAGTGGGTCCAATGACGCGGATGGGGATGACCTAAGTTATGATTGGAGTAGCAGTTTTGGTATAGATGGAAATGGAAAAGGAATGCGCGTAACCGCAACTCTCTATCCTTGGATGGATCCCCCACACCGCTTTGAATTGATTGTATCCGATACGCTTGACTACGTCACAACCAGTGGAACGATCGAAGTGCAAGATAACGAGGCGCCCGTAATCAGTGGGGTACCTGATCCTGTTTACGTCTGCACCGCCGATTCTGCTAGCCAGCTTGTAGCCGTGAAACTTCCTGGTGTGCACGACAATACGGACCGAAATCCGGTTCTAACCAGTGATCCGAACGTCTCACAAGGACCCATACGCTTTCCGGTCGGCGAGACTGTCGTTATATTCACAGCCACGGACAGAGATGGGAATGTCTCAACGGCGAGCACTACGGTCACCGTGATGAAGCTAAAATCGCTTAAACTTTCTGCGGCCCATGATGTTACGCTGAATGCAACGGCTCCCGCTGATCAACAGCTGGTTTTGATGGACCGATTAAAGACAACAAACGTCATGTTGGCCGATGATTTAGAAATCAAGTTGGAAGTTGAAGTCGAGCCCGATACCAGTGCCGTTCGAAACCGCTGGAAATGGCGCATCGATGGCGACCGCGCCAGTCCAAATTCGGGCGATTTCACCGGACCTCAACCGGTGACTTCGAAGCTCGCGCCTAAGCAGCCGCTGTTTAATGTTTCCGCCTGGCTGGAAACAACCGAAGGAGACAGTTGCAGCCTGCTAATGGATTTAAAGATTGTCCACGCAAAGGGTGATTTCTCCGTGGACGGCGGTGAGAAGGACGTTTTTCGCACACTGCAGCCTTGGCAGAAAACCAAGTATTATTACTCTGAAGCGTTACCAAAGGCGTTTTCGGACGTTATTATTTATGTGGATCGCTACATCCCCGGCATCAAAGGCAACGGAACCGTCAAGCCCCTCTCGGTGACGAACGGGGTTGTTTCACCGACGGCCCGCTTGCGAGTGTTTGCGGAGGCATCGTCGCCTCCCGCGATAAAATTTAACAAAACAAAGTATGCCAACGGCATCGCCGCACCCGGTTACGGGGATAACGTTTTTGAATATACGATCGATAGTGCCGATGTGAAGTTTCCGCAGGAACGAGGATTGAGCGGCGCACGTCCGATACCCTCGCAAAACATCTTGAAAATAAAAGACGCGTCACTGCGAGGATACGAGCTAAGCTTTGATGCCATGTCTCCCTATATTCTTATCCACGGGAAAGGCGCCACAAACGAATTTTGGCGAGGCAAAAATGCAGCCGGAAAAAAATGCTGGAAAGGCTTGGCCGATGCATTCGAAAAACTAGATCTTCCCTTCGACGAATCAATTTCACTAAGCTATTTTCCTCCGTACGATGTGTCGCAGGCATCAGTCGTCGCACAAGCGTTTGAACTCGGCGCGAAGCCAGCATCCATCGCAAAGGAATTCGGAACGCAGCATATCAATTTTATTTGTCACAGCAAGGGCGGGCTAGATACGAGACAGTGGTTGATTGGTGTCAAGCCGTTAGCTGGAGCGGACATAATTGTGGGGCAGTTTTTAACTATTGATACACCGCACCGGGGTAGCGTTATTGCGGATTACGCAGTTGATAGCGCCGGACTTACAGTTTTTGAGTTGATTCAAAATACCGGAGTTGATGTCTCGGCGATTGCACTTGAGCTCGCACCCGCGCCTCTTTTTAAGGCTATTGGATACCTTCTCGATGTTATTTCTCCCACTAAATATCCATTGCTAATTATTGGGCCCTACGTCGCCAAACAACAACGCAAGTTGGGATTCAGCGTCGATCCCCAATCGCCAGCGACAATTGATTTACGACCCCGAAATGCCGATTTGTTTAATAATAAAAATTTTCCTGGTTTGGCATTATATAATAATTCTGACTCAACTAAACCCAGCTTGCTTACTATTCGAGCTGATGCTGATTTGGATGGCGATGGCACGATCTCGTCTTCTGAGAAACAAAGCGCAATTAAATTCGATACGTTCGCCGGTATGGGAGCAAATATTGCATATTATGCACTTCGCGACGTGAGAGAGGTGTTTACTTCGAATGCCGGTTATGGGGGAAGTAAGCTCATAATTGAACTACCAACCAACAAACCTCAGCCAAATGATTTTTTGGTAACTTTCAATAGTGCCTTCCCTATTACTTTCCCCGGCAGTCCATTCAATTTGGCCGGAACATATAAGCGTGACCACGGGACGATTACGAACGATGGAATAGGCTACGTTTTACAGGCCGACGTTCTTACAGTTCCGAAGGCTAAATAATGCAGGACAAAGCAAAGTTTCGATTAGTCCTGCTCGCAATGGCATTTGTAGTCTTAGGATTCGGGATAGCACTCGGCTGGGCTCTTCGTACTCCATCCAAAGGGCAACAGGAACTTTATCACGTGTTCGAAGAGATGGCACCCAAGAAATCGAATGAAGCGGACTGGCAATCTTTAAAAATTGAGAGGCGAAACGAATCATTCTCTGGCGTAGAAATGCCTGTGATGGTAGTCAATAATCTTCGCCCTATTCTCGAAGCCGAAGCGAATACATCCGCGCAACATATTGGCATTCAAAACATTCGAAGTGTGAGTGTGCTAAAGACTACTGTTTGGAGCAGCAAGGCAAACAACGCAATCGAACTGGATTGGCTGGGCAACAGCATCAAGAAATTTTCACGGCCCGAAAAGCATCCTGATTTTTACCTTGGACTTGAGGCCAGCCCGATCAGATTGCGTTATAGTAGTGTCGTTCAGATAGGCACTTTAGGGTCAAATTCAAAAGTTCCACAAGAGTTGATAATCAAGATAGGGGACTCTATAAAAAAACTTCCTTGGAACCGTCCTTCCTTTATTGGTGAATGTTATTTTTTTGAGACCTATCGCTACATAGCCGCGCTCGTTCGAAATAACAGAAATGGAAAACGAGAATCTTTAGCGATTATTGATATGGAGCAACAGGATCTAGCCACACTCATCGATCTACCCTCTCAAGTTGGAACCTATCCGCCGCTTCTTTTGATCGATCCCGACACCGATTTGATGATTTGCATGGATCTTGAAATCGCATGGATCGTCTGTATCGATTTGCGCTCAGGGATTGATCAAAGTAAAAAACCCTGGCCCCCACCATGGCCGCATCCGGCTTTAGGACCGTGGCACGGAAACGACGATTCACGACGAACTACCCAGCTTTTGGAAGGCGTTGCTCCGCCTCCCCGCCCGGCGAACTACCCTTAGCAGCCCGTTGAAAA
>Ga0163155_10005630_pt1 | contig 12424 bp, 18 predicted proteins | sample OliLakLV19SP4G1_FD_148611 | JGI IMG/M metagenome (GOLD analysis project Ga0163155, IMG submission 148611) | Freshwater microbial mat bacterial communities from Lake Vanda, McMurdo Dry Valleys, Antarctica - Oligotrophic Lake LV.19.SP4.G1 | ecosystem: Environmental > Aquatic > Freshwater > Lake >...
CAAGCAACTTTTTAGGAGCAACTAAACTGCTCGTTCCCACAACACCGAGGGTCTTAGTCGTTGAACTTTCGGCTAGAACTGTCGCCGAGAAATTTGGCATCTCTTGCCAGCAGTGGGTACAAAACCAATACACACGCTTATAGCGGGCGTGACGCAGCATGATTTGAGAGCAGCAAGGGCAATTATTCATAACACCTTCAACAAAGTTTTCAAAAAAGGGATGGATCGAAACGTGAGGGCACAGCGATCGCTTGACTCCTCACGCCACACTGTTACAAACACTGACGGTGAATGAAGATGGTGAATGAAAATCACACAGTCAAAAAAAAGCTTACCGTCGCCGAGATAAGAAGTTTTTGAATTGAAAAAGCCTGCTAAAGGTCAAGCCTATCGATATGACTGAAACACCAGTGGCAAGAGTATTTACCCCAACACGGATATTAAGAATTGAAAAACCTGTATGGATTTTGTATCGATGTTAATAACTTTCGTTTCTCTAAATGCTCTTCTCTATTCTATTGCAATTATATCTCCCCTGATCAGATTTTATGAATAACCTTAATTTTCTCAAGAAAATGTTACACCTTCGTCGTATGGCACTTTGATTTGTGTATAAGCCAATTCATTTTGGCCTTAGCTTGTGCTTTAGCTTACAAACTTTACCCCTTAAAAAAATCGTCCAAAGACCTAAAAGCTCAGGAGGGCATGGCGCTACGCGCTACAAGGCTAATTACAAATCAGCGGCTATTTTGACGTTTTACTCTGATGAAAAATCATTTAAAGCATCGATAGAAATGCAGCGATGCCAGCAGGCGATTGCGCGTGTTCTCTATCTTTGGACAGAGCACTGGATGAGTAGTGGATGAATTTCGGTTTACATATCTACACAAAACAGCCTCGTGGATACGGGCTTTAAGTACCCAGCGATCGCCCTACGTTGAGAATGCCCAGCCGTAAAAAATAAGCTCGGGAGCGTTACAAAAAGAGAGGGCGATGCATCAGGCCAGAGCAGCCTCCAAATTCTCTCTTGGCCGATCCCTTTCTTTCCGTCCCCTCCAGTCGTTAAAATACAAATACTGACAAATTTTTGTTCTGAAATTACCGCCATATTATGAGTGTAGTTAGCCAGGTCATTCTCACCGCCGATGACGAACTCCGCTACCCGAGCAGCGGAGAACTGACAAATATCAAGGAATTTTTCCGCACTGGAGAGCAGCGGATGCGCATCGCCAGCATTTTGGCGGAAAACGAAAAAAAGATTGTCCAAGAAGCCAGCAAGCAGCTTTGGAAAAAGCGCCCTGACTTCATTTCTCCAGGTGGTAATGCCTATGGCGACAAACAGCGTGCCCTTTGCCTGCGCGATTATGGTTGGTATCTGCGTCTAATTACCTACGGCGTTTTGGCAGGCGACAAAACTCCCATTGAAACCATTGGATTGGTGGGCGTTCGAGAAATGTATAACTCGTTAGGTGTTCCGGTACCGGGCATGGTGGAGTCGATCCGCTGCCTCAAGCAAGCGTCTTTGGCTCTTTTGAGTGATGAAGATGCCCGCGAAGCCAGTCCCTATTTTGACTACATCATCCAATCTATGTCGTAGAAGTGTGCGGCAGTTGGGCCTAAAGATTGTAGAGGTTAGGTGCAGCCCCAGCCCTAGCCTCTTGCCAAAAATTAGGTGGCCGAAAATGTAGGTATAGGGCGAGAATTGCTGTAATGTAGGGGGAGTACTTTTGTATTGAATGCCGGGGGCGATCGCTCTCCTGTTCGATATCATTTTTTTCCCCTGCTGCTATGCGCCTTGGCAAAGTCGTCAAATCTAACTCTCACTGCGATTATGTAGTTCAGGTTCACGATGACCAAGATGTAATCGAGCCGCCGCAGGCCGATGATTATGGGCTAGGCAGCTTTGTCAAGCTCGAAAAAGAAGGTGGACGTCATTGGGCCGTTGGGCTAATTTACAACTCACTGCTGTTTAACCCCATGTTTTTGAGCAGCGGGCCTCGGTTGTCGAGTGAACCCGATCCGCTGTTCACCCCAGATTTGATTAGCGAAACCCGAACCCTGCTGGGAATTGCCCTAGTCGGATGGATGGAAGTTGCAGGCGACCTCTCCTATGGCGTCCACGGTATTCCTCGCGTTGTGGTACCCGTCAACACCCCAGTCGATACCATGACTCCTGCGGAAGTGCACCGCTTCCATCTCAACGCAGAACAACGTCCCCAGTTTTGCTACTACGGCCACCTATTACGTAGCGGCGGCAACTTTGCTGCCCAGCTGGCTCAACAAACCCTCAAAGAGCTAGTTGATAGTCAACTCTTCACAGGAACCGACCAGCGCGCCCTCGAAATTTTATGGAGAGAGCTATCCTGGAAGAATATGATGGGTGCAATGCGCTAGTAAATCTTCCGCGTTTGGTTGATCAATCACGCCCCGAAAACCGATTCACGCCTTCAAAGCAACATGCATATAGGGCTTTAGCGGTTGGTATGGCTAAAAAAATTCCAACAGATCCATAATTGGAGCTGTCAGAATTATGTGTTCCCTGTTGATGACTCGGCTAGAGTTGAGTCTCTTTAAGTATGCCCAATTGAGCCATGAGAACCGACGATCTTGATCATCCGCCCTTGTGATTTTTATCACTGGACTGTGGGTCATCTGGGCTTGACTTGACAGCCGCCTCCAAAAGCTTCAGGCTAGCTCTGCTGGCGAGATGTTAGCCTAGAACAAGCAGATATATCCCCAATCGCCTCTAAGCCCTATGCATAAAGTCGTCGTCGGTCTTTCGGGCGGCGTGGACAGCTCTGCTGCCGCCGCCATTTTGCACCACCAAGGGTATGAGGTGGTGGGCGTTACCCTATGGCTGATGAAGGGTAAGGGGCAATGCTGCTCGGAGGGGATGGTGGATGCGGCGCAGCTATGCGAAGAATTGGGGATTCCGCACCACATTGTGGATAGCCGCGAGCTATTCCAAGAAAATATTGTGGACTATTTGGTCAATGGTTACAGCGCGGGCATCACACCGTTACCCTGTTCGCAATGCAACCGGGCAGTTAAGTTTGGGCCGATGCTGCACTACGCCAAACAGGAATTGGGAATTGAGGCGATCGCCACCGGGCACTACGCCCGGATTACACAAGACCCCATCACTGGGCGATATCAACTGCGGCGCGCCTTAGACCTCAACAAAGACCAGTCCTATTTCCTCTACGACTTGCCGCAAGCTGTGCTGGCTCATGTCCGCTTTCCGCTGGGCGATCAAACCAAAACCGAAACCCGCCGCGTTGCCGCCGAATTTGGGCTGCACACTGCCGCTAAGCCCGAAAGCCAAGACCTGTGCCTGGTCGAGTCGCACGGCTCCATGCGCGACTTTTTAGACAAGTATCTTGCGCCCCAACCGGGTGAGATTGTAGATCAAGCGGGGCGGGTGTTGGGTCAACACGACGGCACGCACCACTATACGATTGGGCAACGCAAGGGCATTGGCATTGCTGCTGCGGAACCGCTGTATGTGATCGGGATTGATGTGGGGCGCAACCGTGTGATTGTAGGCGATCGCACCAGCGCCCATCAAACCGAATGCACGGTGCAGCGCGTCAACTGGGTTTCGATTCCAGCCCCCAATGCTCCGATTCGAGCCGAAGCCCAATCTCGCTACCGGGCTACCCCCGTGGGCGCGACCATTGTGCCGTTGAACGACGACAGCAGCCGCGTCAAAATTACTTTCGACGAACCTCAGTTTGGCATTACCCCCGGCCAAGCCGCTGTTTGGTATGACGGTGACCTGCTGCTGGGTGGCGGCATCATTGAAACTGAACCCCAATTACCATGAGGGCCTTCACCTGCAATCATGACAGTCTTTCTGCAAGATTGATGCACCTGTGAGGACATAGCAGTGCTATGTCCCTACCCTTAACGAACTTGGTATGGTTCTGCCAAGCACACCACATGGTCTAAGCTAGTAGAAGACGGCGCAAGTTTAGCCACCGTAGGGCGGGCATCTTGCCCGCGCAGGCTGGAAGCCTGCACTACGAACGGTAGGCAGATTTACGTCTCATACTACTAGTGACCGGATTAAATCGAAAATTAGACTGGCCAATGGCGGGGTGGCTCCTAGTGGTTTAGCGAGATGTAATGATAGCTGGGGAAATTGGGTGGCCAAGTCTGCTACGAGTTGGGCGATCGCATCCGTAATTTTGCCAGTAAACAAGAAGTACGGCAGAATCTCAATTTGCTGACAGCCTTGCTGCACCAAACTACTGACCTGCTCGTCTAGCTTGGGTGCGGTAGACCAATAGGCCGGGATGGCGTTGAGTTTAGCAGCGATCGCCTCCACGGGGGCATTGCCGCCAGGGCGACGGCTGCCGTGGGACAGTAAAATCTGCTGGCGCTCGGGTGTGCCTGTGTGATCTGCCATGAGCAACTGTTGGAGCTGCTGTTGGAGCGGCGGGTAGCTGCCCAAATAGGGAGACACATTGAGGGTGAAGCTGGGTTGGAGCACAGATTGGGCGATCGCCACTGCGGCGGGTAGGTCTTCTAAGACATGCACCCCCGGCAGCAAAAACAGCGGCACAATCAGCAATCGGCTGTGCCCAGTGGCGATCGCGTGTTCGGCAAACTGCTGGATTTGTTGGTGTAGTGGCAGGGGATGTAATTCTAAAACGGCAGTACCCACTAGCGGCATAGTTGCCACGACGGTCGAACTAGCGCTTGGGGCAACAGCACTGGGCAAGGCAGCAGCCTGCAATAGCTCTGCTACCAGACGCGCCAAGACCCCAGCCTCGGCTTGAGGTCTGGGGTCTCGGCTACCGTGAGTCACAAGGAGATAGGCGGTCAAAATGGGTCAGGCAGCTCGGTAAACGGGACTTGAAGTTGATGGTGTGGATATTTCAGATGCACCCCCTCCACAATCTGGAGCACTGATTAGTTATGGTTGGCCAGTGTGAAGGCTGGAGTGAGGCTATCTTGCGCTAAGAAGTGTGCCAGGTGGAAGGCGCGGTCTTCTGTCTCTAGCAAGATTTTTTCGTAGAGATAGCGAGTGGCGCGATCGCCCAAACTCTCGGCCTGTCCAGCCTGCCGCCGAATCAGGGAGATCAGAGCCTGCTCTGCTTCCAAGTCATGCTCTATCATGTTGCGGCAGGAGTAGATGCCATCGGGTTCGGGGGTGAAGCAGCATAGCTCTGCCAGCTTAGTAAAGCTGGCCACAGGAACGCCACCCATCCCATTTAGCCGTTCGCCAAGTTGGTGAATATAGCCCTGCACTTGATCGTAGGACTCTTGAAAAAACTCATGCAGTGAATAGAACTCTGCACCTTCCACCACAAAATGGTGCTTTTGATATTGCAAATACAGCGCTTGAAAACTTGCCAAAGCAATATTAAACCCTTCACAGACTGCCGTCGTCACATTTGCTTCCAACCCAATCGGGTTAGTGGCAACTTGATCAAACGCTTGAACTGGACTAGTGGTAATTGGCATTTGTATTTCCTTCTGCGATCGCAGTTTTACCCTGACTACAAAAAATTTTGCACATTGATCAGGGTATACAGGTTCAATTTGAGAATCAACCCACCCGATCATGCTTGATAGTCGGCGGGTCTAATTAAGTATAAAACAAATATAAAAATTAGCGCCTGCATTGCCGCCGCCGCAGGAGAGATAAAAGCTGGAGCGACTTTTGAATGCAGCGGAGTCATTCAAAAGATTTTCTCAATAATATTCAATATAATGTTCAATCAAATCCAGCTTAACTAAACCTCCGGGAATCTATTGATCGGCGAATTTTCTGTCGTCGGAAGGTTTGGTTGCATCGCGGCTGGTAGCGGTCTCACACTGGGGTGTAAACTTGTCAGATCTGCAACATTTCGCAGCATTGTTTGACAGATATCATCCAGCGGCAAGTCATTGGCATCTCGGCCAAAAGGATTTTCAATTTCCAGCCCAATTTCCTCAATTCCAAATAGCGTAAAGCTGATTAAAACGACAATTAGCCCTGTCCAAAAGCCTAGATCGCTAACCAGTTGAAACGGCAATGTTAAACAATAAATTAGCAATAGCTGCTTGAGGTGAATTGCATAGGCGAGGGGAATTGGCGTTTTTAAAATGCGTTCGCAGCCGCCTAAGGTATCTACCATGAGGTTAACCAATTCTTGCATAGCATTGAGTTGGTAAACATTCAAGTAATGGCGCTGATATTGCCTTTGTAAATAGTCGCTAATCCAAAAAGCAATTTGTAGCGGTGGATGATTCATTTCTTTGAGCTTGAAGTATTGCTGTGGGGTCAATAGGGCTTGCAGCTCTGAATTTACAGACTCTCGACGTAGAGTGAGTTTTGTGGCAACCGAAAACGCTACTACTAAATGCAGAATGTCGGTTTTTTGCTGGCGATCGCCCTCCTCCTGCTCGATTACATTTACCCAAATTTGGCGAGTCAGATTGCGGGTAGTGTTGATTAGCCCGCCCCAGAGTTTACGGCCTTCCCAAAAGCGTTCATAGGCTGTATTAGTGCGAAATACCAGCATTAACCCCAGCACAATATTGGGGATCAAGCTAGCAAGAGCAGGCATGGAAACAGGCAGTTTGAAGTAATATAACACCGAAATCAAGACGCCAAAGCCACCGCAAACTAACGTGCGAAACATGACAGCTGGAATCACCGAACCCTGAAGCTGAAGCGCAATCCGGAACCACGGTCGTTTGCTAAATCGCATGAAATACACGCTGAACTAGACAACACAGAAACAGACAATAGACTATTTAGATTGGCACAGTTACCTGACAATCTGCTGCACAATATCGACAAACCGCTGCACGGTAGGGGACGTATCGGCTTTGCAGCAGAGCAGGGCGATCGCCACCGTGGGGGTAGATTCGACAAACTCGCGGTAGACAACGCCCGTACGCTGGGGATTTTGCAACGAGCTAGGCACGATTGCAATCCCAATGTCGGCAGCCACTAAACTGACAATTGTTTGCATTTGAATTGTCTCTTGCACAATTTTGGGGCTAAACCCGGCCTGTTGGCACAAGCTAATGATTTGGTCATATAGCCCGGTAGCAAAGGGGCGCGGAAATAAAATAAACTCGACTGGCTTTGCGCCCGGTTTGGACGGCTTGCTCTAGCTGCTGAAGCAACTGGCGTGATTCTGCTAAAAATACGACCCCTGCTTCGGTGAGTTTAACGCTGCGTTTGGTGCGATGGAATAGCTGGAACCCTAGCTCGTCTTTCAACTGACGGATTTGTTGGCTGAGGGGCGGTTGAGCCATATGCAGCTTTTCGGCAGCGTGGCCAAAGTGCAGTTCTTTGGCCACGGCGATGAAGTAGCGAAGATGGCGGAGTTCGATCATGGGTAGGAAGGCAATGGGGCTATACCGAATTTAAACACCTCCCGGTCAATGCGATCGCCTCTGGCGGCGGTAGGGGGCAACGGTTGTTGTCCCGGTTCCGCCTCCCTAGGCAAAATCAACGCTGTGCCTTAGATCGCCTCTCGCTCTCTGCGTTGCCTGCGCCGCGTCAGGATGCTCACCACTTCACCCGGATTGGCACCGGGCACAAGGCTACTCCAATCATTGGTGTCGGCAAAGCCGCGTGCGTGAAGGTCGTGAATGGTTTCGGTGACCCAGGTGGGGCTGCTAATCAGCAAGATCCGCATTTGCTCTTGGCCGGGTGCTAAAGGGCGGTAATAGAGCGGCAAAATTATCGGCGAAGGGCGAATTTCACCCTCATTCTCATTCTCACTATCCGTTGAAAAACTGCGGGCAATGGGCGGATCAAACATCTCAATCATCGGGGTTCTCCTGCATTGGGTAAGAGTAAACCCCAAAAACCTAGCCACCCCGTTTCCATAGGAAAGTAGGGTGGCTATCGAGAATGCTAAAATCTCGTGTTAGCCTCCATACTGCCTGAGTACAGTTGGGGGTTAGCCGTTCAGTGTTGCTCTCAACAGCATTGAACGGTGCTAGTTTTTTGGAGCAAAATGGGTTGCTCGACTACGTGGTCGTTACACAACCTTAGTTAGCAAGGATACGGGCATACTCGTGTCCTTGTCAATCAGTGATGTTGGCAGATTGAGTTGCAAGTGGCTGGGCAGCAGATAGATTGCCTGAACACTTAGCGGATGTGGGGAGCGATCGCCACAGTACCCAATGATCGGCGGAAACTTTCCGCCGATCCACTGGATTGGTATAGTATCGAGAAAATTTCCTCAGATCCACCTGATTTAAGACGATCTGAGGAAACTTTCTTCAGATCCATCCAAGTTGGAAGTGACATCAGAAAGTTTCCGCCTAATAAGTTGTTAGGCAGCGAATCAGTATTGACGTAGCTCCTCATCCAAACTCATGACAAAACTCATCATTCAAGTTCGTACAGCAGACAATCTGCTCGATTTGCTCAAAGCCAACAAATCAGGTAATTGGGTAGTCGCTCAAGGCAAAGAGCAGGAAATCACTGACATTGAGATTGTTAGCTTTGACGGTACTCAGAAAATTGAAGGTACTTTCGATGCCACAAATAGTTTTCGGCTTGATGATGGTCGATTGGTGATTGCATTTACAAACGCATGTATTCGCAATTGCAGCATCAGCTTTGATGGGCGTAATCCTGTTCGATATTTTTGAGTCTTTTTAGTCAGTGATATGCTCAGAATCTGCAAGAGCTTGAGCATTATGAATGGAATTAACCGTGAGATTTTTCTTGACCCTAAACATATTTCTAAGCATCTACCCAATACCCTTCAATCGCAAAGATTGCTGCTTCGAGGGCGATCAGCTCACGTTTTCAATGATGAAGATACGATGCTACGAGTTGCACAGGCTATTATAGAAAGAGGTGAATACACAGGCAGTATTCGGAACTACGAGCGCTATGGGTTATTTTTTACCGAGGCAATAGGCTATCGGATCAGTCCAAACGGTTCAAGAACTCCTTTGTTCTACGGTGAGGTAAAAATTGATGCAAACAACCGATACCACGCAATCCCTCGCACCCGACCTAGTGAAGGATAACTGGAACTTCTTAGAAGTTTGGGTGGATCCAATGCAATCACCACCCTATATACTGCTGTTACTGGGTGACAAGACGAAAGGCTGCTATGTCTTCGACCCTGCTGAGCACTATAGTCTTGTAAAAGCTTTTCAGGACTATGAAGAAGCTCAACTCTGGCTTTTGGAAGATGAATACGAGCCACTTGAAGGACGACTCTCTAGCGCTGAAATTCAATAGAGCGCCTGGAGATTGTCGTGTGGAACGGCATAACAACCCCAATGCACGCCGACCGCCGCAAGGTTATCAGTTGGAGTTTGAGGTTATCTGCGGCGGGTGATTGGGAGCGTTATGCGGCTCAGGCTGTTGGTTGGGACAGTAGCCTGAAAATTGTCTGTTGGTGCTTATTATGGCTGGTAAAACCATATAATAAAAATTATTGTGGAATAGTGATAAAAATCACTGAAATCTTAATACATATGATGAATGGCAAGAGGTTTGACTTGAAGCCCCGAAAGAGCTTTCCACCATAGGATCTCAAGGGTTTTAACCCTATCACGCAACGAGCCTAATGACAATAACTTTAACTATGAACTACCGAAACTTCATCACGATTGAACCCAATAAACGCGGTGGAAAGCCTTGTGTACGTGGTTTAAGAATTACGGTTTATGAAGTGCTTGAGTACCTGGCTTCCGAGATGACCGAAGCGGAAATTCTTGACGATTTCCCCGATCTGACGCGAGAAGATTTAAAAGCCTGCATTGCTTATGCTGCCGATCGTGAGCGGCGAGTTATGATTGCTCCGTTATCCGCGTGAAATTGCTTTTTGATGAAAACTTGTCGCCCAAGTTGCCGAACCGTTTAAGTGATCTTTTCCCAAATTCGCTTCACGTTCGAGATGTGGGAATGAAATCAATGATCGACCCAATAGTTTGGGATTATGCAAAAGATAATGATTTGATGATTGTTTCAAAAGACGCGGACATGCACGACCTGAGTTTAGTATTTGGGAATCCACCGAAAGTTATTTGGCTTCGACTAGGAAACTGTTCGACATTGCAAGTTGAAAATTCGTTGCGGCGAAATTTTAACGCGATCAAATTATTTTATGAAGATGAGAATTTATCCCTGCTTGCTTTATCATGATGCTCCGATGGCTGTGGATCTTTTTCCATGATTTTTAGAAATTGAGAAGACATAATGGTGATCGCCGCCTAACGTTGCCCATGCACACCGACCGCCGAGAGATTATCTGTTGAGCGTTCGAGTCTATCTGCGGCGGGTGATGGGCAACGTTAGGCAGCTGAATAAATGCCACGCTCATACACCCGCTACCCGTACACAATCATTACTGTGCTTGCTTTCCGTCAAGCACAGACTACTTGGAGAAAGATATGACAGACAAGAAAAGTGTCCTGGTGATTGGCTTGCAACCAACACTCATCGATTTCTCTGACCCCGACTACGCGGCTTACCCCGGCATGGACGCCGCGAAGGTATTGGCGGGCCTCAAAGCCTCTGAAGACAGCTTGACTGACCTCGGCTACGACGTGCAAATGTGCTTGACCGATTTTGGCGAAACTGCTGAGGCAGTTGTTCGAGACCAACTGGAGCAGAAGCGGTTCGATTGCATCCTCATCGGGGCGGGCGTACGAACGATCGCAGGAAACTTCCTATTGTTTGAAAAGTTGATAAACGTCGTTCATGCGCACGCTCCTCAAGCCAAGCTGTGCTTCAACACTAAGCCGACTGACACAACTGAGGCAGTACAGCGCTGGCTCTGAAATGCAAGACGAATTTGTGCTTCTGCGAGGCACAGTTGCAACGAAGGGTTAGGCGATCGCCAATCTTCTGCTATGCCTCACGATGCACTCTGATAAGTTGATTAGTGCGATCGCCCCGCCAGCGTAATCAACTCAACCATTAGGATGTGCGATCGCCTTTGCCGTCTCGCAAAGAGTCGCCCCCAAAGCAAAACACTGAGCGAGTCTATAATTTGCGCCAAAGTTAAAAGTTCCGAGACATTTTTCGTCTTTAGCGAAAGATTGAGTATAGTTTCAGTATTTGTTGGGAGTTGGGAGTGCCGAGAAGTTTAGTGGGGGCGATCGCCGAAAGATGCTGGTTTTCCGAACCGTGGCAGGAAGGCTGTCGCGGGGTATGCGTTCGGCTTTACCGTCTCGCAGAGAACCGCCCCCCAAGCGAGACACTGAGCAAGTCCAGAATTTGCGCCAAAGTTAAAAGGGGTCTTCTGGGTTCCTTGTGATAAGGCAAGCTAATAAGAACTGAACCTCTTTCCCAGTAAGAGTTAGAAAATTGTCAACGCCAAAAAAGTGTATTTCTTGATACATTTTCAACAGCAAACCCAGAAGAGCCGTTAAAGTTCCAAAACATTTTCCACCTACAGCGAAAGACTGAGTATACTAGCAGTGTCGGTGGAGAGTCGGGGGTGCCGAGAGATGAGGGGCGATCGCCAGAAAACGCTTGCTAACAACCCCATTGCATGCCGACCGTATTCAGGTGGTTAGCTGAGAACGAAAGGCTGCTAGCGGCGGGTGAATGGGAACGTTGGGCAGCTCAAGTTATCGGTGAGGGCGCGTGTGCAGAAGTTGTCTGTTGGTATTTCAGCCGCCCAGGAAATGGAGAGAAAGGCTAACTTAGCCTCGTCTGACAGATTAATTTTTTGTTAACTTGTATTTAGTCACTCATTATGCGATTCTAAAAAGTAGATTTGTCCAGAAAAGTTTTAAAAATTTGTAAATAAATCTGTAAAGTGATTTCTAGGTTGGGTTGATATTTTCATAAGCTCATGCTCGGCGGTCGGCAACTTCAGTAAACAATGGGAAACAAGGAGGGTGGTTTTGGCAGGTTGGACATGTGACGGAGTGCCGAGGGACGGTAAGCAGTATCCCAGTCAAAACCCTCCTGGAAAGCACGAACCATACGAAAATTACGGGGCAGACTGCGTCATGTGTAGTTTGCCGAAGGATGCAATCGTTGGTGGCAAGAAATGGGTTGTAGCTCCCGTTGTAATCGCTGCAACGGGAGCAATAGTTTTGGCGGCGCTGGGCGGTGGTTACTTACTTTTACCAAAAGCTTGCCCAGAGGGTAAACAGAAAATTAATGATGTTTGTGTCGTGGTTTCCCCAACTCCGACGCCTCCAACGCCCCCAACGCCTAGCCCATCCAACTCTTTGCCCCCGCCAACTGTTTCTCCTGGATCTACCGTTACTTTGTCCCGCACCTTGGCTGAGGTGTCAAATGTCCCCGAACTTACTGTTCGCTATGGGGGGTCTACCAGCTTTGCACCACTACGATCGCCAGAAATCGTAGCTAAGATTCAGCAAGCCCATCCCCGATTTATTTTGAACTATACAGAACCGACGCCCCCAGAGAAGCCAGGATCGGGTAGTGGTATCAGAATGTTGATTGATGGACAATTAAGTG
>Ga0163155_10005632_pt1 | contig 12421 bp, 5 predicted proteins | sample OliLakLV19SP4G1_FD_148611 | JGI IMG/M metagenome (GOLD analysis project Ga0163155, IMG submission 148611) | Freshwater microbial mat bacterial communities from Lake Vanda, McMurdo Dry Valleys, Antarctica - Oligotrophic Lake LV.19.SP4.G1 | ecosystem: Environmental > Aquatic > Freshwater > Lake >...
GCGATCGGGGAAGCGTTGACCCAATTTAAGCCTGATATCATTCATGTGGTCAACCCTGCTGTGTTGGGGTTGGCGGGTATTTTTTATAGCAAAACGCTGAACATTCCGCTGATTGCCTCCTATCACACCCACATCCCAGAGTATCTCCAGCACTATGGGCTAGGAATGCTAGAGGGCTTGGTGTGGGAGCTACTCAAAGTAGGGCATAACCAGGCGCAACTGAATCTTTGCACCTCGACGGCAATGGTGCAGGCTTTGACAGAGCATGGGATTGAGCGGGTAGATTTGTGGCAGCGGGGCGTGGATACGGAGATGTTTCAACCCCAGATGGCAAGCCGAGAGATGCGATCGCGCTTAACTCAAGGCAATCCCGATGATCCGCTGTTGCTGTATGTCGGTCGCCTTTCTGCCGAAAAAGAAATTGAACAAATTAAGCCCGTTTTAGACTCGATTCCGAACGCCCGATTGGCTTTAGTCGGCGATGGACCGCATCGGCAGACGCTAGAAAAGCATTTTGAAGGAACCGCCACTTATTTTGTGGGTTACCTGCAAGGCTTAGATCTCGGTGCAGCGTTTGCGTCGGCGGATGCCTTTGTCTTTCCGTCTCGTACTGAAACGTTGGGTTTGGTTCTGTTAGAAGCGATGGCGGCAGGCTGTCCGGTTGTGGCATCCCGGTCTGGCGGCATTCCCGACATTGTGGAAGACGGAGTCAATGGCTTTTTGTTTGATCCAACCGATGAACAAGGCGCGATCGCGGCAACTCAGCGACTTTTGGCAAATCCTCAGGAGCAAGAGATGCTGCGCCACAATGCCCGTCGGGAAGCGGAATGCTGGAGTTGGTCAGCCGCCACTCACCAACTGCACAACTACTATCAAGCAGTGATCGACGCTCAAGCTTACTCTGCCGCCGCTTAATTTCAAAGCTAGGGTGAGCGCGATTTCCGTCGGACTTCCACTTCCTATGGAAAGTTTCGCTAACGTTGCACGGAGGGCAGCTTCGCATCATAAAACTGCCCCGGATACGCCAATCCGCTATTAGCCTAAAAACTTTGCAACTTCATCATATCCATATTGCAACTTCATCATTTCTATATTGCAACTTCATCATTTCTACATACTTTATCTACCGTGTTTTAACGGAAGTTCGACCTCTTCTTAACCTTTAAGTGGGATGGTGTCTAAGGGATATTACGTGTCACACGTAACGAAATTGATTGGACGCGATCGCTTTCTTAGCGACTTGTTTTTTATCACCTGAAGTCTATTTATCTACCCTCACGGAGAACACGGCTCAATGGCTCTTATTGACGGAAAAACTGCTGCTCAACCCTATGTGGTCAACTCCCCCGATGCTCCCGGCTACAACATTCTTCCTCTACTCACTGTAGGCGATGAAGTTCCTTTACTATCTGGCTCCAGCCTTAATAGTTTGACTGCTGTTGCAGGCAAAACCTACGCCTTCGCTGGCATTCCTGATGGGTTGGGCGTTTATCAAGCGGGCGACAAATACTACGCGTTCGTAAACCATGAATTTGGCGAAACCGTAGTTAGCGATATTTCCCCCACTGTTCCCGGTCAAATTGTAGGCGCACGAGTTTCTTTGTTTGTTTTCGACAAAGACTGGAACGCGATCGGTGGTAAAAACCTGATCGAAACCGCTGTAGATACCACAGGTACTTACAATCTTGACCTCACCACTGGACTCTACACCAGCGCCTCTGGAATGACCCTCGACGCATTTAACCGTTTTTGCTCGGCTTACTTAGCAGAATATGGCTTTGTCGATGGCACAGGCTCTGAGGTTCCTACCTTCTTTACCGCTGAAGAGGGCGGTAACACGAGTCGGGGTTGGTCAGTTGCGCCCGATGGCATTGCCGTTGCGCTCGATGGCTTGGGTCGCTATTCCAAAGAAAATGTGGTGGCGGCTTCTCAATATCGGGGCACCAACTCTGGCACCACGGTTCTGTTATCTACAGAAGACTTCGCCGACGGTGAAGTTTATATGTATGTCGGTCAGCAAACTGTTGCCGATCCCAATGGATTTAACACTGGTGACTTGTATGCTTTGAGAGTTGGCAACGCCGATTACACCAGCGCTCTTCAGCAAGGTGTTCAGTATGGTGCTACTTGGACTAAGGTTGACAAATCCGTAGTGTTTAGCACAGATGGCACACCTTTAGAATCTGGTGCTGCTCTTAGCACTTGGGTGAATGTGTCTGGTCGCACCACCAACTTCCAACGCCCTGAAGACATTGGCGAAGACCCCAACAATCCTGGCACTTTCTACTTCGTCACTACCGGAACGACAAACGCCAAAAATAGCACAACTACAAGAGTTGCAACTCCTGACTTGGCAGATGATCCTTACGGTGCTCTGTTCCGCTTTACGCTCAACCCCAACAACCCCGCCGGTAACATCACCAACTTTGAACAGGTGTTGGTTGGTGGTCCTGGCAAGGGCAACAGCTACGACAACATCGTGGTTGACAAGAACGGCAACGTGATCATTCAAGAAGACCTGACTGGATTTGGCGACGCACTGACGGCGGCTGAAAACCGTGAAGCGGCAATCTACTCCTACAACATTGCTGCTAAAACCGTTACACCTCTCTTCTATATAAATGAAGATGCGGCTGGAACTCAATTCAACAATCCTCTGGACAGAGGACAGTGGGAAAGCTCTGGCATCGTTGAAGTTCCCTCAGGATCTAGCTCTGACTTTAGTGGGTACTTGTTTGACATTCAAGCGAGTTCGATCGTCAATCCTAGCGGCAGCACCAGCGTATTGGGCGGCAGATACGTTAGAGGCGGTCAATTAATTTTGGCGTTGCCTACTACTCAACAGTATGCGGGTGGTGCTGGCAATGACACTATTACTGGAAGCAACGGCAACGATGTGATCAATGGTAGTGGTGACAACAACATCTTGGCTGGGTTGAGCGGAAACGACACGATCATTGCGGGTGATGGAAACGACACTGCCTATGGCGATGCTGGAAATGACCTGTTTTATTTAGCGAATGGTAACAACCTGGTATTTACAGGAAGTGGCAATAATGTCATTAACACTGGCTTAGGCAACGATGTTATCTACGCAGATGCAGGTAATGACGCAATTACCGCTGGCGATGGCAACAACATCGTCCATGCACGGGAAGGTAACAACCGCGTGGCAACGGGTCTTGGCAATGATGTCGTCTGGGCAGGAATGGGTAACAACTCCATTACCACGGGTGCAGGCGATGATTTGATCTACGTCAGTGGTGGCGGCATCAACACCATCAACGCTGGAATTGGTAACGATACCATCATCAAGGGATGGACTGGCAACGGCGTTGACACGATTGCCCTGAATGCGGGTGCCGGGTCTGTGACCGTCTTCGGCTTTGACTCCGATGACAAGCTGACTCGCAGTTCTGGATTGGTGGCTAGTGACATGCTGACCATCACGAAGGGCGAGTTCGACACCACAATCAGCAAAGATGGTGACTTGTTGGCGACCCTCAAGTGGTACACCGGAAACGTCATTGCTTAATCGATACCTTCAACTAGAGTCAACACTCTAGGTCGCTGAGGCGATCGCGTTCCTACTTACCCTAGGCGCGATCGCCTTTTTGCTATCGTCTCTGTAAAATCCACAAGACTTTACACAAACTTGATACTTTTTGTAGCGTACGGGACTTAGTGCAACGGCGATGTGGGTGGTAGTCTGCTATTGCTCTCAAAGCCAACAGCGTGTAATCCGTTGCGCGCTCAGCATTTCAGACAATCGTTAATTCTTTCTTAACTGATTTAAGGGGCACAGTGTGTGCCTTGGCTTTAGTGTGAAAACCGCTTGACTCACAAGACTTTTCACGCTGTTTCTGGCTGACTCGAACTATCCAAATCTTGGTGTTTCCCCCATTAATCCTATGGCTGATGTAACTCTCAAAGGCTTTGCTTCGCTTCCCGCTGATACCTTTGCTGAAGGTCCTCCTTCTGGTAGCACGATCACTGGCAACACGAATGGACGACCCATTCCCTTTTCTACGCAGCCTATTCAAGGCTTTAGCGGCGTGCAGTCTGCAACCACAGGTCTATATTGGTTCCTAAGTGACAATGGTTTCGGTGCCAAAAATAACAGTTCCGACTATTTGCTCAGACTTTATCAGGCTGATCCTAACTTCAAGGGCACTGAATCCAGCACTGGCAGCGTAAATATTCTGGGGTTCACTCAATTGTCTGACCCCGACAAAAAAGTTCCGTTCAAAATCGTTAATGAGGCGACGGGCGATCGCAACCTCACTGGAGCCGACTTCGATGTTGAATCGTTTGTCATTGCGAAAGACGGCACCATCTGGATTGGCGATGAATTTGGACCTTATCTGCTCCACTTTGATGCCACTGGCAAATTGCTGGAAGCACCGATCGCCACACCCAACATCAACACGCTCAACACGCTGGATGGCAAAGCACCATTGGTGATTGGACACCGGGGCGCAAGCGGTGAGTTGCCAGAACACACCTTGGAATCGTATCAATTGGCGATCGAGCGTGGTGCAGATTTCATCGAGCCTGACCTGGTTTCCACCAAAGACGGCGTGTTGATTGCCCGTCACGAACCTATTTTGGGTGGCACAACCGATGTTGCCAGCCGTCCCGAATTTGCCAGCCGCAAGCGCAGTGGAACGATTGATGGCGTTCTCTACGAAAACGAATTCTTCGCTTCTGACTTCACCCTGGCAGAAATTAAAACTCTACGCGCGATCATGCCCCAGGCTTTTCGGACTCAGGCATTCAATGGCGTGTTCCAAATCCCAACCCTGGAAGAAGTGATTAACCTGGTCAAACAGGCAGAAGCAGATACGGGTCGCAAAGTGGGCATCTATCCTGAAACCAAGCACCCCACCTACCACGACAACTTGGGTTTGTCTTTAGAAGAACCCCTGCTGGCAACCCTGCAAACGACCGGATTCACCGACCCCAGCCGCGTTTTTATCCAGTCCTTTGAAGTCTCTAATCTCAAGGAACTGAACACCAAAACCAACATTCCCCTAGTCCAACTGCTGGATGCCTACGATGTGGATTACGCCACGGGCGCTCTGCTGTATCAGGATGAATATGCCCGTCCCTACGATTTCACTGTTAAGGGCGACACCCGCACCTATGGCGACTTGCAAACTCCCGCAGGACTAGCCGAAATTGCCACCTATGCGGATGGGATTGGTCCTTGGAAGCGAATGATCGTTTCCGTCAAGAATGTGGACAAAAACAACGACGGCAAACCCGATGACTTGAACAACGAAGGGCGACACCCGCACCTATGGCGACTTGCAAACTCCCGCAGGACTAGCCGAAATTGCCACCTATGCGGATGGGATTGGACCTTGGAAGCGGATGATCGTTTCCGTCAAGAATGTGGACAAAAACAACGACGGCAAACCCGATGACTTGAACAACGACGGGCTGATCAACGATGCCGATCGCGTGACTCTGCCGCCCACCAGCCTAGTGCAAGATTCCCACGCAGCGGGTCTACTGGTTCATCCCTACACCTTCCGCAACGAAGGGCGTTTTCTGGCTTCTGACTACAACGGTAACCCCAGCCGCGAATTTGAACAATTCATTCGCTTGGGTGTAGATGGCTACTTCACCGATTTCCCCGGCACAGGTGACTTGGTGCGCGATCAAATTACTTCGCCGTTCGTTCGCTCACCCGACAATGTGGAAGTAACCGCCAAAACCAAATTCAACACTCTGGATGGCAATCAGCCGCTTGTGATTGGACACCGAGGCGCTAGCGGTTTGCGTCCTGAACACACCCTGGCGGCGTATAAGTTGGCGATCGCTCAAGGCGCTGACTTCATTGAACCCGATCTGGTTGTGACCAAAGATGGCGTGTTGATTGCCCGTCACGAACCGATGCTGGCAGTGGTGCAACTGAACACCAACGGCACGATTCGCCGCGATGCCAATGGCGTACCCGTGTTGAACACCACCGACACCAGCACCAATGTGTATTCGCGTCCAGAATTCGCCGATCGCCTGACCATTAAAGTGCTGGATGGGGTGCGCGTGGCTGGCTGGTTTGCGGAAGATTTCACCCTGGCGGAAGTCAAATCTCTGAATGCGATCGAGCGTCTCCCGGCTCTGCGCGGCACCGAGTTTGACAACGACGGGCTGAAAGTGCCAACGCTGCAAGAAGTGATCGAGTTGGTCAAGCAAGTTGAAAAAGATACTGGACGCAAAATCGGCATCTATCCCGAAACCAAGCACCCCACATTTTTTCAGGTTCAGGGCTTCAATACTAGCCAGTTGTTGGTCAACACCTTAGTTAGCAACAGCTTCACCGATCCCAAGCGCATCTTCATTCAGTCCTTTGAGGTCGCCAACCTGAAGAATCTGAACGATGTGCTAATGCCTGCTGCCAAGATCGATATTCCCCTGGTGCAGTTGATCGGGGGTTCCGGCAAACCCTACGACTTCGTGGTCAACAATGACTCCCGCACCTACGCCGACCTCTCAACCGCTGCCGGATTAGCTGACATTGCCAAGTATGCGAATGGCGTAGGTCCCGACAAAACTCGGATTGTGCCCTCTGCCACCGTAGACAGGAACGGCGATGGACAGCCCGATGACCTGAACGGTGATGGGGTGATTAGCGGGGGCGATCGCGTTTTGGGCACTCCAACCGCGTTCATCCAAAATGCTCACAAGGTCAACTTGTTGGTGCATCCCTACACCCTGCGGAACGAAAGCTTCTTCCTTGCCGCAGACTACCAGGGCAACCCGATCAACGAGTTTAAGCAGTTCATTGAATTGGGTGCAGACGGGTTCTTCACCGACTTCCCCGGAACGGGCTTCACCGCTCGTAGCACCTTCATCACGCCTCCAGCCGTTGCCAATATCGGCGGCTCCGGTGGCTTTGAAGGCATGGCAATCAACCCCGCCAAGTCTACGATCTATCCCTTGCTGGAAAAAACCGTCGTGGGCGATCCAGCGGGTTCCCTGCGGATCTACGAATTTGATCTGGCATCCCAGAAATATGCAGGTCTGGTCGGCTACTATCACATGGAAATCGCCAGCAATGCGATCGGTGACTTTGCCGTAATCAACGCCAACGAATACCTGGTGATTGAACGCGACAACGGACAGGGCGATGCTGCTAAGTTCAAGAAGATCTTCAAAGTGGATCTTTCTAAAATCGATGCGGCTGGATTTGTGGCGAAAGAAGAAGTGGCAGATTTGCTCAACATTCAAGATCCTCAAGATCTAAATGGCGATGGCAGTACCATTTACAAGATGCCCTTCGTGACGATCGAGAGCGTGTTGGTGCTGGATAGCAAAACCATTTTGGTTGCCAACGACAACAACTATCCGTTCTCGCTGGGTCGCCCACCCGCGATCGACAACACCGAAATCGTCACTTTAGAGCTATCCACGCCACTAAACGTCGATAACGCAATCTTCAGCAACGCGGGTAAAAACCTGCTGCAAGGTGGAGCGGGCGACGATGTGTTGGTTGGCACCAATGGCGACGACGAAATCAACGCGGGTGCAGGCAACAACACCTTGCATGGTCTGCTTGGTAACAATACCTTAATTGCTGGCAACGGCAATGATACGGCGTATGCAGAAGGCGGCAATGATGTGTTTTTGTTGGGGAACGGCAACAACACGGTGTTTGCCAATGCGGGGAGCGATCGCGTTTCCACTGGCTCAGGCAACGACACCATCTACGCGGACGCTGGCGATGACTGGGTTAATGCAGGCGATGGCAACAACATCGTGTTTGCGCGGGAAGGTAACAACCGCGTAGCCACGGGTCTGGGCAATGACATCGTTTGGGCGGGGATGGGCAACAACTCCATTACCACGGGTGCAGGCGATGATCTGATCTACGTCAGTGGTGGCGGCATCAACACCATCAACGCTGGAATTGGTAACGATACCATCATCAAGGGATGGACTGGCAACGGCGTTGACACGATTGCCCTAAACGCGGGTGCTGGATCTGTGACCGTCTTCGGCTTTGACTCCAACGACAAGCTGACTCGCAGTGCTGGATTGGTGGCTGGCGATATGCTGACCATCACCAAGAGCGAATTTGATACCACGATCAGCAAAGATGGCGATTTGTTGGCAACCCTCAAGTGGTACACCGGAAACGTCAATGTTTAATTGATGTTTAATCGATAACTTCTTGCCCTCACCGTTCGGCTGAGCGCTCACGTCGAAGCCCTAAATCCCTCTCTCCAAGGAGCTGCGGTATATACACAAGTCTGTCTGGCTTCGTTTTGCCCTGTCTAGCCCCCTAAATCCCCCAATTCTGGGGGACTTTTAAAACTCTTGTCCCCCCAGAATTGGGGGTTAGGGGGCAGTTTGGCGAGGGCTTAGCTAGATTCAATCACTTATGTATACACGGTAGCCCCAAGGAGAGGTAGGGACGATTCTTTAACAGAGGAATAACTCTGGAACCCTGATTCTTTGGTTTACCCTCAAAAGAAGTTGAACCTAAAAATAGGACTTTTAAGAATTTGTTTTCTTTAGAGAATCAACCCTACCCCAAGGAGAGGGACTTTGAATCTTGCTCCCTTCTCCTCAAGGAGAAGGGCTGGGGATGAGGGCAAAATCCAGCAACTTGCGTAAGTGATAGGCTCCCGTCAACATTCTATTTGCTCAGGCGATCGCGCTTCTACTTACCCTAGGCGCGATCGCCCTTTCTACAGCCACTTTCCCTGACACCTGATACCCGACTCCTAACACCTGTTCACGCTAATTCCGCTGTTCGCTCAGCAATGGTTTTCATTAAAAAACCCACCAGCCATTCTTTAATGTGGTGGGTTGCAAGGCAGTCGTCTTCGTTGTAAGTGAGGATGGCATCGAGGTGAGCGCGATCGCCCGTACTGAGCCATTGAGCATACCAACAGATTGACTGGGCACCATTGGCAGCGGGGTCGCGCCACTCAAACTCTAGCCACCGGGCAATTTGCTTGAGGGCATAGCTTTCTACGGGCAGGGTCACCAATCGCGTAATCCGTTCATGTACATCGATAAATCGCTCCAGCAGAGGTTTTATTTGAGAGTGAGGAGTGCCGTACAGTTTGGCGAGGCGTTCTACGGTTTGCACTTCAAACGGGCAAAAATGAAAAATGGGTGCCGTCGGATAGCGCCTGAATAACTCCAATAGCTGTTGCCAAACCAATACTTCATCTTCAGGACGCTCTGCCAACAGCGCATGAAAGGTTTGGGTATTGGCTTGGCGATCGACTACCAACACTCCATGCAAATAAATTAGATTTAAGGTCGGCTCGGCTTCTATATCAAAGTAGAGTTCAATCGGAGCCGTAGGCAGCAATTCGGCTAAGATGTGCGGCGCATGAACGGGCAGATCTAAATAGTGAGTCGCTGCATCAATACCGCTGGGATGAAGGCTTTCTTCAATGATCAGAGCGCGATCGTGCATCACAGAAAACGCCTGACGTACTAACTTGTGGGCGGCTTCTTTGCCAAATCCTGGCAGGGATTCTAAATGGCTCGGTTTTGTTTCTGCCAGCGCTTTCACGGTCAGTAGGTTTAGGGCTTGCAACTGCACATAGCGAGTCGGTGTCACACCGGGCAATAACGATAAATGGTGTTCATTTTTAGCGATCGCGTGGCAAGCACTCAACCAATGACACAAGCTACAGCGACTTCGGGCAATAAACACTTCTGGCTCTTGCTGCTGCACCATCATTTGAATGCACTCAGCTAAAATCTCCTGCATTCGGGGCAGCACTTCCCACAGATCTACCGAATAAGAGCCGCGATCGCGGAGCATCACCCATGCCGTCTCCATCCATGCGCCCTGCGCCTCTGCCACCACCATGGCATGAAACGCTACCGCCACTTGATATTCCAACTTAGGACGCTTTCCTAATTTGATTTCCGTTGGCACATAGAGCCAATCACCAAAATCAGAGATGCCCGGCTGCTTCACCAAGAGATCAGGATTGCTTTTTAGAGTAATGCCATCTGCTGTCTCGCTAAGCAATATTCCCTGATGAATGCGATCGACCCCTTGACGCATCAAATCTAAAGTTGCCGCTGCCGCCGCTTGCCAATCTCTAGGAGGATAATCAGGCTGGGCGATCGCTTGATTAAATAATACCGTTCGCTGATTGGCTTGACTGTCCTGTACCAGTTTCAAGACATACTCACTTGCAGAATCTCGCTGGTCAAGATCCCCATACACGTCCAAGTAAGCCCTTCGACGACAGCGTTGATAATTGATTAACTGCTCTGCGTCTATCAGCATGACTTCACGGTAACAGGAAACTGCCCCAATTGTCGGTATTGCACAAGATATACGACATCGTATTTCGACTTCGCTAGCACTTGATTGCTTCAGTGGGTTGAGGTATTTTCAGCAAAATCTAGCCTCCAAAAACCCGTTAAACCGCGATCGCTCGAATCAAGGTACGCAATAATCACGGGTGAGAACTTTATTGTTTAGCTTGTGAGAACGGGAAAACTTTCCAATCCTCAAATTCGCGTTGAACAGCAGTTTCGCCGCATTCAGCAGCAGTTGATTGGCGGCGCACTTTCGCTGGTGGGCGTGTTTTTGTTGGGCAGCGGTTGGTATCACTTGGTGGAAGGATGGCGCTGGCTGGATGCGGCGTATATGACCGTGATTACGCTGGCAACGGTGGGATTTTTGGAGGTGAATCCTTTGGGCGATCGCGGTCGTATATTCACCATCGTCCTGATTTTGCTGGGTGTAACCAGTATTGGCTACATCGTCAATCGATTTACCGATGCCTTAATCCAGGGTTATTTTCAAGAAGGATTGCGACTGCGCCGACTGCAAAAACAAATGGAAAAATTATCGGATCACTATATTATTTGTGGCTTTGGGCGCATGGGGCAGCAGATTGCCGCAGAGTTTCAAGCCGAGGGCATCAACTTTGTGATTGCTGATTTTGGGCATGATCCCGTGGTAATGGCAGAGCAGTTGGGCTACACGGCGATTCAGGGTGATGCCACTCTAGATGAAACCTTAATACGATTGCAAATTGAACAGGCAACTTGTTTGATTGCAGCGCTACCGTCGGATGCTGAAAATCTTTACACTGTTTTATCTGCGAAAACGCTGAACCCCACGGTGCGCGCGATCGCCCGTGCCAGCACCGAAGAAGCCTTGGTCAAACTGCAACGCGCCGGAGCCGATTCGGTCGTATCGCCCTACATTACTGGCGGCAAACGGATGGCGGCGGCAGCACTGCGCCCTCAGGTGATGGATTTTGTGGATGGCATTCTCTCCAGCGGCGATCGCACTTTTTACATGGAAGAGTTTGAGCTAACGACACTCAACAATCCCTATGTGGGGCAAACCTTAAGAGAGGCGAAACTGCGATCGCAATCCGGCGCGTTAGTCCTTGCCATCCGTCGCCTCGATGGCACCCCCATCGTAGGACCCAACGCCGACACTATTTTGATGCAAGGAGATCATCTAATCTGCATGGGCACCGCCGACCAAATCCGGCTGCTCAACCAAATCCTCTTCCCCATGAAGACTGCTTTTCCACGTCCACCCAAGCAATCCTGAGTAGGGGCGTAGCATTCGGCAGGTGGTTCTGCTTGAGGTGCAAGGATTTTTGCCCGAATGCTACGCCCCTGCAATGTTCGATATTATTTAATCCATGATCCTGCGTAACCCTTGTTCTATCCGTGACTTACGATTCGTCACTCCCTAGATCACTCGCTGCGGCTTGGGATGGAATTTCTAATGCGATCGCGCCTAGCTGACCGACCCGAAAATCGTTGAGCAATTGCCGTGCAGTTCGTTCTACGTTGCCTTGATAGCGAAATTTTGCTAGGGCGTGTAGGTAATCTTCGCCCGTTAAGTCTTCTAGAGGCAAATTATAGCGAGTCTGGAGGGCTGTTTCGGCTTGAACAGGTCGGAGTAATTCGATCAAGATTGCGGCTACTCGCTGATTGTCGTAAGACGCTTCGCCAATATCATCACAAATTGCTAGTTTAATGGCAGCAAGTTGATTCGTCAGTTTAGAAGGCAATACTCCTGGCGCATCCAATAGCTCAATCTGGTCGGAAATGCGAACCCAGCGAAGTTGGCGCGTTACCCCAGCACGGCGAGAGCTTGCCACCACACGTCGATTCAGCAGCCGATTGATTAAAGCCGACTTGCCCACATTGGGAAAGCCCATCACCACAGCCCGCACCGGACGAGGCAACATCCCGCGATCGCGCCTGCGCTGATTCATCTTTTCTCCGGCTGTTTGCGCCGCTCTCGTAATCGCCTCAATCCCCTTGCCATGTTGAGCATCGGTAAACAGCGGCTCCTCGCCCCGTTCTCTAAACCAGCCCGTCCACTGCTGCCGCGCCGATGTTGGAATCATATCCATTCGGTTCAGCACCAACACTCGCTCCTTAGTGCCAATCC
>Ga0163155_10005636_pt1 | contig 12417 bp, 15 predicted proteins | sample OliLakLV19SP4G1_FD_148611 | JGI IMG/M metagenome (GOLD analysis project Ga0163155, IMG submission 148611) | Freshwater microbial mat bacterial communities from Lake Vanda, McMurdo Dry Valleys, Antarctica - Oligotrophic Lake LV.19.SP4.G1 | ecosystem: Environmental > Aquatic > Freshwater > Lake >...
CTCTGCTGACTTAGTACTGAGAACATTCTCCACCCCCATGCCGGTCAAGCGAGAATCTCGACCCTCCTTTTTCATCTTCGTGTGCTTCGTGGTGCAAATTGCGCCGTTCACTCAATATCTTCCGTGAATTCGAGGCCCGCATCGCCAAACACCCGGACTGGCAATTTGAGATGATGCCGTAAAGAGACATCCAAGGAGTCTTCTCCTCCCATAAGCTTACAAATCAAAAAAAGATTGATTTGGAACAGGGGGTGGAGACACTTTTTTTGATACTAGCGGAGGTTTAGACGAAACAGGGGCGTGTTGTGATTGTTTTTTGGTTTCCTTTTTTAGCCAATTCTGGTGGGCGCTCTCATACTGTGCAATTTCCCTATTAATCCCCCTCAAGTCGTCCCCTAATTCCTGAATATCCGATTTAAACCCGTCCTGAGTCTGTTTTTTGATCTTCGCCAGTTTTTGAGGTTTTATTGTAGAAAAGCCCCATGAAGGGATTCTTTTTAAATAATTAAGTTTATCCTGTAATAACCTGATTTGGCCCATGACCTGTTTGCACATTTCCACAATGACTGAGATGCGCCCGATGGATTTGACTCCTGATTCCCCCGCCTCACATCTGGCCAAAACGACTTGCAGCATCACCTTATCCCCCCTGCTGTAAGCTTCTTGGGCCTGGTGCCAAAGCTCCTTGAGTAACGGGTTAAATTCTCCCGCTCGGTCGGGGTGGAGAATCCTGACAATTGCCCGGTAAAGTTCTTTAATTTCTTTTTGATGAGGCCCTGGATTTTGTTTACGTCCTCCATTCATGAGTCTTTCCTTAAACTCGTCAAACTCACTACCCTCGGGTCCGTTTCTTCCACCAAAAAAGGCATTAAAAGATTTCTTCTCCTGTTCCGACATTCCCATGTCATCAAGGTCATCATCATCCGCATCTTCCCTCATATCGTCAGCCTGATTCTCAAAGGATTTAACATCAGGCTCTTGTTCGGGTTTATCCCTCAGTTCTACTGCTTTGGCATAAGCCTCAGCAGGCGATAACCTATTACGGAATCTCACGGCTTCCAGTAATTCGAGCCAATTTGCCCGGTTGTAGACCAACTCATCCAACTCCCTCGCCTCAGTAATCAATGCGCCAAACTCTTGGGATATCCAGTTTTGATAAGCCGGTTCATTGATTGTTTCATGCGTTTCAATCCGGGATTCTATCTTTTGAAGCTCTTTATGGACTTTTTCATATTCCTTTTGCACCTCACGGCGGATAGGTTCTTGATCAATGAGCACGAGAAACCGACAGGGATTCTTCCGAACTGGTTTTTCGATTTTCTCCTTGAATTTCTTTTTGGTACTGCGGTATTTCATTTATTTAGTTCACCCATGATTAATAAAATAGAAATTCTCCCTCGCCCGACGATGGATCGACAATGTATCAAATCATTCACTGATTTAAAGTGGAATTTCCGCTAAGAATTTTCTCCGCCCGAGTCGGGCTCAAAAGACTCTCTGCCTCACAAAAGTAGCCGTTCGAGGGAGAGCATGGTGATCAGGGTCATCTCGCGGATGGGATCATTATGCGGCATGGTTGACGGGAATACGATGGCAAAATTCCCATCCTCCGTGATGAGTTCTTTGCCGTCACCATCCCAATTCCGCGAAGTCGTCATGGGAGAAAACCCGGCCCCGATAATCTGGAAATCCCAGTCCTCGACAGATCCCCGGACAGAGACGAGTCTCACCTGCTCATCTAGGGAATAAAGGATCACGAGATCCGGGCGACCATTACCCTTTTTGAGAATTCCGATTAATTGATCCTCATCATTATAGATAGAGACTTTCCCAGGGGATAATCCGAAAGCCCGAGGGAAACGCCCGCTGAGCCGGGCCACCTGGTGTCCTGTATGGGGCAGACGGAGTACGATATTGTACGAGTCCAGCCTCCCCGAAAAATTTTTCCGGACGCCTTTTAATTCCGGCATGACTTCCCGGCACTCCAAAATCAATGCCCCCATTTCAGGCTCAAAAACGTCAAAATCAGCTGTTCCCTCAGGCGTATCTAAGGCTCTTTTTACGAGGAATGTCTCATGATTGAGAATTTCCCAGAGAGGACTACCCTCCTGAAAACCCAGGTCAAAAGTTTCTTGAAGAGAAACATATTGTTCTTTAATCGACTCAAAAAAGACCCATTCCGTCAGCCCCTCTTTCCAAACGTAAGTGGAATCCGTTAATATCCCTTGCTCCACAAAGGCATGAATGATTTCATCCTCCATCGGTTGAGCCTGGTTTTCGTGATCCAAATAGTATAGGGGCATAGTTGAGTGCTGATTGTGTATGGAAGATAATACAAAATCGGAATTTAAAAAGAATCAAAATTTAATCAGGAAATCACTGAGGATCATTATCCGTGCAAATTGCTGCCTTGTGGCGAGAAACCTGATTGTGTAGGGCGACCGGCTCGGTTGCCAAATGTCGGATGTCGCCGTGAAACTCTGGCCTGTGGCAAGCAGGGCCGCTTGCCCTACACACTCTGCTGACTTAGTACTGAGAACGTCGTCTCCCCCATGCCGGTCCGAGCGAGAATCTCGACCCTCCATATTCCCCCTTCGTGCGCATCGTGATCTTCGTGGTGAAATTTGCTGCCTTGTGGCGAGAAATCTCTTTTGTGATATTCCTGCTGGATCTCGTGGCCACGGTCGAGCGAGAATCTCGACCCTCCATTTTTCATCTTCGTGGCTTCGTGGTGCAAATTGCTGCCTTGTGCCGAGAAATCTCTTTTTGTGTAGGGCGACCGGCTCGGTTGCCAGATGTCGGATGTCGCCGTGAAACTCTGGCCTGTGGCAAGCAGGGCCGCTTGCCCTACACACTCTGCTGACTTAGTACTGAGAACGTCGTCTCCCCCATGCTGGTCCGAGCGAGAATCTCGACCTTCCATATTCCCCCTTCGTGTGCTTCGTGATCTTCGTGGTGAAATTTGCTGCCTTGTGGCGAGAAATCTCTTTTTGTGTAGGGCGACCGGCTCGGTTGCCGAATGTCGGATGTCGCCGTGAAACTCTGGCCTGTGGCAAGCAGGGCCGCTTGCCCTACACACTCTGCTCCCCCATGCTGGTCCGAGCGAGAATCTCGACCCTCCATATTTCATCTTCGTGGCTTCGTGATCTTCGTGGTGCAAATTGCTCCTGGTGGCGAGAAATCTCTTTTTGTGTAGGGCGACCGGCTCGGTTGCCGAATGTCGGATGTAACTGTGAAACTCTGGCCTGTGGTAAGTCTCGGGCCGCTTGGCCCTACACGGATGTGCGGGCGGGTTTGCGGGAACGGCTGCGGGCGATGATCGTGACGGTCAAAAAATCATAAAAAAAAGTGGGTGTTGCACCAAGAAGCTGAGGGATTGGGGCATCCCAAATACGGCGCAACACCCACGAAACCTAACCAGATGTATAGACATCACTGCGACCCTCGGCGTTGAAAAAAAAATTCTAATTTTAAGATTATTTTTATTCGGTTACACTTTTCATACGCCGTTTAATGACCTAATATACTCAATATAAATTACTTGCGTTTCATCCACCAAAGCAATTCAAGACCTGTCCGATTCGTATAGGAACGGGGAACTTTTGCCTCAATGAGTTCAAAATGGGGTAAAAATCGGGTTTCAAGCTCAGCTTGTGTGGTTCCAAAGGGAGGGCCTTCGTCCGATTGGATATGGAAAAAAATCGCCAGAAAGTACCCGCCTGGTTTGAGCACATCGAGCACACTTCTCACGTATTGATCCCTCAAAGCGGGTTCGATCGCACAGAAAAAGGTGTGTTCAAAATACCAGTCAAATTGCCCGCGCCATTTGCCTGCCGAGGTTTCAAAATAGTTCTCGCAGGAAAAATCAAGTTCCCCCCCCTCGACAAATGTCCCGTGCAATTTGCGCGCATCCTCTACGGCGGTGGGGGCGATATCGATTCCCACACCGGAAAAACCGGCCTCGGCAAATGCTGCGAGATCATGCCCGCGCCCGCATCCCGGCTGGATGACCCGTCCGGCCTTCTGCTCCGGGGCAAGTCGCGCCAGAAAATCGACGAGACCCGGGGAGGGCGCACCCTTTTCCCATTGGTCTTCCTTCTTGTCATAACGTTCCTGCCAATACCCCTCGGTTTGGGGCACGACGACTTTTCCGATAGGGTCTTTGTCCATTATCAGTTCTTAGCTCGTGCCCCTCCATTTGGACAGATGATTTTTTATTTCCCCGGGGTATTCCTGCCGATGATGTCCTTTACAAGTTTTTTACATTTCTTTTGCGATTTCCTGACACGCGGGTGCTTGGACTCATCCAAGATCATCACTATGAAATTCAAAACACTCATTCTTCTCACGGTCTGTTTGACGGGTTTATATCCACTCACCCAACAAGCAGAAGAAATCCCCAACCCCCTGATCGACTATAAAGGATTCCTCGAAGACGCGGGTAACGTCAAAAAACTCCGGGAGGAAAGGCGTGTGTCGGAAGATATATTTATCGAGATGGCCCGGGATCCGGAAACGATTATTTTAGACGCTCGAAGCCCGGAGAAATATAATCTCCTCCATGTAAAAGGCGCCAAAAACCTCTGTTTACCGGATATCACTGCTGCTGAACTCGCCAAAATAATCCCGACAAAAACCACACGCGTGATTATTTACTGCAACAATAACTTTGAAAATGAACAAAAGGCCTTTGCCAGCAAAGCCCCTCGGGCTTCATTAAATATCTACACATTCAATACATTATACAGTTATGGTTATACGAATGTTTACGAGCTCGGCCCTTTGCTGGATATTAACCAAACTCAGATAGAATTTAAAAAGGACACTCTGACTCACGGCAAGCTTTGACAAGCCCCCTGTCTTCGAGCAAATTACCTCACGTGAAGCCTCTTAATATCCAGCAAATCGCAGACGAACTCGCCATCGCGTGGGATGACGGCAAGGAATCCTATTTCCGCCTGTCAAAACTCCGCGCAAATTGCCCCTGTGCCTCCTGTCTAGGGGAGCGCGATTTGCTCGGGAATGTATATAAAGCCGTCACCAAAGAAGGTGATCCTGAAAAAAGGGTGACCTTGGTGAAGTATAATCTCATCGGTGGTTACGCTCTCCAGCCCGTCTGGGGCGATGGACATGATACCGGCCTTTATACCTTTACTTATCTTTGTGAACTTTCTAAAACCCAAGACTAAGACTGGGTTTATCTATTAAGCCTTTTACCGACTTCATCCCAGTTAATGATTTCTTCAAAAGCTTTTACATAATCCGCACGGCGGTTCTGGTACTTTAAATAATAAGCGTGTTCCCAGACATCAATGCCCAAGAGTGGTTTCACCCCCTTGAACCATGGTGAATCCTGGTTGGGTGAAGTGAGAATCTCCAACTTCCCTTTATTCTCTATGACCCATGCCCAGCCACTGCCAAAAACATTCATCGCCGCCGCCGCAAATTGTTTCAAGAATGCCTCCTTGGAACCAAATGACTCGACAGCTTTTTGAGCAAAAGCACTTTGATCATTCCATTTAATACCCTTTTTCATGGATGGCCAAAAAAGTGAATGGTTCAGATGGCCTCCTCCATTATTACGGCACTTGGCCCGAATGGGTTCAGGCACCTGATCGAGATCAGCCAGAAGCGCGCCGAGAGTTAATTTCTGCAAAACGGGGTCCGAAGCGATGGCCTCATTGAGGTTTTTCACATAGGCACCATGATGTTTCTCATAATGAATCTGCATGGTCCGCGCATCGATAAAGGGTTCAAGGGCATTAAAATCATAACCTAATGGAGGCAGGATAAAGGGATATTTTTGTAGATAGATGTCGGGGGAAATGTCTCTTTTTGCCGCAGGAGTCTGGGCATCAAGTGAATACACCTTGAGTCCGGCAGCCACTCCAGCCAAAAGACTAATTTTGAGGATATCCCGGCGGTAATAATTTTTTGCCATATACATAAGATGCCGGAAGTCCCTTAAAACTCAAACGATATGTCACATCCAGACACTGAAGCCTACATCAATGTGCGTTCAATTTGGGAAACATTCCCCTCAATCGCCACCAAATAAGCGTTCACTCCCTCTGAATAGGGCTCATGAAGATAACGGCTCACCCCACCGAGTTGAGTATCCAGAATCTTTAATACATATTCCCGGTGAAATTTCGGTGTATTTATAATGAGATGATGGGCACTGACAAATGAAGGGGTGATATCGTCATCCGGGTCAAACTCGTGGGCCTCGTGGAATTCATCATAAAGGAAGGGCAATTTGCGGATGTACTCCGGATCGGACATTTGCCCGAGCAAGTCACCCGTGCCCAGGGCAAACCCGGCCATTTTTTCTTGTTCAGACTGGAAAGGAATAATGCCTGTATCGAGGTTTAATCCCGTACAAAGGATCATATTACTGGCTGCACACTGGTCCTTGTGAGACACCCCGATTTCTCGGAAATAATCCGATATGATTCTACAACTGCGCTCGACGTGGATACTCGTATAAACAGCTCCCGACCCTTCCTTCTTACCCCATGGCCGTAGATAACCCGAGTCATGGAAAAGAACGGCCACGACCCCAACCTCAAAAAGCCCATGGGGAATCATGTTTTTGACTGAATGATTCAGGTTGATTCCCCTCATGACAGTGATCATCGAGGAAGCGGCCCGTAAGGTGTGCTCCAGATCGTGGAACTTCAGGTCGATCGGCTGGAAACGTTTCCCTTTTCCATGGAACATGTCATCCACATAAGGAAATGTATCGAGTACAAATCCGGAAAGATCCTTTCCATAAAGCTCATGGCTCACCCCACGGGCATAAGCTAATACCTCTCCTGATAAACGAAGTGTGAGTGGGTCGGTCATAGGTATAAGATGAGAAAAATACTCTAGGCGGCGGAATCGGAACGTTTTTGATACGTCTCCAAAAAGCTCCCGAGCTTTTCGATGGCCAGCTCAATCTTATGAAGCGCAGTCGAGTAAGAGCAACGGACGAATCCTTCCCCACTTTCCCCGAAGGCATTGCCGGGCACGACAGCAACCTTCTGCGTTTTTAAGAGATCGATGGCAAAATCATGTGATTTCAGCCCTGTAAATCCGATTGATGGGAATGCATAAAACGCCCCACGCGGCATCATACATTTCATTCCTAATGAATTAAAAGAGTTTACGATAAAATTCCGCCGCGCATGGTAATCATCCTTCATCCGCGCGACATTATCCCCCCCATTCACCAAAGCCTCATAGGCGGCCTCTTGACTAATGATCGGAGCACAAAGCATGGCGTATTGGTGAATCTTCATCATGGCCTCCGTCATCTCGGGCGGCGCGCAAGCATAACCGATACGGAATCCGGTCATGGCAAAAGCCTTCGAGAATCCATGCAAGAAGATCGTCCTCTCCCTCATCCCGGGCAGGGAAGCGATGGATACATGACTGCCTTCATAAGTTAATTCCGAATAAATCTCGTCCGAAAGGCAAATCAGGTCATGATCCTGGCAAAGCTGGGCGATTTTTTCAAGCTCAGCCCGCTCCATAGTTCCTCCGGTCGGGTTAGTCGGGAAATTCAAAATCAGGATTTTTGATTTAGGCGTTATCGCCTTGCTGATTTTCTCCGCTGTCACCGACCATCCATCCTCAAATGACGTGGGGACAGACACAGGAATCCCGTGGGCTAAACAGATACTCGGACTATAAGAAACATAACACGGCTCGTGGTAAATCACCTCATCCCCCGGGTCGATCAACGCCCGCAAGGCCAAATCCATCGCCTCGGAGACCCCCACCGTCACGATCACCTCGTTTTCCGGATTATATCCGATATTAAAATGATTTTGAACGTAACGGGAAATCTCCTTACGCAGTTTTAAAAGACCCAGATTCGAAGTATAACTCGTTTTCCCCCGTTCAAGGGCATATATCGCCGATTCCCGGATATGCCAAGGGGTAACAAAGTCCGGCTCCCCGATCCCCAATGAAATCACCTCTTTCATCGTGGAAACAATCTCGAAAAAATCACGGATGCCGGAACGTGGAATACTCTGCACGTGACGGGCAATCGGACTTAATCTTTGGACCTTTTTAGACACAAGAGTGTAACATATAGTAGATTCCCGCCAAAGCTGCAAGTCCACAGTCAAAAGCTTGAATTTTCCTTTACCACCCGCTCATTACTCCCGCATCTCATAAAAATAATCGTGCGGTGGAGTAAAGAATTTTTTGGCTAAGTTTTAGTCTTGAACCCATCCGGTTTTCCTATTAGTTGAATGATACTATGGATTTTCACAAAATTAGGGTTCCTTTGTTTGGCGCTGTGTTTCTCGGTGCATTTGCTCTTTTTACCGGAATTTTATCTGTTTACCTGCTCGGCGGGCGTGCTGCATACCATGAGCAGATGAATAAAATGAAGGAGGATACTCGGATTCTCTCCGCCGAGGTGGAAAATAGGAGGCTCGAAGTCCAGTCCGTCCAGAATGAGGTCATCCGGAAAAATTCCGAATTAGAAGCGAAAAACGCGGAATTAACCATGCTCACCCAGAACCTCACGGATACAAAGACGAAGATGCTGCAAATTGCACAAGAAAAAGATAAACTGCAAAAAGCTTCCGGTGGCCTCCGTGACGATCTCCGCAACCAAATCGATTCCCAAGATGTGACGGTCAGTGAAGCCGGCGACCAGCTCGTCATTAAAATCACAGACCGTATCCCCCTCGAGTCCGGTAAACAAGGTATCGGTCCGAAAGCCAAAGAAATCCTCGATAAAATCGCCCTCGCCCTGAAACGTTTCCCTGACCGTGCCGCCCGTATCGAAGGTCACACCGATGACCTGCCCGTCCGTACCGGCGGAAAATTCGCCTCAAACTGGGAACTCTCCGCGTCCCGCGCCGCTGAAGCTGTCCGTTACCTCGAAGACCAAGGTATCCCCGGTAACCGCCTCCAAGCCATGGGCCTCGCCGACACTAAACCGATTGTCCCCAATAACAGTGATGCTAACCGCGCCGTCAACCGCCGCCTTGAAATCGTCCTGATCCCTTTTAAAGCCCCTGCGACGACACCTGCCTCTGCGACCACGGATAAAAAGAAATCAAATTAAAAAAAAAATCTCTGATAAAGGGACTCCATGACGACAGCTACCGCTTATGCCCCTGGCCGGGCCGAACTCCTCGGTAACCACACTGATTACAATGAAGGATTCGTCATGTCCATCGCCGTGGACAAAGGAACCACCGTCTCCGGCCAATCTCGGGCAGACGACAAAATCATTCTCAGTACCGGGCAATTTGCCCACCCTTTCCAGACAGATTTGGAAAATATCAAACCGCAGGACGGGGAAAACTCTTGGGTGAATTACCCTCTCGGAGTAGTGGATGAGCTACTCAAACGCGGCCTCCGCCTCGGCGGGTTTGAAATGTCGATCAGTAGCAATCTCCCCCTCGGCGCAGGTTTAAGCAGTTCCGCCGCCCTAGAAGTCTCCACCGCACTCTTCCTGCAAAAACTTTTCGGATTTCCGATGGATCGCCTAGACATAGCCAAGGTATGCCAAGCGGCTGAAAATAATTTCGTCGGGGTGAAATGCGGACTCCTCGACCAGATCAGTTCCCTTTATGGCAAAAAAGACCATGCGATTTTTATTGATTGCCGCAGCCTGGAGATCGATAACATCCCCCTGAGTACGGACACCTGTTTTGTCATCGCACACTCAAATGTCAAACACTCCCTCGTCGCCGGGGAATACAATGAGCGCCGAGCCAGTTGTGAAGCAGCTGCTGCCGAGCTCGGCGTCAAGGCCCTCCGCGATGCCGATAGGCTGCTCCTAGAAAACAAATTGCCCGACAAGGGTTCATTAGCATATAAACGCGCCATGCATGTCGTGGGGGAAAATGAACGTGTGATCGCCTCGATAAGCAAATTGCGCGAAGGTCAAATCACTCCCTTGGGTGAGGCCATGTTCGCCTCCCACGCGAGCTCGATCAAATATTTCGAGAATAGCTGCATGGAGCTCGATATCCTTGTGGACCTCGCCCGCAAATTACCCGGTTGTCTCGGAGCCCGCCTGAGCGGTGGAGGATTCGGCGGAGCCACGATCAATCTTGTCGAAAAGAAATCCGCCGCCTCATTTATCAGTAATCTCCACGACCAATACAAAGCAGCCACGGGCATCGAGCCCCTCGTCTTTGAATGTACCGCCGCTAATGGCGCGCACTAGTGTTCCCGCTGTTCATTTCTAAATCATGAAATTCATCGGCCTCGATCTCGCTTGGTCGCTCAAGAATCCATCAGCCATTTGCACTCTGGAGTGGGATGGGGCCCGAGCAAATTGCACGGGGTTCGTGCCGGATATCGGGAGTAATGAGGAAATCGCCGCTTACATCCGGGAAGAGTTCTCACAGGGACAACAAGGGATTATCGCGATCGACGCACCTTTGATCGTCCCAAATCAATCCGGTTCACGTAATGCCGAGAAACTCTTAAATAAAGATTTCCGGAAATGCCACGCCGGGGCCCACCCGTCCAACCGGCAACGCCTCTGTAAATGGGGCGGGGGCAAATTGCGCGCAGAAGAAATACTCGAAAACCTCAAGCCCTTGGGATTCAGCTCTGACCCAGAATGGGAACCCCACACGCGCAAATTGCGCCGGGTCATCGAGGTATTCCCCCACGCGGCAAATGTCACCCTCTTTAATCTCCCCTTGATTTTCGAATATAAATCACGCCCGCACCGTTCCCGGGATTTTATCCTGGGGGAATTCAAACGTTTCCGCGAAGCAATCTCCTCACTGGAAAACGCCCATCCCCCTGCCACTTTTCCCAAAAATATTTTACTCGCACCATTGAGCAAATTGCGCGGGAAAGAATTAAAAAAACACGAAGACACCCTCGACGCCTTCATCTGCGCTTACACCGCCCTACACGCATGGATCTATCAACCCCGTATTTATGGAGATTTAAAGGAGGGATATATCCTCGTTCCAGCAGGGCAGATTCCTCACCCATAAAGTCAGTCATCCGCAGGATACCTGCAACTAGCTAAGATTTACTCAAATTGTCCCCGGCACTCTGCGGAAGGCAATTTGCCTCAAGATAATCAAAAACGCTCCCGAGTTTCTCGTGCATAAAGATGAAATCCCGGTCGCTATCGCGGATAAACCCCTCCCGTTCCATCTGGGTGATGAATCCGGCAAATAAATCGTAATAACGGCGCACATTCCAAAAAGCGGCGGGTTTATGGAGGTACCCGAGCTGGATCCATGTCAGGCATTCCGCAATCTCTTCGAGGGTACCTAAGCCTCCGGGCATGGCGATAAAGGCATCGGCCATTTCTGCCATCAGCGCCTTACGTTCATGCATGGTCTCGACCACGTGCAATTTACTCAGATTCATGTGCGCCCACTCACGCTCGACCATGGAACGTGGGATGACCCCGATGACTTCCCCACCATTTTCCAGGACACTATTGGCCAGCTCGCCCATGAGCCCGACATTACCGGCACCGTAAACAAGCCGGATCTTCCGCCGGGCCAGCTCCCTTCCTAATTCCCGAGCCGCTTCAATATAATCCCCGTGCAAATTGCGCATCGACCCGAGATAAACACAGATGGATTTCATTGACTCCAATCTTCCCACCGTAGTCCTTCAATCCGTGAGAACTCCGCATGGTTACGTGTGATTAAAGTCCCATTTCTTGAGAGAACAGTGGAGGCAATAACCATGTCATTACCCCCAATAGGCTGACCTGATTTTTTTAATTCAATTTTAATCTTCGCATAATATTCTGCCGCTGAGCTATCAAAGTCTACAGTCTTAAATTCACCTAGAAAAACATCCAAAATTTTCCTATTTTCATTTTGTCGGTGACTACAATATGCTCCATAAATCAACTCTGCCTTAACCATGCTTGGAATCAATAATGACCCATGATCAAGATCCTGAATCTTATCATATAATCCACGATTATTCCCACGCAGGAAGTCAATGCATGTATCTGAGTCCAAATAAAAGCCAGACATTTAATCAAACCTCGGATAGTCATCTGATGATTGAGCCGGCTGTGGGTGTCGGATAAATGTTTCATCACTGATCGCTCCAAATGTTTTTAAAAAATCCTCAGACCACTCATTGTTCTTCAGATTTTTAATGGCCGAGTCTTTCATCCACTCAGAAACAGATTTTTTCTCTTTCCGTGCGGCAACTTTCACCTCATGAATAAGTGTCTCATCCAAGTAGATCGTGATTTGTGACATATCTCAAATATAAGCTACAAAATTATAATTTCAATTATAATTTCCCCATCGCCTCGTCGGCCATGCTGAGGGTAAAAGCGATATCCTGCTCCGTGTGCGCGAGGGAGACAAATCCCGCTTCAAATTGTGAAGGAGCCAGATAAACCCCGCGTTCCTTGAGGGCGTGAAAGAACTGTGCAAAACGGGCTGTGTC
>Ga0163155_10005639_pt1 | contig 12414 bp, 12 predicted proteins | sample OliLakLV19SP4G1_FD_148611 | JGI IMG/M metagenome (GOLD analysis project Ga0163155, IMG submission 148611) | Freshwater microbial mat bacterial communities from Lake Vanda, McMurdo Dry Valleys, Antarctica - Oligotrophic Lake LV.19.SP4.G1 | ecosystem: Environmental > Aquatic > Freshwater > Lake >...
GCACCAGATGATGCCGCTTCGATGGTTCCGCCACTTCGTCTAACCCATCCAGGAGGATGAGCGCCTGCCCATTGTCGAGCCAGTGTTCAAAGAAGCCCTTCGGCAACGGTTTGACGTGCATGGTCTTCTCGGCAAACTGTCGCGCATACTCAGGGATGGACTGGTCTGGATGCAGTGCCCAATCGCGAATGCGAATCAAGATCGGCAGCGGTAATGGTTGTGTAGCGGCAAACAATCCGTCTGTATCCGGAACCATTCGCGATCGGTCGCGATCGATTCCTTCTGTATGGGCATCGATTCCTTGTGCAGAGCGATCGAGTCCTTTTGCATGGGCATCGCTTGCGATTGCAATCCTTCGTTGTTGTTCTGCCAGCGTCACCGCAAAGAAACTCATCAGCGTCGTTTTGCCAGAACCCGGTGCGCCTAAGAGGACGATCTTCTTCTGGTGCTGCTGCAACAGTTGCCGCGCCGAAAACTTGCGCCCCGATCGTTCAAGCTGCGATCGCCATCGTTGCTCCTGCAAAAGCTGAGACTGGCGGGAGTCACTGGTCTCATCATCCCTCCAGCCCATCAGCACAGCATCCTTCCCTCGTCTCCCTTCCTCTTCCACATCAGGCATCACAAAGATTTGCGCTAGGTGCTTTGATGTCTCTTCATGGGCACCTCGAAAAATAGAAAGAATTCATGACAATAGTGAGAACAGGGCAGGAGCTGTTTCAAGCTAGAGACAGACTGGACAGAGAGGTACAGCCATGGGCAAAGGCTTTGGCAGAATCGAGAAGCGGCGGCAGCAGCTAGAAGAACGAAAAGATAAACTGCAAGACCTCAACGAGATGGTGCCCTGGGAGGTCTTGCGCCAAGTCCTTGAGCAACTGCCAAGCAAAGAGCGCAAAAGCAAGGCTGGACGCAAAGCCATCGACTTGATGGTGTTGTTCAAACTCTTAAGCTTGAAGCAACTCTACAATCTGAGCAACGAGGAAGTAGAATACCAAGCCCACGACCGAGCCTCATGCCGCCGGTTTGTGGGCTTGGCTGGGTCAGCCGAGATTCCGGATGCCACGACCCTAGACGGGTTTGAGCAGCGACTGAGACAAGCCGATCTGATTGACGTGCTGTTTGAGCCATTTGAAGCATTCCTGCGGCAGGCAGGCTATGAGGCGAAAGGGGGGCAAATCATCGATGCCACCCTGATTCCAGTGCCGATCCAGCGCAACAGTCGAGACGAAAACAAGCAGATTAAAGCAGGCAAAAGCCCCGAAGACTGGATCGAACAGCCTCACAAACGCACCCAGAAGGACACGGATGCCCGATGGACGAAAAAGCATGGCAAGAGTTACTTCGGCTATCAAAACCATATCAACATTGATGTTGCGTCTGGCTTTATTCGCCGCTACCGCATTACCGATGCCTCGGTGCACGACTCCCAAGCTTTGGGTGCTGTGTTAGACCCCGACAATGGTGGTGATGAGGTTTGGGCTGATAGTGCCTATCGCAATGAGACTGTCGAAGCCGGACTCGATGCCCTCGGTCATATAGCGATGGCCGACAGTGTTAGGACACAGCCTCTTTGAGCACGGACTCCATCGCCTGCCGCAGCGAATCCGCTTGAGGTAAGCGCCTGCGGATACGACTTTTGAGCCAAGCCCAACACTTTTCAATCCGGTTGCGATCGGGCGAATAGGGCGGCAGGTACAAGAGGCGGCAACCCGCAGCCTCAATTAAAGCCGCCATGCGTCCCCCATGATGGAAGGTAGCATGATCCCCAATCACGACTTGTCCGGGTTGCAGGGCAGGGATTAAGCAGGTTTCGAGCCAGGTCTCAAAGACGACACGATTGCAAGTACCTTCGACCGTAAACGGAGCCAGGAGTCGCTGTTCGCAAGAGGCAGCAATCAGGTTGACGCGACCGCTTCTGCGTCCAGACTTAAGTGCTGCCAACCGCTGACCACGCGGACTCCAGCCATAGCCATAGTCATCGCGTTCGTCCATGCCTGATTCATCTATGTACACCCGTTGCGGCAGGGGCATGGCTGCCAGTTGGACTAGAAAGGGCGCGCGTTTGGCTGCATCGCGCTCACGCTAGCCGTAAGTCTTTTTTTTCGAGTCCACCCGATGCTTTGGAGCGCGCGGGCGATGCTCCGAGTGCTGATCTCGCCCTCCCACAAGGTAGCCAGTTCCCCTTGGGTGCGGTCTTCATGCGTCTGCACAAACTCAGTAAATTGCTGCCAATCGGTGATTTTGTTGACGGTGCGATGGGGGCGATTGGAGCGGGCTTGCTAATCACCAGTGGCGGCTTGCCGTTTGAGCCAGAGGTCAATCGTGTTACGACTGAGTTGAAAGATTTGCGCCGCTTCACTTTTCCGCATGCCATCCAACGGCATCGCGTTGATCACTTTTTGCCGCAAGTCGTAACTATAAGCTTTCCCCATGTTCTAGTGTCCCGATTTGGTTGTCGTTATTCCCTGAGTCTATGTCCTAACAGTCTCGTCCGCTGCTATACCGGGCAAAGTCATGAACGAGCCTATCGCAATCATCCGTTGACGGAGGAGCAAACCGCATCTAACCGGGAAAAATCAAAGACCAGAGCCAAAGTTGAGCCTGTCTTTGGTCGCTGGGTGATGACGATGGGGGGCAAGTTGGTTCGTGCGATTGGTCTGACGCGAGTGCGGGCGCAACTGGGGCTGAAGAATTTGACCGACAAGCTCAAGCGCTATGTCTTTTGGCAAAAGAAGGCTCGGGCTACTGCACAGGCTCAGTGTGTCTAAATGGAGGCATTGAACCGAGAATGTGGCCAATTTTGAGCAAAAAACGGGGCATTGGGGGTTAAGGGTTGATCAATTGATCATGCCTCAGTCCTCACCTGAGTCTTGTACCCCAAATTGTCTTAAGAGAATCTTTTATTCGAGGTGCCCTCATGTCTGTCTAGCGCCACTCCTAGAAACTGCACGTCATCAAATCGAGTTACCAACTGCTTCAGATAGTCTGCTTTTGCAACTTGAAACCGGATGGCGGTAATCGCATCAAAGTAGGCGTTTGCAAGGGCTTTGAGCCAGGGTTCCAGCGTTTCGTCTTGAATGGAAAGATTGCGATCGGCGGCAATATGTTTGGCTGCCTGTACCAGCATGGCTACATCTGGCGCACCGTCCTGCTCTAGCGGTTTCTGCAATTCGCGCTGCACCTCTGGATGGTCGAGCAGTGCGGCTAGAAACGTATCGGCATCTTTATCGGTACAGCGATAGAACACTGTATTGTTGACCTTCTGCTCACGATCGAACGCGCCTGACTTCTGCAAGCCGACCTTCAGCGCTTTTTCAAGTTCGGTGGGATTTAGCTTATTTTTGACTGCTGTCGCGATCGCGCCTGCCACTTTGGGCAAGGCTGCTTTGACTAATCCACCTGCGATCAATTCAAATACCATAGCGCTTCGACCCAATTGCTCTGACCGTATTATGGCTCAACAGCTTTAGACCTCCGAAGATCCCCGACTTTTTGAAAAAGTCGGGGATCTGGGAAGGTAAGATAAGGCATCTTCTCCCTACCCTGCTAACCGTGTTGAACTCTAAACCTGTCTGCGATCGGTGGTTTGCCACGCGCCAAATTAACCCCGGTCTCTACTGCATTAGCGAAACGCACTATTGGGAATGGAATCGTGCGAACTTATGGCTGATTAAGGGACAGAAGCAGGATTTGCTCATTGATACAGGCTTGGGCGTGGCGAGTTTGCGCCAGCATCTTGCGTCCTTGCTTGATAAGCCACTGCTGGCGATCGCCTCCCACATCCACTTTGACCATGCAGGCGGACTCCACGAATTCGACCACCGAGCCATTCATCCCGCCGAAGCAGAGGCACTGCGATCGGGTGATAACCACGCGGCTGTCTGTTCCCGCGAATTAGGCTTTGTGAAAGATGAACACTTCGAGCAACTGCCCTACGCGGGCTTTACCGCGATGCAATACAAGCTCAATCGCGCCGAACCGACGCAGCTTTTACAGGAAGGTGATGTGCTGGATTTGGGCGATCGTGCCTTTGAAGTGCTACACCTACCGGGACATTCACCCGGCTGCATCGCGCTCTACGATGCCAAAAAGCAGGAACTCTTCTCTGGCGATGTCATTTACGATGGCGACTTGCTCGACCAACTGCCAGGAAGCGACATTTCCACCTATATTTCCACCTATGAACGGCTACAGAAATTGCCGATCGAAACTGTCTATCCCGGCCACTACACTACGTTTGGGCGCGATCGCTATCAGGCAATTATGGCAGAGTATCTGGAGGCAAAGCGGCAACCGGGCTGTCCAGGAGACCGCCGTCCTCAAGAAGTGGTGTTGTAAAACGTGGTCGCAATGGTGGGTTGACGCGCTTGAATGAGTCTCGATCGCCTTCTCTTCGTTATTTTGGCTGGTCGGGAGACGGCTCAGGTTGTGCCTGTGGATCGAGTTGTTCGCGCTCCAGACCTTTTTGGCGTACATCGATGGCAGTTTGCTTTGCCTTTTTGATTGGAGCCGTCACGGAGAAGGTTGCGGGGCTAGATTCGGCTTGCGGCTTCGCTTGTGGCGCTTGTGTGCATCCAACCACACCGCTGCATAAGGCAAGGATGAACAGCCTTTGTATTCTTTTTGACATCGCCATTGCGCTCCAAGCGTCCGACTGGCTTAGCGTACCCCAAGCCAGTCTCAGGATGTACAAGTGCGCCGGAAAGAAGGTCGCGCACTTTCTCACTGACGACTGCCAACGTTGTTAGGTTTTAGCCTTCAAGCTCAAGTTCCTTCTAGAGCGCGTAGCTCTTCGTCCATGTAAGAGCGATCGCCCAGCACTTCTAACAGCGGACCATGTTCGCGAAATTTGACGACGCTAATGGAACCAGCCAGGGTGTTGATGCGATCGCGGTAGCGTCCCAAATCGATTCCTAACAGGCTGCACAAAATAATCCGAATGGTGGCTTTGTGCGACACAACGAGAACATTCCCAGAGTCGTATTTTTGCTCAATTTCGGCAACGACTAGCGAAGCGCGACTGGCAATTTGCACGGATGTTTCGCCGCCTGTGGGAGCGTTCCAGGCGGGTTCGGCTAGCCAGCGGATGTAATCGTCGGCATAGTGCTCTTTCACATAGTCTTGCGTTTTGCCTTCCCATTCGCCGTAGCGGATCTCTTTGAGACCATCGCGCAACTGCATTTCGATGCCGACTGCATCACATAGGGGTTTGGCAGTGGCGATCGTGCGTTTCATGGGACTGACGTAAGCGGCTGTCCAGGGAAGGGCTTTGTAGGCAGCGCCCAATGCCGCTCCCATTTTGATGCCATTGGGCGTGAGCTCAGCATCAAGAGCGCCACAGTAGCCGCCAGAGCGACTGTACGTGGTTTCGCCGTGTCGTACAAAATATAGCGTTAAGCTCATGAGACTTTTGGGGTGTCCTGCTCGTAGTGCATTTTGTAAACGGGATTGTCGAGTCCGAGTTCGTTCATGACGGTACGGGTATGGAGGACACGATCGGCGATCGAGAGCGCATCGCTTAAAACGCCAAACAGCGAAATTTCTGCTTCCACTTTGCGTACCTCCTGCAACAGATCCTGCTCTGCCTCACCTTCAACCGCGTGCAGTTGACTCATCAGCGTACTGCGCTCGATTTTGTAGTGAGAGTGAGAGTTTTGGAAGTAGTCGTGGAGTTGAGTCACGAGAGAGGCAACCGATTGATGATCGACTAAAAAACGCGGATCTTTGGTTTCCATAGCGGAGCGGTGATTAGTGGTTGGTGGTTGGTTTTTAGTAAGAGCGCTTAGGGCAGTAGGCAAGCAAAGAAGCTGAACACTAAACCAACTCAAATTTCATCGCTCACTACTGCCTACTGCCTACGTTCCGTCGATCGCTCAGGTCATGGCGGCTCCTGCATGAACGTATGCTTTGAGTTCGATCGCGACGGGTTTGACGTGCCAGATGTCTTCGCAGTACTCGCGAATGGAGCGATCGGACGAAAACTTACCCATGCGAACGGAGTTGAGAATCGAAAGCCGTGACCAATGCTCCTGGTCGCGGTATGCCTGACTCACCCGATCCTGACAATCGATGTAGGACTGGTAGTCTGCCATCAGCAGGTAATCGTCTTTATACAGCAGGGTGCTGACGAGCGCATTAAACAGGTTGGTATCGCCATTGGAGAACCCACCGGAGGCAATGCGATCCATCACAGCTTTAAGTTCGGGGTTGTCGTTGTAGTAATGCCAGGGGTTGTAGCCTTTGGCTTTCAGCTCGTAGACTTCGGGCGTGGTGAGACCAAACAAGAAGAAGTTGTCAGCTCCGACTTCCTCGCGGATTTCCACATTGGCACCATCGAGTGTGCCGATCGTCAATGATCCATTCATCGAAAATTTCATGTTCCCGGTGCCAGAGGCTTCTTTCCCTGCTAACGAGATCTGCTCAGAGAGGTCGGCGGCGGGATACACACGCTGGGCAAATTTGACGTTGTAATCTTTGAGAAACACGACCTTGAGGCGATCGCGCACATCGGGATCGTTGTTCACCACATCGGCAACTGAGTTGATGAACTTGATAATGAGCTTCGCCATGTAGTAGCCAGGAGCCGCTTTGCCGCCAAAAATGAATGTGCGGGGCGTAATGTCTACATCAGGATTGGCTTTAATGCGGTTGTACAGCGTAATGATGTGGAGCACATCGAGGTGTTGCCGCTTGTATTCGTGAATCCGCTTTGCCTGAATGTCGAACAGAGACGTGGGATCAACGTCAATGCCGTTCACCTGTTTGATGTAAGCGGTCAGATCCTGCTTGATTTCGAGCTTGATCTGCCGCCACTGCTGGCGAAACTCAGCATCGTCCGCAAAGGACTCTAACTTGCGAAGCTCGTCCAAATGCTTGATCCAGCCGTCACCAATTTTGCTGGTGATGAGTTTAGTCAAGCGGGGATTGCTCAGCACCATAAAGCGACGTGGAGTCACGCCGTTCGTTTTGTTGCTAAATTTTTCGGGATACAGCTCGTAGAAGTCGCGCAGCACATCTTGCTTGAGGAGTTCGCTATGCAGCGCTGCCACGCCGTTGATGGCATGACTACCCACACAGGCTAAATGCGCCATGCGAACATGGCGTTCGCCTGCTTCATCAATGAGCGACATGCGGGCGAGGCGATCGTGATCATTGGGAAACTTCAGGCGAATCGCTTCCAAAAAGCAGCGGTTGATTTCGTAGATGATTTCGAGATGACGTGGTAGAAGTGTGCCAAAAAGACCCAGCCCCCAGCGTTCCAGTGCTTCTGGCAATAGAGTGTGGTTTGTGTACGCGAGCGCCTTTTGGGTGATGCTCCAGGCAGCATCCCACTCTAGGGCGTGTTCGTCCATCAGCAGGCGCATGAGTTCAGCCACGGCGATCGCGGGGTGCGTGTCATTGAGCTGAATCGCAAACTTTTCGTGGAACTGCTCTAGCGGAATGCCCTGACGAGTCAGGATTAAAAGCATGTCCTGCAAAGAACAGGACACGAAGAAGATCTGCTGCGCGAGGCGAAGCTTCTTACCCTGAGAGGACTCATCATTGGGATAGAGTACTTTGGTCAGGGTTTCGGAGACGGTCTTTTGCTGTACGGCGCGGAAGTAATCACCAGAATTGAACGCAGCAAAATCAAACGACTCCGCAGCGGCAGCGCTCCAGAGCCTCAGCGTGGTGGCTGTGTTGGTTTTGTAGCCCAGGATCGGTGTGTCATATGGAATGCCCATCACGATTTCGTTGGGCACCCAGCGTACTCGGTGGCGACCCGTTTCATCAGAGTAGGTTTCGGTGTGTCCGCCTAGCTTGACTTCTACCGCCCATTCGGGACGGGCAATTTCCCACGGGTTACCGTACCGTAGCCATTTGTCGGTAATTTCAAACTGCCAGCCGTCGCGAATATCCTGATCAAAGATGCCAAATTCATAGCGGATGCCATACCCGATCGAGGGAATATCGAGCGTTGCCATTGAATCAAGGTAGCAGGCAGCTAAGCGCCCTAAACCACCATTCCCCAATCCAGGCTCTTCTTCTTGCTGCAAAAGTGCGTCGAAATCCAGACCCAGCTCAGTGATCGCCTGCTTCACTTCTTCGTAGATCCCCAGGCTAATGAGGTTGTTGCCGAGATGAGGACCCATGAGAAACTCGGCAGACAGGTAGGCAACGGTGCGTACTGCTTGTTGCGCGTAGGTCTCAGCCGTGGTGAGCCAGCGCCGCAGCAGCCGATCGCGCACAGTATATGCCAGCGCCATGTAGTAGTCGTTTTGGGTCGCAATCTTGGCAAACTTGCCCTGAATGTAGAAGAGATTATCCTGGAACGCGCGTTTCAGTGTTTCGATGCTTAGCCCTGTGCGATCGTCTTCGACGACAATGGTTGGCACGCACTCGATCGGTTGATTTGGTACGGTCTGCATGGTTTAAGTCCTTTCAGAATCTACGCTTCAGCCAGATGGAACGCGGCTCCCAATCCTGCGCCCATTTCTGCTGGTGTAATTTTGCCGTCGTGGTTGAGGTCTAGCGCATCAAAAACGGCATCGGTGCCTAGCCACTCTTCGCGGGTGATGAAGCCATCACCATCCAAATCGTAGGTATGGAAGATGTTTTCAGCGGCGTGAAGCACCACTGCTTCACCTCCTAAGAAGGATAGTCGCTTTTCGAGCAGCTTTTCGAGCGCGATCAGGGCTTTGGTAAAGCCACTGATCCCTTCATCCAGCTTTTGCGTTGCCATTGGGTCAGCAGCATGAAGTTTGACGAAGGTTGCCGGATCGATCGTGATTTGTTCAAGCTCTAAGTGAGTGGCTTTTGCGGGATCAAGCTTGCGCGGCAGGTCTACCTCTGTCGTTTGCAGCGCTTGGAGCAGTGCCGGAGAAATGGTGAGCAAATCGCAGCCTGCGAGTTCGGTAATCTCGCCAATGTTGCGGAAGCTGGCTCCCATTACTTCAGTTTTGTAGCCAAACTTTTTGTAGTAATTATAGATTTGGGTGACGGAGAGAACGCCGGGATCTTCAGTAGGTGCGTAATCTTTGCCAGTATCCGCTTTGTACCAGTCCAGAATGCGTCCGACAAACGGCGAGATGAGCGTGATCCCCGCTTCGGCACAGGCGATCGCTTGATGGATGCCAAATAGCAACGTCAGGTTGCAGTGAATGCCTTCTTTTTCGAGCCTTTCAGCGGCTTTGATGCCTTCCCAGGTGGAGGCGATTTTGATCAACACGCGATCGCGGGAGACTCCGGCAGCTTCATACTGAGCAATCAAGGCACGACCTTTGGCGATCGTCGCTTCAGTATCGTAAGACAGCCGTGCATCCACTTCGGTAGAGACGCGACCGGGAATGATTTTGAGGATGCGAAGCCCAAAGGCAACAGCGAGTCGATCGAACGCCAGCGTCAGAATCTTGTCGCTAGAGGCATCAGCACCTGCATCGCTTTTTGCCTGCTTCAGGGTTTCATCCACAATTTCCTGATACTGGGGCATCTGTGCCGCTGCCGTAATCAGTGAAGGGTTTGTCGTGGCATCGCGTGGCTTGAAAGTTTCGATCGCCCGAATGTCCCCAGTATCGGCGACAACAACCGTCATCTCCCGCAGTTGCTCAAGTAAATTCTTTGCCATTGTTACTCCTAATCCGTTTTTTACAGAGTTGGCATAGTCTGAGTGCAATACCCATTACGCACAGGGTACACCATTGCACAAGCGATCACGGTCGCTACGGTTAGCATACAGGGGGATTTCAAGAAGGTAGACTATCACCCAAAAGCTTTAATCTACTGTTTCCCTGGCTACTGACCCGGTGCCGAATGCTAGTAGGTTCCTTAAGAGGCGGTTTAAAACGTGTCCGGCAGTTAAAACTGCGACTACAAAGACAAAGTCCGCGTAGGCAGGCTATAGCCAAGCCAGGATTTTGCTCTAAGGTTTCGGTTGGTCACTTAGGATCGTGGATTTAATCAAGGTGTAATGCTTGCTGTAGGGACGTTACCTGTAACGTCCCTACAGAAGAGAGGTGGTTCAGGCTATTTAATCCACGATCCTAAGGATTATGGATTAATTAAAACCGACAAATTGCTCGTAGGTAGGGGCGCACAGCCGTGCGCCCCTACGGAAAACGCCGAGGTGATTAAATTCTTGTTCCTTAGTTAGCTGACCTGTCTAAATGAACAGGCTGCTTTAAGCTGATTTTAGGCAGAGCCGCGATCGATTTCGTCTATCCCTGCCCTTAATGTCAGACCTGAGAGCTTTGTAGCAAGGTACACAAGTGGCAGAAGAGCGTACTTCTAAGCTTCACACAGGCAGGCAGTAAACGCTGTCGGTTGAAAAGTACTGGTTTTAAGGAGGATGCAGAAGTTAGGAACTGGGGTCATTGAGTTTTCAATTGTCTGGGTTTCTAACTTCTGCTTTTTGACGCTGATCGAGCAAGACGGCTTTAGAAAACCCTTGAGTTGGATCTTGCAGCCTTCACTGAAGCGGTACTTCTATAACTAGAGGCTTATTCAAGGATCACTGCGATGGGATCAAGCATTCACGCGGTTCCTACGGGCGTGATCAGGGCTTCCTCTCGCATTCGGTGCTTAACACAGACGACACAGCTTAATGGTTTTGAATTTTGAGTTGGTAATGTCAGCTTTGCATGATTGCTTCGGCATTTTTTTGCATGACTGCTTCGGCATTTCTTTGCATAATTGCTTCGGCGTTTTTTCGCATAATCGCTTCGGCAATCTGGCTGGCAGCTAACACTAGCAGCAAACAATTTACTGAGGATAAAGCAATGCCTGAAGTAACCGCTCCCGCTCATAAAGCTGGTGATTTCTTCGTTGATTATGAAGAAAAAGTTTTTGAAGATGTCAAAGCTGACCCAGGTGAAAAAGCGCTGGTCACCTTTCATACGGTTGCCTTTGAAGGATCGATCGGTCTGGTAAACCTGTTGCAAGCGTTACGCCTGCTGCGGAAAGGCTTTGAAACGTCAGTCTTGCTCTATGGTCCTGGTGTCACGCTGGGCATTCAGCGCGGTTTTCCAAAGATTGGGGATGCGGCATTCCCTGGACACCAGAACTTCAACGATCAGCTCAGCAAATTCATGACGGAAGGTGGCAAGGTGTATGCCTGCCGTTTTGCGCTCCAGGCACTCTACGGGCATGGTGAACCCTCGCTGATACCAGGCATTCGCCCCATCAGCCCTCTGGATGTGTTGGATGTCATCTTGCTGCATCGCAAGGATAACGCCTTCATTTTGGATACGTGGACGGTTTAGGGCGTTGAAAGAGTTTTGAGTGATGAGTTTTGAGTTTTGAGTTGGACAAACGCCTCAACTTAGAACTCAAAACTATTAACTTGTTTTAGGAGGGGTTGTGGATTCACGCATTGTTAGAGCCGCCGCCGTGCAGATTAGTCCGGTGCTGTTTAGCCGGGATGGAACGACGGAGAAGGTCTTGCAGGCGATCGCGAGTGCTGCCAAAGAAGGCGCACAGTTAGTCGTCTTTCCAGAAACCTTTGTGCCCTACTATCCATATTTTTCGTTTGTGCAGCCACCTGTGTTGATGGGCAAGGAGCACATGCGGCTGTATGAGGAAGCCGTCGAAATTCCCGGTGCTGTGACGGATGCCGTTAGTCGAGCGGCCCGTTCTTACAGCATTGTGGTGGTGTTAGGCGTGAATGAGCGCGATCGTGGCTCGCTTTACAATACGCAGCTTTTGTTTGATGCCGATGGGTCGCTGTTGCTAAAGCGGCGCAAAATCACCCCGACGTTTCACGAGAGGATGGTTTGGGGACAGGGTGACGGTGCAGGCTTAACGGTGCACGATACAGCCGTTGGCAAAGTGGGTGCCTTGGCATGTTGGGAGCATTACAACCCTCTGGCTCGGTTTGCACTGATGGCGCAACATGAGCAAATCCACTGCGCCCAGTTTCCTGGCTCAATGGTGGGGCAGATTTTTGCCGATCAGATTGAGGTGACGATTCGCCATCACGCGCTGGAGGCAGGTTGCTTTGTGGTGAACGCTACAGGTTGGCTATCACCCGACCAAGTTGGGCAGATCACGACCGATGAAAAACTCCAGAAGGTGCTGAGCGGCGGGTGTCACACTGCCATCATCGGACCTGAAGGCACGCATCTGTGTCCACCCATCACGGAGGGAGAAGGAATGGCGATCGCTGACCTGGACTTTGCCCTCATCACCAAACGCAAGCGCATGATGGATTGCGTCGGTCATTACTCCCGTCCTGATTTGCTGCAACTGCGGCTGCATGCAAGTCAGTGGTCAGTGGTGAGCGGTTTACAAGCTACAGATGCCGGACAACCAACGGCGGTCGCTGCCCCCCTCACCATTCCCCAGCCTGAATGGCTCACCCTTGAACCATAAGCTCACAGCGCTGTCCCCACTCCCCATTCCCTACTCCCCACTCCCCACTCCCTACTCCCCACTCCCTACTCC
>Ga0163155_10005647_pt1 | contig 12398 bp, 10 predicted proteins | sample OliLakLV19SP4G1_FD_148611 | JGI IMG/M metagenome (GOLD analysis project Ga0163155, IMG submission 148611) | Freshwater microbial mat bacterial communities from Lake Vanda, McMurdo Dry Valleys, Antarctica - Oligotrophic Lake LV.19.SP4.G1 | ecosystem: Environmental > Aquatic > Freshwater > Lake >...
GATAGGAGGGATAAAAGATGGTGCAATTGAAGCATCGTTATACAATTGGCTTTCGTAACTAATTACCTGTTTCAATTCCAAAATGGTACAATTAAAGCAGAAACCGTGGGAGCGTATATCGTTAAGACCACGCCAGTTTCAATTCCAAAATGGTACAATTAAAGCGTAATCCAGGGGTGGGTCAACCCCGCAGGCCGGCACGGTTTCAATTCCAAAATGGTACAATTAAAGCACCTAAACCGTTAGTCTGTATATGTAGCCGCGCCAGGTTTCAATTCCAAAATGGTACAATTAAAGCCGCGTAGCCCATCGCCAGCCCTGCTGCTGTTCCCGGTTTCAATTCCAAAATGGTACAATTAAAGCCTTGAATCGTTCAGAAACCGAGCGCAATCATCATAGTTTCAATTCCAAAATGGTACAATTAAAGCCCAACACCGGAAACCCCGCATATATTTGTGATGCGCGTTTCAATTCCAAAATGGTACAATTAAAGCAATCAGTAAAATGTCACACAACCAACCAATTGATGGTTTCAATTCCAAAATGGTACAATTAAAGCCAAATTGCACAATGGCGTTGCCCACCGCCGTAAGCGGTTTCAATTCCAAAATGGTACAATTAAAGCAAATACGAAGATGAAAGGCTGGCCGATTCGCCCAATGTTTCAATTCCAAAATGGTACAATTAAAGCGGAACAATAACAATAAGCGCGACAAGCATCGCCTCGTTTCAATTCCAAAATGGTACAATTAAAGCAAACAAGCGGTTTCAGCCACAATTCGGGAAGGGATTGTTTCAATTCCAAAATGGTACAATTAAAGCGCAAATCTGCAAATCCTGAAACACCTCGAAACGGCTAGTTTCAATTCCAAAATGGTACAATTAAAGCATGACCAAGGATCGGGAACCTGGTCCGGAATTATTTCGTTTCAATTCCAAAATGGTACAATTAAAGCCGATGCACTTAGGGCGATTGCGGTGGCTGCCTCTAGTTTCAATTCCAAAATGGTACAATTAAAGCGCATTGTACTCGTGTACATAGCCAGCGCGGCGACAAGTTTCAATTCCAAAATGGTACAATTAAAGCGTATATGATGATCTACGCAACCGCACCATTAAGCAAGTTTCAATTCCAAAATGGTACAATTAAAGCATCGAAGCCAATCTAAGAAAGGTGCCAGGCATTTTGTTTCAATTCCAAAATGGTACAATTAAAGCCACGGGGAAAATCGGCAGCAACGTTCACGGCGTCAAGTTTCAATTCCAAAATGGTACAATTAAAGCCCTGTTTTCTGGCACCATCGCGGCTGGCGAGAGGCGTTTCAATTCCAAAATGGTACAATTAAAGCAGACCGTACTGTACGCGTGCATTGGTTAAACATGTGGTTTCAATTCCAAAATGGTACAATTAAAGCATTTGTACAAAAAAAGCGCTTTGTCGCTATTAATGTTGTTTCAATTCCAAAATGGTACAATTAAAGCGAGACATGATAGCGCAATTTGCTACGAGTACTGGACGTTTCAATTCCAAAATGGTACAATTAAAGCAAGGTGGCCATTAGCGCCCGCGTTGCCGCTTGTGCGGGTTTCAATTCCAAAATGGTACAATTAAAGCTCTGCATCCCGCGCGTGCCGTCGCGCGGGCTGGGGGTTTCAATTCCAAAATGGTACAATTAAAGCGAAGCCCGCGTTATTGCGTGGTTGGCGGGCGAACAGGTTTCAATTCCAAAATGGTACAATTAAAGCAGTTCTGCAATTCGGTTTATTACGTGTTCGTTTAAGTTTCAATTCCAAAATGGTACAATTAAAGCAATTATTAACTACCGTAAAGCGGGGGAACCGTTAGGTTTCAATTCCAAAATGGTACAATTAAAGCAATACCCGGTAATTATCGAAGCGAGTGAAGACGCATTGTTTCAATTCCAAAATGGTACAATTAAAGCCCAGAAACCGAAATATCTGCACAAAGCGTTAACTACAGTTTCAATTCCAAAATGGTACAATTAAAGCGTAGAAACGGCATTAATAAACGCAGTAAAAGTCGCGTTTCAATTCCAAAATGGTACAATTAAAGCCCTAAACATTTGTGCGAACTTTGAACATTTCAGTTGTTTCAATTCCAAAATGGTACAATTAAAGCCTGGAGCAAAATGAATTGTACACGCAGCAAATGCCGGGTTTCAATTCCAAAATGGTACAATTAAAGCGTGTAACGACGGATTTAGGTGTGGGCTACGTTGCGTGTTTCAATTCCAAAATGGTACAATTAAAGCGCATTGTGCTCGTCTACATCGCATCGGCGGCCATAAGTTTCAATTCCAAAATGGTACAATTAAAGCAGAACACGCACAATGCAGAATCAGACGCAATAAACCGTTTCAATTCCAAAATGGTACAATTAAAGCTCCCAGAACAAACCGGGTCGGGGACGCATACGTGCGTTTCAATTCCAAAATGGTACAATTAAAGCGATTTTCCTTCCCACACCTTTTCGAAGCGCACGCGAGTTTCAATTCCAAAATGGTACAATTAAAGCTCGTAGACCGCGCCGTTGGAAAATTGCAGCAATTTTGGTTTCAATTCCAAAATGGTACAATTAAAGCCCTGAAACCAATTACCGGTGGAAATAATATTATTGAGTTTCAATTCCAAAATGGTACAATTAAAGCCGCTGTACCAGTCGCCGACAAAAAGCGCAACAACAAGTTTCAATTCCAAAATGGTACAATTAAAGCCGCTGCAACAGCATGCGTTCTGTATATTGGAGAAAGGTTTCAATTCCAAAATGGTACAATTAAAGCATGCGAAAAAGGCAGGAACTTTGGCGGGAAAGCGGCGGTTTCAATTCCAAAATGGTACAATTAAAGCCAAAAAGATTTACGAACAATGGCTGTCGAAGTTATGTTTCAATTCCAAAATGGTACAATTAAAGCACGCCAGCTCCGTGACGTGAACGTAAAGCGATTCCGGTTTCAATTCCAAAATGGTACAATTAAAGCAGAAAGCACAAATTTACACGGTAGTGGATTTGCCGTGTTTCAATTCCAAAATGGTACAATTAAAGCACGATAATTACATTAGAGGGCTTTTCCAATATTACGGTTTCAATTCCAAAATGGTACAATTAAAGCGCTATTGTAAATATCCAGCCGACTTTCAAAAAATAGTTTCAATTCCAAAATGGTACAATTAAAGCGCCGCCAGCAAGCGCGGGTACCCGGCGGCGGCCGTGGTTTCAATTCCAAAATGGTACAATTAAAGCAAGAAGAGAAAATGTGGTTCGAGAATGAAGTATTAGGTTTCAATTCCAAAATGGTACAATTAAAGCTTAGCCCGTTTTCGTGTCTCCAGTCGTCGGTTTTCAGTTTCAATTCCAAAATGGTACAATTAAAGCAGGTGGTAGTGTATTTGCCCTCTTTCCTGTAGTTGTTTCAATTCCAAAATGGTACAATTAAAGCACCTATTTCAACTAAACCTAAACCTGAATAGTATGGTTTCAATTCCAAAATGGTACAATTAAAGCGAGGTGGACGGTAGGCTATCTATTAACACAAACGAGTTTCAATTCCAAAATGGTACAATTAAAGCGCAACACTTTCGACATAACAATATATTGTTAACTTGTTTCAATTCCAAAATGGTACAATTAAAGCCGGGTACGATGTCAGCGGGACGGATTTGGCTCGGGTGTTTCAATTCCAAAATGGTACAATTAAAGCCTATCAGGACGAGTTTAGTTATAGTTACCTGTGTGGTTTCAATTCCAAAATGGTACAATTAAAGCCCGAAACCAAAATACCTACACAAAGCATTAACTACCGTTTCAATTCCAAAATGGTACAATTAAAGCACGGCACAACGTTTTGGTCGAAACTTACATGTATGTTTCAATTCCAAAATGGTACAATTAAAGCTTCTGAGCAAAGAAGCCTTTCGGGACGCGCAGGCACGTTTCAATTCCAAAATGGTACAATTAAAGCGATATGAAGATGGTGTAATGGAACACGAATAACGTTGTTTCAATTCCAAAATGGTACAATTAAAGCTACCATGAAAAATGAAAAACAGTGGAACTCCTACGGTTTCAATTCCAAAATGGTACAATTAAAGCCCGATAGACCTTTCGGCCAAATACGCATACCACGAGGTTTCAATTCCAAAATGGTACAATTAAAGCAAAGAATCCTAATTCCAACTTAATCTTCCGGATCTTCGTTTCAATTCCAAAATGGTACAATTAAAGCAATAGAATTTAAAGCTGGCGGCGGGTACGATGTCAGGTTTCAATTCCAAAATGGTACAATTAAAGCTACCCTCTTCCGCATAACTGCTACGGCTGTCTCCGAAGTTTCAATTCCAAAATGGTACAATTAAAGCGCTTAAATACTCCCTTTAAATCGAAATTCATTGCCTGGTTTCAATTCCAAAATGGTACAATTAAAGCAAGCTTATCAAAAAGCTTTCAGCGCACGATAAACGCGTTTCAATTCCAAAATGGTACAATTAAAGCTAAGATGCAAAACACGATACATTTCATGCTCGACCGTTTCAATTCCAAAATGGTACAATTAAAGCCCGTTGCAATACTATGTATAAATTCCTGTATGTCAAAGAACTATTTTTAATCGCCAGGTACAAAAGCGCTCCAAAAAAGCGTCATGCGTTAATGGTACGATTTTGCCGGGACTACGACGACCCATCTAAAAGTTTGTTTTTGAATAACTTAAATAAAAAATGCATCTTTGTTGTCGCTCGTTTTAGGCCGAAGAGGTTTCCCCGACGACGAAATTAACCAAAAAAACATAAAAACGATAGGTATGTACGTCATTTTAGTTTATGATGTTTCGGAAAAGCGGGTCGGTAAAATGCTCAAACTTTGCCGCCGCTACCTCAACTGGATCCAAAATTCGGTCTTTGAAGGAAAAATTACCGAAGTTAAGCTTAAAGAATTGATGCACGAAGCCCGCCAAATTATGGACGAAAGCCAGGACAGCGTCATCATTTTTAGCAGCCGCAACGAACGCTGGTTAGACAAAGAAATCATTGGTGTGGAAAAAAACAACCTCGATACTTTTCTGTGACGCACGGCTTACCACCAGATTTTGAAAGGCTTGTATTCCGCCTCGATGTTCAGGATGTATTTCGCCAATTTGTAGCACTCTAAGCGAACAAGGTGCTTGTAGCTAACTGGCTTTTTCAGCGTACGGTGTTGGATCGTTTCTTTCAGCCGCTCCTCAAAACAACGGATAAAGGCCTGTTTGCCGGGCGTTTTGAGGAAACAACCGTTGAGTTTTTGTTCAAAATCCGACGCTTTTATTATTTTTTGGTTAAAGACCCTGAAAATGGTACGATCTACGAGGATGGGTTTAAAAATCTCCGCCAGATCAAGTGCCAAGGAATAGCGCCGCGCACCGGGTTCGTGCAGGAAGCTGATGGTAGGATTGAGCTGGGTGTGGTAGATGGCGTCTAAGGCCAGCGTGTAACACATCATGTTGCCAAACGAAACAAGCGCGTTCACTTCGTTGGAAGGGGGCTGTTTCGTGCGTCCGTTCATCTCAAAATCATCAATGATCTGCTCGAACGCTTCGTAATACACCTGCCTGCAATTGCCTTCGAGGCCCATCAGTTCCGGAACATTGCCGGTTTGGACGATGCCCGGCCGGTAACTCTCAATCATGCCGATTTGAACGTCTAAGTTTTTACCCCGATTTTGATAGTATTTCAGGTTTTTCAGCATATTGAAAGAAGCGCCCTCGATCAGTCCCTGTGCAATATGCAGGCGCCGGCGCGGACTCAGGTAGGCTTTGGTCTGCTCTACCTGCATTTTGCCTGCGAGCAACTGGTCTTTGGGCTGAAAAGAACCGGTGTAGTGTTCGTAATAATCGAAAAAATGGACGGCAACTCCAGCTTTCCCCAAAAAATTGTACATCGCGCTGTTGGCGTCCACGCTGCCAAAAACATAAAGGTTTTCGACGCCTTCGATGGGCAGGTATTTCGGTTTGCCCGCCTGACCCTGGTCGTCTACCGGCTCAAAAATGAGCGTATTATCCTTGCGGCTCATCCTTCCGGGGTTAAACAGATAATAATTGTTTTTCATGATGGATATTTTTGACAACTATTAATTCCACTGCACGCTCCCCCTCTCCCTCTCACCCTTCCCCGCTGTAACAAAAATCATAATAGGCGCATTTTTTGCACATCGGTTTGTCAATCACCGGAGGGCAGGCTTCCTGGCTCACGATGGCGGTTACCTGGCTTTCCCAGGCTTCCACGTCTGCTGATTCGGACGGCGATAAGGTCACTTCTTCCGTCATCCGCAGTTTCGGATACTCAATGAGGCCCCGCGTTGCCGGAATGCCGTTGCGCCGCAACACATACAGGTAATATTGCACCTGCGCCACGTGAGCCTCCTCCTTTTTGTTCGATTTTTTGACCTCGCGCACAAGGTGTTGCGCCGCATCGTAGTGGTCAATTTTGATCCCCTCAATCTGGATTTCCTGCCAGCGCTCCGCCCGCTGCGGATAACTCGTTTCGCCAATGAGCTTTCCTTCCGCCACTAAGTCGCTGGTGTGCTCCATCTGGATGCTGTGGTGAAATAACCAAAGTTTCCGGTGGCAAAGGTGGAGGTAGGCGATGTGTGTTCCGGTCATGGTGAATGGGTTTTGGAGATGATGGGTGGGGGGTATTGAACACCTTCTGTTTCCATGTGTTACCTAAAAATCAAAAAGCAAATTGTCATCAGGGGGTAATTTTGAAAAAAAAAGACCTTTTTCCTTAGTGTATACACCTGCGCGTGTAACGCATATGTTTTGGACATCCTCTTTTAGAACTATTTTTTTATTATTATCAATCTGAAAGAGCTTAATACCTTGCTGAATTAAATAAATAGGCAAATCTACTGCTTTTTCGTTTTTATAAGCTTGCCAATCTATGTAGTTTCTGAAGTAAGGATTTTCGGGGAACTCAACTAAGACGGACATGTTATTGTCAATGTCTCGGCTTTTCCAAAAAATAGTTTCTGTATTATCTAATTCACTGATAGCCTTTGGTAAAATGACCCAATTGTTAGCAAAGGTTTCTTTTAAAAGCTTTGCATTGTCTTTTGCTCTAAGACTGAATTCTTCTATCTTTTCATAAACAATATTAATGAGATCGACAAATTCCTTTGCAGAGTAGGTTTTTAATTGTAAAAGCCCAATTGTTTTCTCTAGGGCGGGATTTATTTGCCATTTCCTTTTGTCAAAACTTCCATAAGGTGCTGGGTATATATCTCCCTTTTTTTGAGGTATAAATACATGTAATTCGCCGATTTTCTCTTTGTTAAATCTGCATAAACGCCCGGCACGTTGTACTAATCTATCAATGGGGCAAACATCACTAATCATTAGATCGGCACTAATATTGATGCTCATTTCTCCGATTTGGGTAAGTATTGCAACACCTTTCGCTATTTTATTTCCCCATGCCTTATGCCCAAGATTCTTCAAAATCATTTCTTCCTTTTCTAGTTTGTCAGGCTCGGTGAAGCGGCTATGGTAAAGCATAGGAACTATTTCTGTGTGTTTTATAAACCAATCATAGAATTCAATTGCTTTTGCAACTGTATTTGCATAAATGATTGCAGGTTCTTTGACGCAGCGCATTAGAAGTTGGGATAAATCATTGACCGTCTCATAGTTTTGAATTGACATGATTTCGCATCTTGGTCTTTCAATATCTGATCTATCTTCTTTTATTTCAGTTACGTGAAAACCTGTAGCTTGATACATTTTTAAGCATGATTGAGGCAATGAAGCACTCATAATCATTACGGGTACTTTCCATTCATTAAGGGCTTCAAGTAAAACTAAAATATTGGCTTGGGTAAAATCATCATAAAAATCAGCTTCATCAATGACTAGACAGCTATGGGCTAAGTTAAATGCAATCGCATGGTGATCTTCACGGGAAAGTGTCAAGCACATCAACAAATGATCAATAGTACAAACGGTTACAGGTGTTTGCAATCTACGGGCAAATTCATGTTGCATTTTAGCTATATGTCTTGAGTCTTTACTTTCCTTGGCTTGTTCATGGAATTTTTGAAACCAAGCGCTTGAATGATAAAGCCCTGTATCTGAAAGGGTATCCGTAACATTAATAGCTAAAGCATTGGAAGTAAAACGGGTGGGCATAGCAATTATTAAACGATCAGCTCGACAATTATCAATTTGATGTTTAGCCCACAATAAAGCCGCATCAGTTTTGCCAGCCCCCGTAGGAGCACGCAGCAATAATAAGTCATCTTGATAGTTTTCTTCCGCAATTTGTTGTACGGGCCTTTTGGATGAATGCTTAAACTCATATTCAAAAGAGACATATTCAGGAATAAAGGCATCGTTTTCAGAAATACTCGCACGGTGGTCTGCTAATTGAAGAAATCCTCGGATTCCGGCAATTTCATAATGTTTCTTTAATACTTCCCTAAAGCGAAAAGCAGGATTGGAGATATAATCATTATTTAGGGTTTCAAACTTTTCCCAAATCAGCCCGCCATTTTTTCCAATATTTTTATTTTTTGTCCATTTCTCTTGGTGATATTTCGATAATTTGGCATGATGGGCACCGATAGCAATAAGGACAGGTAGAGGTAAATTTTCTTGATGGCGAATAACTGAATCTATCTCGTGCCTAATATTAGCTTGCATTAAAAACTTTCCTGTATTTTTGACAGCTTTCTCGAAGTCTTTGAAGGTTCCACCATTAATTTTTTGCCAATTCAAAAATAGCTGGTAATCTTTTTGACAAGCTGTTTGCCAAATGCGATGTTTTTTTCCTTCATCATGAAATTTGCAAGCACTGTATAGACGTTTTTCTAAATCTCGTCCAGTTACCAAGTGGTATTTTCCCATAACAAACGGGAAACTTTTAATGATTTTTTGACCCTCTGATATCACGTTATCAACATGCTGCTTGAGCGTGATACCAGAGGATTTTGCCAGGTATTTCATAGCAATCATTTATCAAAGACTTCCGAAAAAGTTTGAATAAGTTCACCTCCTTTCTCGTCTTTTTCACTTGGATCATAAAGAAGATTGTTATCTGTATCTGTAATAAAGGAAAGTGCTTTTGTATAGGCATCCAGAACGCTTACCTCTCCTGCTGTATCGTCTCCAAGAAAGTAAATGGCATCTCGTGATTTTAACTCCAATAGAATATTAGTCTTTTCAGTATCATTTGCAGTAAAATATCGTGCTGCTTTTCTACTCAATTTTTCATCAAATATGATAAGGATTTTTTGAGGCTCTCCGCTGACTGCATTTCGAGCTTGGTTGGCATAATCATTCATAGCGCGAGTAGCCTCTATAAATAGTTTTACCCTTCTGAGCCTTTCTGCTTCATTAGTATGCTTAAAAAATTTGGTTTTAATATGAAATTCATTTTCATACTCAAACACCTTTGATATTCCCAGGGTGCTAATGTCTAAGAAAAAATTCATGTGCATAAAGTCTATTTCACTAAATTCTCTTGTAGCAAGTGCTTGTTTTTGGTCAGATTCTTGTGAGTTTTGCTTTAGCCGAATCAATAAATCACGACCAACTTCGCTTGGATCAAGTGCGACGGCAGGTGTGACCGTTAGCGGCGCTGTCCTACGACCTGAGTAATCGCCTTTAGACGGGTGCATAAAACCACCCATATCTGCCCGAATATCCAATTCAATTTTGTTTCCAACGCCATCTCCATTCGATACAAACGTCTCCCCTTTATTTTCATCATCTCGATTTGCTCTGTCAATTGCACTAAACAAAACATGACGCTGCATTTGCCCAGAAACATAAACCCTGCCATCGGGTCTTCTTTTTATAGATGAAGCGTTACCTAAAAGCTTTTCTCCCCCGTTGGCGATGTGATCTTCGAAAACGGCGATACTTGAGATAAGGATACCTTTGATTTTCATGACATTTATCAATTTTAAAATTGTTAGCAAATAAATTTATTCTTCTGAATAAGCCGATGAATCTTCACTGGTATCATCTGCATCTTCATCCAATGAATCTTCAGTTGGCTTCTCATATTTATTTCTAAGTCTCGAAAATGCCATCAATAAATTTTTGGCATTATCTAAAGGCAAATCTCCTGAGGAAGTTTTTTCCATAAACAAAGCTGCATCCGGCGGTGCGTCTATTTGTGAAAGCCGCCCTCCCCTTGTTATCACTTGTGCAATTAAAGCATCTCCGGACTTTGCAGAAAAAGCAGAGCTTTCTATTGCTATCAGTACCTTTGCTTTTGCTTTTTTAAATTCCTCGCTTTTAGTATTGCCATGTTCTGCTTTAGCTGCGAGATAAGCTACATAGTTGAGCCATCGGCCTAACTCTTTGGCAGACTTAACAATGTCTACGTTTATCTTTTCCATTTTGATAAAATATGTTGTGAATAAAATTTCGAGATGGTGTGGATACTCCGCACGAAAAGCCAAAAAATCTTTCAACGCAGGGCGGTTGAATAATTGTAAAAAACGACTTGCAAAAAGATCAAAGGCTTGATATTCATTTTTGTTATTTTTGCGATTTTCTGCGTTAAACAATTTGGTGTAATAAATGGAATCAATTATAATATTTAATTTATCTTCCTTTGCTAAATCAATTACATAATGATTATAAGTAAAAGATTTAGCATGCCCGTAGCTTATCAAGTAGATCGGAATGTTTTCCAAACTATCTAAAACAGCTTTCCCTTCCGTCCAGAGATTCGCTTTTTTTGACCATTCTCCTATTGCACCTAATAGAGCGATACTTCCTAAAGCACTGCTTTGTGGCGGGTTTGGAAAATTACCATTATAAATTTTTGGACGCCAAGGTTTATAAACTGTCTTTTTGTTTTCTCCTTTTCCCTCTGATTCGGCAGATACGTCACCAATCATTAAATCTTTTTCTGTATCAGAATTTAACATTCTCTTAAAAAGAGAGATGAATTTTATCATTTCATCAAGGGACAAGTCTGGGATAATGGCAGTATTTTCCCTATTCCATTTTCCTTTTTCAAATTTTTTAAAAGCCAGGCATGGTTTATAATGGGTGATATTTGTGATTGCCGCACAAGTTGCTTCTTCTATAGAGGCTTTTGGCGTACTTTGACTTTTTTTGCCATTATTAAACTTAGCAGACGCCGCAAAAATGCTCATGGTTAGATTTTCTGAGCTACTTTTTTCATTGCCTAATTTATCAATCAGTGTCTGAACTCCGCTCCAGGTGTTACCGGCTTGCTTGTCAGAAGTAATAATATTAGGGCATAAAAATATTCCTTCATTAGGTCTCCCTCCGGTTTGAAATTGTTTATTTGCTGAAATAAATTCATAATTCATATAGTTGAATTTTACTTTTTCAAAATTTTCATAATGCTCTGCGGGTTTTACTCTAAAGCGATTTAAACCTGAATATAAAGCATCTTGTAATTGCTTATGAGTAATATCAGCAGCATTTTTAATTCCGTTTTCTACCATTACCAAAGCTAAGCCGTATCGGCTATAAGGATGTGTGAATTCCATATTCTACATTTCTTTTATTGATAAATCTATCCAGCCCTCATTTGTGCCGAGATAGGTAATATTGTTTTCTTGAAAAGCCAATTCAAGCGCTCTTAGAAGGGATGCATTTATCAATAACTTATATTGATATAATCCTTCGACTGTAATAAACTCACGAACTGTAGGAGAGCTATAGTACATAGGAAAGTCGCTTAAATTATTTTTCAGGAACTCCCCATATTCTTTGTCACTTATTTTGCCTTTATCATCAGTAGGCAGTGCTCTTTTTTGTTTAATGAGATACCAACTGAGGTTGGGAGTTCCTTTCAAATGCCGAGAATCATCATGCTTTAACTGTTGTTTCCACAAATCATCATAACGGGATGTAATGATAGGAGCAAGATGAAGCTCAATTTCAAAAAGATGACCTATCAATGATGTATAACCTACGATTGAACTTGTTGTTTCAAAGTCATTAATCTTGTGATCTTTTTTGTAAACCTGTCTCATCTTTTTTAAAATTGCTTTACGCTCATCTATTCCTATATGCCATCCTAAAGCATTTTCGAAAATCCCACATAAGTTATATTTTGTAGGTTTATCTTGACTTTTGTAATAGGAGCCTGGAAGTGTACTCACTATTGACATTGGAGCTAATGGCTCGATAGTCAATAGCGCCTTTATGCTTTTTTCAGGCTTTTCAAACAAGATTGCCAAATCCATTTTCATAATAAAGTTAATTTTTTATTTTAAATTCACCGCACCGCTCCAAATCCAATCCCCGTACTATTCCCAACCCCAACTTCCCAAGCTAGCGCAATGGCTTCCGGGTCGCCTTCCACAATGACGGGGCAAAAAGTCGCTTTGTTGTTGATGCCTTTATAATTGACCAATC
>Ga0163155_10005652_pt1 | contig 12381 bp, 11 predicted proteins | sample OliLakLV19SP4G1_FD_148611 | JGI IMG/M metagenome (GOLD analysis project Ga0163155, IMG submission 148611) | Freshwater microbial mat bacterial communities from Lake Vanda, McMurdo Dry Valleys, Antarctica - Oligotrophic Lake LV.19.SP4.G1 | ecosystem: Environmental > Aquatic > Freshwater > Lake >...
TATCCATCCAGAACCGAAGACAAGAATTACGGATAAACTGAGCGGTGCGAATGGCTTCATCCAAAGCCTCGAACTGCTGCGTTTTACCCTTCAATTTTGCCTCCAGTACCAGCATGATTACTCTGAACTTCCTAGCGTAATTTCTATATTCTACAACAAGTCTTCACCGCATCCCGAAAGACTCAAGGCGGCTAAAGCCCGCGACCGCTTACATCCCCATGTCTGAAGCCAGGGGCTTTAGCTCGTTTTTCGGTAAACGCTCAATCTAAAATTAACGATCCTGTTAAAAAGCACCCTGTTTTATGGGGTGCTTTTTGGTGGGGGCTGCTCTCAGAGATTCGGTGATTCCACCGAGTCTACTTTTGTCTCTGTCACGAGCGTTAAGCTACTCCACGCCCCTTGAGCGTCATAGCGACGCATCAGCCGCTGCCGCAAGGTCGGAGTCAGCAGCCAGCCGACTTCTAGCAAAAATGACCGTCCTCGGGGAATCACAGTAGGCGTGTTGCACGACGCCCCATCGGGCAATAGCAGCACCTGTATGGGCACGGCACCCTGATCAAACAGCAGCTTCCCAGGCGCGATCGCCGCTGTAGAGGTGAGTTCAAAATTAGCAGCTGTAAACCGTTGGTGAAGGCGATCGCCCTGCTGCCAAAGGGTCAAACTAGTGGTTTCCACCTCCGGCGGTCGCCAGTCAGGGTACTGGGTAATGGCGTGCCCTTGCCAAGTTCCCAGCAGGCTCTCTAGGGTCAGCGGCGGACGGTCTGGCGTGGTGGATTGAGCCAACCGTTCACGAATTAGCGTTAATCGCGATAGCTGACTTTTTCCATCGCTAGGGCAAAATAATTGAACAAACCGGAGACGGCGATCGCCACAAATGAAGCCAAACTCTGCGCCAAATTCTGCCACAGGGCTGAACTGTAGCGAACCCTGGCTAAACGCTCCATCCTCAAATAGCAAAATGCTGCGGTTGAGCGTGCTGTATTCCAACACTCGCCGCTGGGTCAACTCTTTCGTTGTAGCCGAAAAATATTCCAGCGTTTGCCGCACGGTTTGGTGATTGTCGATCCCCTCTAGGGTCACCACCGTGGGCATATCCTCCAGTATTTCTCCACTCCCCGAAAGGCGGGTAAAAGAGCCTTGCCAAATCCCCAAATTTTGCAGCAGGCGATCCCATTGAGACGAATTGGCAAAATCTGTCATTTTTACCTAATCTTTATCGAGATTCATCAAAGATTATTAGAAATATGTATCAATAGGAACTTTTTTTGTTGCAAAGCCTAGTTTTATTCTATGCTGGGAAATCCTGGGATGTATCCTCCGTATCTTTACTTAAATCTCTCTTTAGTAAATTCCTGTCAGGATTCTCTCTGACTAAATGGGCTTGCTAGGTAGGCAGTTTGCGTCTGCCTTGATCCATACATCCTTGGGATCTGCGGTTTTGATATCGCACCTGTGTTCCATACGGCATCACATATGACTTTTCTTGGACTTGCTTGGGTCGTCTCTTACATGGGTAGTTTTTACGCCCCCCAAACCTTTTTGAATTCAATTCAACATCTGTTTGCGCATCCAACTTCTGCTGTCCCCGCTCAACCGTCTACGGCAGTGGCGATCGCCACCTCATCTAAGTTTGCATCTAGGTCTGCATCTACGTCTGCTTTGTTGAACCAGGAGTCGGGTTCTCTGGCTCCAGGGTCTCTAATGCGGTGGTTACCGCGACCCGAGCGCACCCGTTTGGCTCGGATCGCGTCAGCTCCTTTGGCAATTACCGTGGTGCACACTCCGCAAGCCTCTCAAGTCAATGCGGCTAACCCACCAAAGGCGACGGCTCAGGCCGGGAACGGGAAACGGTCACCGCTTAAAATCTTTAAACAATGCATCCCATCAAGCCAAGCCACGGCTAAAGCCCGTCCCCGCTCCGATGGCTTCCAAGTTCGCATTAGAGGGCAATCCGTAGCCGAACTGCCAGCCCAGGCTGGGGCCGCTAAACTGGCTCGCCGCCTCCGCGAAGTGCTAGAAGCTCCCGGATTTGATCCATTGACACTGCAACTCACCCGCGTCAACGGGGTATCTGCTGGCAAGGCAGGGCGGCGATCGCTGCTGTTTACCATCGATTCAGCGTTAGAAGCAGCACTCGGCCGCAATGGCGATCTAGTGGCCATCGACTGGATCAATAATCTGCGAGTCGTATTGGGGGTGGCTGCTCTACCGTTGGTACAAGCCCAAACCCAGCTAGATGCGCTCTCTACCACAGGTCGCACCCTGTCTGGCACCGCATCTTGGTACGGCCCTTACTTTCACAACCGCCTCACCGCCGCAGGTGAACGGTTTGACCAATATGACCTGACCGCCGCGCATCCCTCATTACCGTTTGATACCTATCTAAAGGTGACAAATCAAAAGAGTGGAAGTTCCGTGATTGTGCGGATTAACGATCGCGGTCCCTATGTGGGTAAGCGATCGCTTGATCTGTCGCGTCAAGCGGCGCGCTGCATTGGCAGCGAAACGGCTGGCGTGGTGCCCTATTCAGCCGTGATTATGCGCCCCAACGACGCTGAAGCGCTAGCACTTCAGCCATCTTTTGCAGCAGTAAAGCTAACGTCTTCGCCTGCCCCATCCCCTCAGACGCTAGCTAGAGTCGAGCCTAAGCAAAATTAAGCGCGGACAGCTAAAAGTTAAACCCCAGATTCCCGAACCAGAGATTTTAGCAATCAACGCCGGAGAGTGCTAAATTCTGAGAGGAAAACTAAATCAATGAAGTATGCCTAAGATTATTGTGTTCCAAGAAGAATCCCGTCAGGCACTAGAGCGGGGGGTCAATGCGATCGCTGATGCCGTACGGATCACGCTTGGGCCGAAAGGGCGCAATGTGGTACTTGAGAAGCAGTATGGCGCACCGCAAATTGTCAATGATGGCGATACTATTGCCAAAGAAATTGAGCTAGAAGATCCGCTGGAAAATACTGGCGCGCAGCTGATCCGCGAAGTAGCTTCCAAAACAAAAGATCTAGCAGGCGATGGCACCACTACAGCGACGGTGCTGGCGCAAGCCATGATTCATGAAGGTTTGAAAAACGTTGCGGCTGGAACAAATCCGGTTAGCCTGCGCCGGGGCATTGAGAAAACCGTTGCCAGACTAGTAAATGACATCAAAGCCGTGGCGCAGCCTGTGGTCGGGAGCGCGATCGCCCAAGTAGCAACCGTTTCTGCTGGCAGCGACGAAACCATAGGCAACATGATTGCCGAAGCGGTCGATAAGGTCGGGCGCGATGGCGTTATTACTGTCGAAGAATCGAAGTCGCTGACCACCGAGCTAGAGTTCGTGGAAGGGATGCAGTTTGACCGGGGCTACATTTCGCCCTATTTTGTCACCGATGCCGATCGGATGATCTGCGAATTTGAAAATGTCGCCATCTTGATTGTCGATCGAAAGATCAGCTCCATTTCTGATCTGGTGCCAATTCTAGAGAAAATTGCCCGCGCTAGTCAGCCGCTGCTGATCATTGCCGAAGATGTGGAAGGGGAAGCCCTGGCAGCTCTGGTCGTCAACCGTCTACGCGGTGTGCTGAATGCAGTGGCCATCAAGGCTCCTAGTTTTGGCGATCGCCGCAAAGCCATCTTGCAAGACATTGCCGTATTGACCGGTGGGCAAATGATTTCCGAAGAAATTGGCCTCAGCCTCGACACCGCCACACTCGACATGCTGGGTGTCGCCCGGAAGGTCACCATCACCAAAGACAACACCATCTTGGTCGCCGAAGCGCCAGACAAGGTCGCTCTAGAAAAGCGGATTGCCCAAATTCGTCAAGAGCTAGAAGCCACCGATTCTGACTACGATACCGAAAAGCTGCAAGAGCGAATTGCCAAGCTGACGGGCGGCGTGGCCGTGATTAAAGTGGGTGCGGCTACCGAAACCGAACTTAAAGACAAAAAACTGCGGATTGAAGACGCCCTCAACGCCACCAAAGCGGCAGTGGCAGAAGGCATCGTCCCCGGTGGTGGCACGACATTGCTTCACCTCGCTCACAAGCTGCAAGACTTCAAAGCCAGTCTTCCGGCTGAAGAGCAAATTGGGGCCAGCATTGTGATTAAGGCACTGGATGCCCCCCTTCGACAAATCGCTAACAACGCGGGCGTAGAAGGCTCAGTGGTGGTCGAAAATGTGCGAGAGCTAGACTTCAACGTCGGCTACAACGCGCTCACCAACCAGTACGAAGACTTGATTGCAGCAGGGATCATTGATCCCGCTAAGGTGGTTCGCTCGGCGCTGCAAGACGCTGCGTCTATTGCAGCCATGGTGATCACGACTGAGGTTCTAGTCGTCGAAAAACCTGAGAAGAAATCTGCCGGAGCTGCTCCAGACATGGGCGGTATGGGCGGTATGGGCGGTATGGGCGGTATGGGCGGCATGGGCGGCATGGGCGGCATGGGCGGCATGGGCGGCATGGGCATGATGTAATTGGCTCTGCTCGATCAACAGTTGCCCAATAGAGCGGCAGAGAAAATGGCGAGACGCTAAACGTCCCGCCATTTTTCTACAGAGACAATTCTGCGCTATGCAGGCAATTCTGCCGCAAAATCTACACACTTCGCATAGTCATAAGGCCCCATCAAGGCACCCCAAAGAGACTGTCCAGTCGCCGGATCAACCCCTCGGTCATAGCTATGAAAGCTGTTGCTGGTCACCTCAAACCCCAACACTACCTGTCGAGTTTTGCCGTCATATTGAAAATAGCAGCGATCGCCGGGTTCCGGCTGCGCCACAAATGAGTTGCCCTGCGAGGTCAAGGTTAGGGCACATCCCGGCAGCCAGTCCAGATCATCCCAACTTAAGGGCTGCAATTGCTCAGAATTAGCCCCTGCTCCACAAAACTGCTCAGGATGCTTCAGCGCCAAATACTGCACCTGAATGCGCTCAGCGCCTAGTTCCTGGAAAATCAAAACGCGCTGTCGATAAGGCTTGTCTAAAAATAACGCATTGGCCTGTTCGGCAAATAGGGCTAAATGACCCTGAAGACGGTGCGGTAGCGGTCGGTGCCACAGCCGGAGATGGACAAACCAGGCGGGTTGAGCCATAGACTGAGCACGATTCTCAAAAACTCCAGCCAGCCACTGTGCCACGGTTGGCAAAATCAGGTTAGAGGACATGGACATCCCAATGTTCTACGCTGCCATTTACCTCAGACTACCCTAGGTTTACAGAAAATTTACGGATGCCAGAGGCGATCGCACCTTGCTAAAGCCACACACTGTCAGCATTTGCCTCATGGTAATTCACACCAACTATTTATAGAATTTAGTCCAATCTTGATAAACCATTCAAAGAACTCCGCATTTGAATCGTCATACTGAATGTGGTGCTCCTCACTTTATGCGTCACGCTCTCTCAGGGGATTGAGGGCTAAGTGAAGTGAGGGAACCAGTTGATTCCTGAGAACGTCTGTTCGTCCAATCTCTGGGAAACCTTTTGTATGCTGGGAAGAACCATCGGGGGTCGATACCAAATTGTCCGACACCTAGGTGGAGGTGGCTTTAGCCAGACCTATCTGGCTGAAGATCAACACCTCCCCGGAAAGCCTCCCTGTGTCGTGAAACTGCTAAAACCCAAGATCACCGAACCCGCGTCTTATCAGTCGGCACGGCGTTTGTTTGACCGCGAAGCAGAAGTGCTATGCAGCTTGGGCAGCCATGAGCAGATTCCTCGCCTGTTTGCTCATTTTGAAGAACAGCAAGAATTTTATCTGGTGCAGGAGCTAATTGAAGGGCAACTGCTCAGTCGGGAACTGAGAGCTAGCAAATCGCAGAGTGAGCCTCAGGTAATTGCCCTGATGCAAGATATCCTCACAACGCTAGAGTTTGTCCATCAGCAGCAGGTGATTCACCGCGATATCAAACCGTCTAATCTGATTCGACGGGAATGCGATCAGCGAATTGTCTTGATCGACTTTGGGGCGGTTAAACAGATCAATGTGCCGACCCCGCTAGATACCGATGGTCAGCAAACTAGTATTACGATCGCCATTGGTTCGGCAGGCTATATGCCCAACGAACAAATTGCCGGAAAGCCGCGTTTTAGCAGCGATGTCTACGCGGTCGGGATGGTAGGGCTACAGGCAATTACGGGGGTTTACCCGTCCCAACTGGCAGAAGATCCGCGTACGGGTGAAATTATCTGGCGAGATACGGTTGATGTTAGCCCTGAGTTGGCAGACATTATTGACCGCATGGTGCGCTATGACTTCCGCCAGCGGTACCAAACCGCATCAGATGCGCTAGAGGCGTTAAATGTCTTGGCTCCCTTAGCGCTGCCGAACCACAGTACGGTAAGTTTCCCAACGGGGAAAGCCTTTGGATCTGAGGGGCACTTGGTTTGGGTAGAACGGGGGGATGAGTTGTTTCAGCAGCAGCGCTACCGAGAGGCGATCGCCTGCTACGACAAAGCCGCTCAAGCCCAGCCAACCGATTATTTGATTTGGTTTAAGCGCGGGCTGACCCTCGATAGTTTAAAAGCGCATGCCGAAGCGGTGGAATCTTACGACCGGGTGATTCATTTGCAGCCCGAAGATTATTTGGCCTGGTTTAAGCGCGGCAAGGCATTAGAGCTATTGCAGCTCTATGAAGAAGCTGTCTATGCCTATGACACGGTCATTCGCTTGCAGCCTGATAATTATTGGGCCTGGCATGATCGGGGCAAAGTGCTAGAAATCTCACAGCGTTATGAAGAAGCGGTTGCCTCCTACGATCGGGCAGTGCAGTTAAAACCAGATTTTGACCCAGCGGTGCAGGGGCGAAAACAGGTATTGAGCCAGCTGAAACAGGTCGATCAGCTGTATGGATTGCAGCATTATGAAGAGGCGATCGCCTCCTGTGAGCAAGCCATCCGCGACAACCCAGACGATCCACTAGCATGGCTGATGCGGGGCATGGCGCTAGAAAAAATGCAGCACTACGAGGGGGCGATCGCGTCTTACGGGCAAGTGGTCAAGCTCAACCCCGAAGATCACCTCGCCTGGTTTAAGCTGGGGACAGTGCTAGAGCATTTACAAAAACCGACCGAAGCTGTAGCGGCCTACAACCGCGTCCTCAAGCTGCAACCCGACAATATTTGGGCATGGCACGATCGAGGGCGGGTGCTAGAAGGGATGGAAAACTATGAGTCTGCCCTAGCGTCGTATGACAAAGCGGCTCAGCTCAAGCCAGATTTCCAAACTGCTCTAGACGCACGACAACGCATATTAAATTTTATGAAGCAGGGCTATGCCGAAGGTTCAGCGGCCAGACGGTAGCTTGATCAAGAACGTGATCAGGCTCTCACTGACTCAACGTGAGGAATCAAGTTAAGCATCCTCTCGCCGTTCCTCGTTTGGTTCTAATTCCAGTTCGCGCTGCTCTGGGATCACCAGAGGCTCTAATTCTGCCTGCTGAGTAGTTTCGACGATCACCTCAGCCGTGTCTTGCATTGCCAGTTCTTTGATCGGTTCCTTCAGATCAATCGGCAGCGCCAAGGGAGTTGGCCTTTCGATCCAGCAGCTGGCCACTGGCAGGGTTTCTTCTAGGTCGTCTAAGGGGCGAGGAATGACCATGACCGCATGGAGTTCACCAATCCGCTCCGCTTCGTGCATGCCAGCTTCGATGGCGATCGCCACATCTGACACGCGCCCCCGAATAATCGCGGTACACAGGCCATCACCAATGGTTTCGCAGGCAGCAAGCTGCACATCTCCGGCCTTCAGCATCGCATCTGCCGCGCCAACCATGGCCGGATAGCCTCGGGTTTCTAACAGCCCAATGGCTAAATTACTCAGGCGACTGTAGCCTTGATCAGAGACAAACTGTGCCAGTCTGCTGCCAATGGGCAAAACCGCTTCTAAATTTAGCGAAGGTCGCGCAATAATCGTCTGAGAAATAAACTGGTTAAACTTTTCAGCCGTTTTAACGCCCACATCTACCGCAATCCGGACATCGGCAATTCGGCCTCGAACGACAGCCGTGCAGTAGCCACTGCCGATCTTTTCATAGCCAACCAGCGTCACCCCAGCAGATTTCAGCATCATATCTGCGGTGCCCACAATTGCTGGAAAACTGCGGGTGCAGACCATGCCCAGCGCACTGTCGCCAAAGTCGTGCTTACGGCGGGTTGGCCCAATCTGGCTCTCGGTTGTACCGTCTGGCTCCATCGTCCATCTCCAGTTAGGGTGATGCGCATGGCACGCCCACTTGTAGCATGTTAACGCTATGACTGGTCAAAGTGCTGGCGATGAGGAAATAAGGCCGTCATCAGTTCATTGAGTGCGGCTTTCCCAGTCACTGGCTGAGTTCCGTGTTCTGCTGGGGAATTTAGTGTATGAGCCTCTAACTTGCCATTGGAGTCCGCGCCATTTTGAGCAGAGAGTGGCTCAGGGGATGACTCGGGGGATGACTCGGGGGGTAGCTTTGGGGATGGCTCGGGGGATGGCTCGATCGCACGGCTATCATCTCCCAACAGCGTTCCGGCGGCAATGACGTCACCGGGTGCGATCGCCGGATTTATCATCGTTACCATAGAACCGACGCAGGCATTAGCCCCAATTTTCCCACTGCCAATTAGCAGTACAGCCGCACCGAGGCTCACTCCAGATTCAATTTCTAAGGTGCCGCCATGGGCATGTAAAACTGCACCCGCACCCACACAAACACCAGCAGCCAGAATCAGATGACTACCAGGTTCTGCCTGAAGCAGTGCCGTAGGAGCGATCGCCACACTGGGATGGACGGTCACGCGACCATGACTGCCGCCGCTAAAAATGCCTCCATCAATGTCGTCACAACTGTCGTAGTGACGGGGAGGCAGCGACGATGGGGAGGGCAAGTGCATCAACCAGGAATGTCCATCAGGGCATACAGAACAAGTTCTGAATTTTGAGGTATGAGGTTTGAGTTAGGCGGTTAACTCAAACCTCATACCTAGGAACTTAAAACTCACTCATTCCTAACGCCCTGGCCGCTGGATAATCGTTTCTACGACGCGCCGTTTTGACTGGGTATCAACGCCATAGATCCGGATATATTCCCCTTTATTCTCGTTCACGCAGACTTCAAGTGCCGCTAATACATCCCCTTCGCGGGTGGTTTCAATCGGCGCGCAGGTGTGCCAAGAGCCACTTTGGAACCGACGGGCATCTGCATGCTCGGCGGCAACCCGATAGCCCTTAGACAGCAATTGGCGAACTTGGTCAACCACCTCGGCACTAAGGCGATCGCCGCGACTGGGCGAGCCATAGCTGGTGGCAGCACTTTTAGCCGTGCTCTGCGGCTGGCTGCCATAGGCTGCACTAGATTGAGCGCTGGCAGACGTCGCCGGAACCCCATTCCCAGAGATGCCGTCGGGACGCTGCACAATCATTTCTCCCACCCGCTGTTTCAACGCCGGGTTAATGCCAAACACGCGCACGTATTCACCAGAGTGTTCGGTTAGACAGGTTTGTAGGGCTGAAATCGCTTCGCTGTCGCGGCTAGCCTGAATAGGGGTACAGGTGTACCAAGAGCTAGTTTGGAACCGACGCTTATCGGCATGCTCGGTGCCAATCTTGTAGCCTCGTGACACCATTGTGCGGACATAGTCTACGACTTCTGACGGCAGGTTGCCTCGAGACGCAGATGCACTGCTATGGCTGCTGGCGCTACCGTAGCTGCTGGCGTTGCTGTAGCTGCTCTGGCTGTTAGGGCGGCCACCATACGACGGGGCGGGCGAGGCAGGTTGGGAGCGTTGGCTTGCCTGCGCGGAGCGCGTATCGCCGGGGCGCTGTACCATCAGTTCGGCCACCCGCCGCTTCGACTGGGTATCCACACCGATTAGCCGCACATACTCACCTGGATGGTCCGCGACGCATGCTTCAAGGCCGACTAGCACATCAGACTCCCGCATCGCCTGAATCGGCGCGCAGCTACTCCATGAGCCAGTCTGAAACCGACGAGTATCCGCGTGTTCGGTCGCAATTCGATAGCCCTGGGCGAGGAGTTGGCGCACCTGGTCTACAACTTCTGGGTTCAAACGAGTATTTAGCATCTCAGGGTTTTGGCTGGAATGATAGGAATGTTCAGCGTTGCTGGCAGATTGCTGCAACGGGTCGCGGCTGGGGGCAATGCGAGCGATATCGCCTGCACGATGCTGACCAGACCGCAGAGCGTCGTTGATACCAACGACATGGGTCGCAAACTCAACATCAACAGATTGAACATCTGGCAAGCGATCGGCCTGCTGTTGAGTCGTAATGATAGAGCCAGACGGTACGTACTTACCGGGAGGAATCTCTACATCCTGGACGAGTACGTGCATCATAATGACGCTACCCTCGCCAATTCGAGCATTGAACACAGTCGAGCGGAAGCCAATAAAACAGTTATCACCCACATAGGCAGGACCATGGATCAAGGCCATGTGGGTGATCGACGTATTTTTGCCAATCCAAACAGAGTACGGCTGCTGATCGTCTCCTAACACTCGCCCTTGCTGCAACCCGTGGATGACAGCACCATCCTGGATGTTGCTGCCATCTCCTACCCGAAAAGGACTCCCCTCATCTGCTCGAATTGAGGTTCCTGGAGCAATCAGTACGTTTGCCCCCACCGAAACATCTCCAAGAACAGTTGAGAAAGAGTGAACGTAGGCGGTGTCATGGATCTTGGGCTGTGCCAGGCTCTTTGACCAGGGTGTAGGAGGAGCGGCAGCGCTAAGGGCGACCATGAATTAATTTCTCCAGACTGAGCAGAGCGAGGTTAAAAAGATCGTTGCAAGATAAAGCGCACGTGTGAAAAACGCGTCTCAGCAAAACTCACAGACAAAAACAGACTAGGGCCAAAACAGGCTAGGGCTGCTGGCGATCGCAACTCACAGCCAAGGAGAAAATTTACAGAACTAGAGGTGAAGGGCGATCGCCTCCACCCCATTCAGCTACTTACCGATCTTGGTCGCGCTTGCTGTAGAGGAGATAGTTCTCTACGCTAACGGTGTCAATAATACCAACAACCAGAGCATCTAATGGACGAACCTCGCTACTCGACGTTTGGCGAGCAGCACTGCCTCGACTCACTAATACCCATTCATCCAGCCCAGCCCCGACGCTGTCTGCCGCCACTTCATACTCAGGCATTGGATTGCCCTCTGCATCGAGTAGTTGCAGCAGCAGGAACTTAACCCCCATGAGACTAGGCTCTTTTTGATTGCTGACGACCGTGCCACAAACCCTAGCAATTTGCATGCGAGGTTATGGACGGTTCATGGGGCGAATACCACTGACGCTTTCGCGGAAGGCTTCCACAGCTTCGGTGTAGCGAATCGGTAGAACGTACTCTAGGTTTTCGTGGGGGCGAGCAATGATGTGGGTAGACAAAACCTGTCCACCATTCACTCGCTTGACATTTTCAATCCCGGCAGCAACAGAAGCTTGCACTTCAGACACGTCGCCACGCACAATCACAGTGACTCGGCCACTGCCAATTTTTTCGTAGCCTACCAAGGTCACGCGGGCTGCTTTAACCATTGCGTCCGCTGCTTCTACTACGGCGGGGAACCCAAGGGTTTCTACCATTCCAACTGCAATTGCCATCGTTCTTTCCCTTCCAAAAATGTGCAACCAAACTTTCTCGAACTGTCACTATCTCTGAAGCATTGGCAGGCGCTTCAAAATAGCTGCTTTATCTATCCTCTAGAATGCCTCTACCGCTCTATATGTCGAACGATCAGCGCTGATTCTGGAGACTAGACATGACTGGGAACTATGCAAGTGGATTGCAACTTTGCCATGAATTTACTGCGCGTCACGAAGACTTGAGCGCGATTGGGAAGCAAGCGTTTGAATTTTTAGAAATGTCGCTTTCGAAGCAATATCGTAGCGTGATCATTTCTTGATTTGATCTGCCCGCTTAACACAGGCAGAGCGATCGACAGCCCTTGCCACTTAAGCCACAGCAGCAATGCCTAAATTCCAAACATTCACTACCAGTCGATACACAATATCTTGCCTGCGGAGAAATCTAAGCGAAGTCCAATCCTACTCTAAAAACTTTAATCGGAACTCCGACCTCAGTTCTCAGAAAACGCCTTAGAACTCCTAATTTTCACAATACTAGGGATCTGGATTCTTTTGCAACATAAACTAAAGTGATTGTTTTTATGATGCATATAACCTGAGGTTATTTATGATGCATATAGCCTGAGGTTGTTTATGATGCATATAACCTGAGGTTATGTATGAGCATACCGCTTCAGGCGAAAATTACCGAAAATTTTGGGTCTAAAGCCCCGTCGTTCACGACGGCTTTTTCTTAGTCTTTAAGCCTCTGATCAACTCTCTAAGAATTTCAGTCTTTGTTCTGCCAGCAGCTTTGCAATAAGCCTCAAGG
>Ga0163155_10005655_pt1 | contig 12379 bp, 10 predicted proteins | sample OliLakLV19SP4G1_FD_148611 | JGI IMG/M metagenome (GOLD analysis project Ga0163155, IMG submission 148611) | Freshwater microbial mat bacterial communities from Lake Vanda, McMurdo Dry Valleys, Antarctica - Oligotrophic Lake LV.19.SP4.G1 | ecosystem: Environmental > Aquatic > Freshwater > Lake >...
CACCAACTGAGAAGTTCCAAAACCCCCAAAACCCTTACAGGGATTGAAACCTACCACTAAATCGCCTGAGTTGAAGTTGATGCCCACGTTCCAAAACCCCCAAAACCCTTACAGGGATTGAAACCGATTTGATTGCTATGTCCCTAATATAGCCGGGTAGGTTCCAAAACCCCCAAAACCCTTACAGGGATTGAAACGGTGATCTCGCATCTTCTTAGCGATCGCCGTGCGTGTTCCAAAACCCCCAAAACCCTTACAGGGATTGAAACCAAGTCGTCGCAGGCAACAGGCGTAAAACCTTTTGTTCCAAAACCCCCAAAACCCTTACAGGGATTGAAACGAAGGTAGTGGGTTGCAACATTTTTCGACCTGTTGTTCCAAAACCCCCAAAACCCTTACAGGGATTGAAACAGCACGACTTCGTATAAAGTTGAGTGGTTTCTTAAGTTCCAAAACCCCCAAAACCCTTACAGGGATTGAAACGTGACGACCGTAATTGCGGTACTCATGGGTAGTTGTTCCAAAACCCCCAAAACCCTTACAGGGATTGAAACTAGGAAGGTTTAGGGTAGGGTTTTGAAAGTGAAAGTTCCAAAACCCCCAAAACCCTTACAGGGATTGAAACCATGATTATTTGATCCTCTGAATACCGGGGCGCTACTCCCGGGTTCCAAAACCCCCAAAACCCTTACAGGGATTGAAACAAATAGATTCAGTATAATCGCTGATGTTTATCCTAGGTTCCAAAACCCCCAAAACCCTTACAGGGATTGAAACTTAATGAACTGCTACTAGACACAGCGCACAACCGGGTTCCAAAACCCCCAAAACCCTTACAGGGATTGAAACTTTGCGCCCCTGCTTCCTCGCGCTGGCATGGTTGTGTTCCAAAACCCCCAAAACCCTTACAGGGATTGAAACTCCAAAGTAGGGTTGCATTCCTCCAGCGATCGCAGTTCCAAAACCCCCAAAACCCTTACAGGGATTGAAACATTAGAGGATCGAAGTCGTGAACACAGAAATATTAAGTTCCAAAACCCCCAAAACCCTTACAGGGATTGAAACCTGACTTAGCAGAGGCGACGATCCTATTTGAGATGTTCCAAAACCCCCAAAACCCTTACAGGGATTGAAACAAAAACTACGTTGGTAACTATCTCAAATTTCATGGTTCCAAAACCCCCAAAACCCTTACAGGGATTGAAACAAGTGTGGTTCCCCGACTTGGCTGTGCAGCCAAGGTTCCAAAACCCCCAAAACCCTTACAGGGATTGAAACGCAAGGTGGCATCCCCATCGGTTCCTTTGTGCCCGTTCCAAAACCCCCAAAACCCTTACAGGGATTGAAACATAAAAAGCTTCGTCTTTTGGGTTTCTGGATGCGTTCCAAAACCCCCAAAACCCTTACAGGGATTGAAACCCAGAGTGTCTACTTCGATCAAAAATCCATCAAAGTTCCAAAACCCCCAAAACCCTTACAGGGATTGAAACTAACGTTATTTCACTTAACAAGTTTCGCAGCACTGCGTTCCAAAACCCCCAAAACCCTTACAGGGATTGAAACTCTACGATCGCGGTTCCATCCTCAGACCATTCGAGTTCCAAAACCCCCAAAACCCTTACAGGGATTGAAACCCTTCATTTTTTAGTAAGCGCTGTTTTAGTTCTCGTTCCAAAACCCCCAAAACCCTTACAGGGATTGAAACTCATTAGCTTATGTAACCCTGCTGTTGGCAGCATTGTTCCAAAACCCCCAAAACCCTTACAGGGATTGAAACTACAACATGAAAATCGATGCCGATTTGATCATCACAAGTTCCAAAACCCCCAAAACCCTTACAGGGATTGAAACAAATAGGAATATGGAAACAGGCAAATAAGTAAAACGTTCCAAAACCCCCAAAACCCTTACAGGGATTGAAACATTAGGAATAACTGCTACCCTAACGATTAGAGTTGTTCCAAAACCCCCAAAACCCTTACAGGGATTGAAACTAAACACTTCAATCGATCGCCCATAGGGAGGACGGGTTCCAAAACCCCCAAAACCCTTACAGGGATTGAAACTCGAGACAGCGGACTGTTGATTGGTGGACTGGAGGTTCCAAAACCCCCAAAACCCTTACAGGGATTGAAACAAGAAAGACAAACAGTCTCGTCGGCAATGTCGCGTTCCAAAACCCCCAAAACCCTTACAGGGATTGAAACCCTCCGGTCTGACTCGTCACGGCAGGCGACAAATTGTTCCAAAACCCCCAAAACCCTTACAGGGATTGAAACGCAAATCCACGCGCCCATTGACGAGAGAATCGCTCGTGTTCCAAAACCCCCAAAACCCTTACAGGGATTGAAACGCCGCACAGCTAACGCATCAAATCTACCCTCTTGCGTTCCAAAACCCCCAAAACCCTTACAGGGATTGAAACGAAGCATCTCTAAATTTTCAGCGATGGATATTTGTTCCAAAACCCCCAAAACCCTTACAGGGATTGAAACTTAAACCGGGCATATCTGCCATCCTCCGCGCTCATGTTCCAAAACCCCCAAAACCCTTACAGGGATTGAAACTTCACGACCACGGGCAGGAAAGGCGAGACTCAGGTTCCAAAACCCCCAAAACCCTTACAGGGATTGAAACGGAGCTTTTGCTGTTGTAGGTGCGGCAATTGCCGCAGTTGTTCCAAAACCCCCAAAACCCTTACAGGGATTGAAACGCAATGCACATGACTATTAAAAACTAAAAATTAAAGTTCCAAAACCCCCAAAACCCTTACAGGGATTGAAACAACCAAGGCGGAACCCTAGCGCGCGAGATTACTACGGCGTTCCAAAACCCCCAAAACCCTTACAGGGATTGAAACCTGGCTCGTTTCGGGTTCGCTGTTCGCTGCTTTCGTTCCAAAACCCCCAAAACCCTTACAGGGATTGAAACATAGTGATAATCCCCAAACTCGGCTGCACCTATGGTTCCAAAACCCCCAAAACCCTTACAGGGATTGAAACAGGCTAAAGATAGCCTAAAGAGAAGCTATATAAGGTTCCAAAACCCCCAAAACCCTTACAGGGATTGAAACCGCGATTTGTCGCCGTCGCTGCTGAGCAACTTGGGTTCCAAAACCCCCAAAACCCTTACAGGGATTGAAACTCGCCAGATGGCACCGTGCTATGGAAGCCTCCGCGTTCCAAAACCCCCAAAACCCTTACAGGGATTGAAACCGCTATCTGTGGATTTAGCCGCAACTTCTACTACTGTTCCAAAACCCCCAAAACCCTTACAGGGATTGAAACCGATTTGACAACTAATGGACTGCGTGAACTGATTGTTCCAAAACCCCCAAAACCCTTACAGGGATTGAAACTTAAGGCGATCGCTCATGCTCATGCTTCTTCCACGTTCCAAAACCCCCAAAACCCTTACAGGGATTGAAACTATCGCTGCCGCCCATAAACTGAATCTCAAACTGGTTCCAAAACCCCCAAAACCCTTACAGGGATTGAAACTTCAACATGAGAGATACACAATCATATCGCATCAGTTCCAAAACCCCCAAAACCCTTACAGGGATTGAAACTTAACTCGCAGATACGGCGGATTTTTTCCAGGTTGGTTCCAAAACCCCCAAAACCCTTACAGGGATTGAAACCCACAGTTCCCAAAGCGTCAAGCGAATGCCGTACCGTTCCAAAACCCCCAAAACCCTTACAGGGATTGAAACAAGCTAAGTTTCGACTGCGGACTAGACTTACGACGTTCCAAAACCCCCAAAACCCTTACAGGGATTGAAACAGGAATATCCAGCGATGCTTAGGATGGGCTTCTACGTTCCAAAACCCCCAAAACCCTTACAGGGATTGAAACCATTTTTTTGGTATCTCGTGAGTAAAGGGCATCGAGTTCCAAAACCCCCAAAACCCTTACAGGGATTGAAACCAATTTAGTGGACCTTGAAAAGGCGAAGCACTATGTTCCAAAACCCCCAAAACCCCTACAGGGATTGAAACAAGTGGTGGGGCTGACCAATGCTCATGTGGTTAAAGGTTCCAAAACCCCCAAAACCCTTACAGGGATTGAAACCTACAATCGACCAGCCGTTAAAACGGAATGTTGTCGTTCCAAAACCCCCAAAACCCTTACAGGGATTGAAACCCTTGAACTTGCTTCCAAGATTTTTTGTTAATCGAAGGTTCCAAAACCCCCAAAACCCTTACAGGGATTGAAACGTCCCAGGTATGACCCGGATGATTGCACCTCTCGCGTTCCAAAACCCCCAAAACCCTTACAGGGATTGAAACATGCGCCTTGGGAATTGTGAACTTTGTTATCAAAGGTTCCAAAACCCCCAAAACCCTTACAGGGATTGAAACTTGGCTAACGACTCCAGATCTGCATTGGACTGATGTTCCAAAACCCCCAAAACCCTTACAGGGATTGAAACGAATGGGCGATCGCTTGAACGATTGCTATTAGCTTCGTTCCAAAACCCCCAAAACCCTTACAGGGATTGAAACTCATCATCTACTTCTGACCGGGCATTTTGAAACTGTTCCAAAACCCCCAAAACCCTTACAGGGATTGAAACTTGCATAATCGTGTGGGATTGTCGGGATGATCTAAGTTCCAAAACCCCCAAAACCCTTACAGGGATTGAAACGAAAGATTGAATTAACCCGGTTTCTAAGGGATTTTGTTCCAAAACCCCCAAAACCCTTACAGGGATTGAAACTTTCTGGACAGAATGGGGGACGCGAAACATCAAAATGTTCCAAAACCCCCAAAACCCTTACAGGGATTGAAACTGACATCAGCGATGATGCCATACCCTAGAACATGGTTCCAAAACCCCCAAAACCCTTACAGGGATTGAAACTCGACAGCAGCACGGCATTCAGTTCGAGATGGCAGGCGGGTTCCAAAACCCCCAAAACCCTTACAGGGATTGAAACAGCTCTACATGCAGCACGAGCGCTTCATTCCAGTAGTTCCAAAACCCCCAAAACCCTTACAGGGATTGAAACTAAGGTGTAAATTTCTTCAGCCGTATGCTTCTTGGTTCCAAAACCCCCAAAACCCTTACAGGGATTGAAACTAAAAAGAAAGATGCGATCGCCCGGTTGAATGGGCGTTCCAAAACCCCCAAAACCCTTACAGGGATTGAAACAGCGATTAAGCTCAACCTCTGCTGCAAGCCATCTTGTTCCAAAACCCCCAAAACCCTTACAGGGATTGAAACCCGCTGGAGGCGACGGTGATGGGTCGCGACGAAAAGTTCCAAAACCCCCAAAACCCTTACAGGGATTGAAACGAGAAGAAACAGGGACGGGGAGGAGATTGCTGTGTGTTCCAAAACCCCCAAAACCCTTACAGGGATTGAAACTGACTGAATCGCAATTTCAGCTTCCAAGGTTCCTGTTCCAAAACCCCCAAAACCCTTACAGGGATTGAAACTAGTTGATGTAACATTGTAGTAAGGTTCCTTTTGGGTTCCAAAACCCCCAAAACCCTTACAGGGATTGAAACAATATCCAACAGGTATTGGTAGGTTTTGTCTTGCCGTTCCAAAACCCCCAAAACCCTTACAGGGATTGAAACAGGGCAAAAGCACATTCTGTTTTTGGCGCAAGAGGCGTTCCAAAACCCCCAAAACCCTTACAGGGATTGAAACATGAACTGACGCACCTGATCGCCCAGCCGATTGTGTTCCAAAACCCCCAAAACCCTTACAGGGATTGAAACAACGAAGGGCTTTGCGAAGCAGAAGGCGACTCATCAGGTTCCAAAAACCCCAAAACCCTTACAGGGATTGAAACAAACAGTGCCAAGCTGTATTCACCTCATTGATTAGTTCCAAAACCCCCAAAACCCTTACAGGGATTGAAACTTCATCATGCAATCAAGGGTCTTCCAGCGGCTATCGTTCCAAAACCCCCAAAACCCTTACAGGGATTGAAACCGCATTGCGAAAAATCGACGCTACTGTGTCAGCCGTTCCAAAACCCCCAAAACCCTTACAGGGATTGAAACAGGTTCAGTTTGCGGAGGAATAAAGGCAACCGGGTTCCAAAACCCCCAAAACCCTTACAGGGATTGAAACTACAACATGAAAATCGACGCTGATTTAATCATCAAGTTCCAAAACCCCCAAAACCCTTACAGGGATTGAAACGTTTGCCGCTAGCTGATCATTGATCCACTCAAGCTGTTCCAAAACCCCCAAAACCCTTACAGGGATTGAAACAGCGGTTCATCCTGTGGCAGTCGCTTAAAAACATGGTTCCAAAACCCCCAAAACCCTTACAGGGATTGAAACTCAAGATGCCTCAAAATTAAGGAAGTTTTTGAGGATGGTTCCAAAACCCCCAAAACCCTTACAGGGATTGAAACACGCCCTGGAGCAGGCTTCACTGCTTTGACGTTGGTGTTCCAAAACCCCCAAAACCCTTACAGGGATTGAAACTCTGATTGCATGTTTTTTAAGCTGGCGAGTAAGCGTTCCAAAACCCCCAAAACCCTTACAGGGATTGAAACTTTCGTCAAACCATCCCGTCTGTGCATCTTCCCCTGTTCCAAAACCCCCAAAACCCTTACAGGGATTGAAACCACGAAAAACCCCTGGAACCCCCCCACATATCCCAGTTCCAAAACCCCCAAAACCCTTACAGGGATTGAAACACCAACTATTTAGTTATCTGTCACCAGCTTGTCAGTTCCAAAACCCCCAAAACCCTTACAGGGATTGAAACGTTATTGGAAGGCTTGGGAGCAATTGCCGATTCAACGTGTTCCAAAACCCCCAAAACCCTTACAGGGATTGAAACCTGGCAAAAACCCATCCCGGAACTTGGCACATTATGTTCCAAAACCCCCAAAACCCTTACAGGGATTGAAACGCTGTCTGCTGGCGCGACTGGATCTAACTTGTCGGTGTTCCAAAACCCCCAAAACCCTTACAGGGATTGAAACGGATGCGGCTTTCTGGGAGCCATCATTTATAGCCTTGCTGGTTTTATTGTTCCAAAACCCCCAAAACCCTTACAGGGATTGAAACATCAATAATTATCCGGGTCAACTGCTTCTATCGTGTTCCAAAACCCCCAAAACCCTTACAGGGATTGAAACCCGGGATGGATTTTTGACAGAACTTCGGGTGATGTTCCAAAACCCCCAAAACCCTTACAGGGATTGAAACCATTTCTTCGTCCCTGGAAGCAAAGGTGATAATGAGTTCCAAAACCCCCAAAACCCTTACAGGGATTGAAACTCCTGCCGTGACGAGTCAACCCAGAGGAACCTTTAGGTTCCAAAACCCCCAAAACCCTTACAGGGATTGAAACCTGATTGGCGGTGCTGTCGTTGTTGGCGGCTACGTCGTTCCAAAACCCCCAAAACCCTTACAGGGATTGAAACAAAATTCGCGGCGGCAACGATAACGTGGAACGCGTTCCAAAACCCCCAAAACCCTTACAGGGATTGAAACACGTTGTTGCCTGGATCGGTATGCCCTTCGTAAAGTTCCAAAACCCCCAAAACCCTTACAGGGATTGAAACTCTGGCGGATGCCGCAATCACATCGGTTCTGAGCAATCCCTGGTTCCAAAACCCCCAAAACCCTTACAGGGATTGAAACGAAGTCTATGGTGCTGCCGCTGCCTATGAGGCAAGTTCCAAAACCCCCAAAACCCTTACAGGGATTGAAACAACCCACGCTACGCTCTACGGGGTTGACTTGGAGTCGTTCCAAAACCCCCAAAACCCTTACAGGGATTGAAACGTGAAAACGGCAGTGTCACACGTCACGTCTTGCGGGTTCCAAAACCCCCAAAACCCTTACAGGGATTGAAACTATCCCTTATCCCATACCTCCTCCGGTTGCCTTTGTTCCAAAACCCCCAAAACCCTTACAGGGATTGAAACATTGCCCGGTCTGCCAGTGGAGAAGATGCTTAGTTCCAAAACCCCCAAAACCCTTACAGGGATTGAAACTGCTTATTTTTAACGCTTAGCCCTACCCATGCTCGTTCCAAAACCCCCAAAACCCTTACAGGGATTGAAACTAAATGTTCTTCAAGCAGCAATAACACCTTTTTAGGTTCCAAAACCCCCAAAACCCTTACAGGGATTGAAACCTTTATCTGATCGTTCTGCCATGTCAACAAGTTTACAGCGTTCCAAAACCCCCAAAACCCTTACAGGGATTGAAACTAGCAGAACTTTCCGCCCAGGCAATCGGATCGTCGTTCCAAAACCCCCAAAACCCTTACAGGGATTGAAACCTGACTTGGCACAGGAAGCGACGATCCTGTTTGAGTTCCAAAACCCCCAAAACCCTTACAGGGATTGAAACATCTTGAATCGCGATCGCCCTATGACTTCCTTAGGTTCCAAAACCCCCAAAACCCTTACAGGGATTGAAACACTACACGCCTGATTGTTATCGAATCGAACAGGAGTTCCAAAACCCCCAAAACCCTTACAGGGATTGAAACTTAACCCAAGTTCCTAAAGCATTATTCCATCTAAATTGTTCCAAAACCCCCAAAACCCTTACAGGGATTGAAACGCTTCAAGGCTTAATGAAGCCCCAAACGCAGACAAGTTCCAAAACCCCCAAAACCCTTACAGGGATTGAAACCGGAATGGTACAGCGTCGATCTTTAGAAACTTTAGTTCCAAAACCCCCAAAACCCTTACAGGGATTGAAACCATCCTCAATGGACAGAAGGTGATGGTGGCCGACGTTCCAAAACCCCCAAAACCCTTACAGGGATTGAAACCAGCTTGCTGAACCAGTCCAACAGCCAGCCCCAGGTTCCAAAACCCCCAAAACCCTTACAGGGATTGAAACCCGAAGGAACCGGAGTAAGTCCTTTTCCACGGAGAAAATCCTGTTCCAAAACCCCCAAAACCCTTACAGGGATTGAAACCGGTTATTCCATCGGGCAGATGCCCGGTGGCTCTCGTTCCAAAACCCCCAAAACCCTTACAGGGATTGAAACACCGTCTCTGCCGATTCTGGCTCAAATCAATATGGTTCCAAAACCCCCAAAACCCTTACAGGGATTGAAACCTGGCAGTGGTGCGTGTAAACTCCATCAGTTCCAGGTTCCAAAACCCCCAAAACCCTTACAGGGATTGAAACTTGGTTGATGCTCAGGATAAGTGACCCGGCTGTTCGTTCCAAAACCCCCAAAACCCTTACAGGGATTGAAACGCTCAACGGTGAAACAGAGAGCAATCTGAGGCAAGGTTCCAAAACCCCCAAAACCCTTACAGGGATTGAAACTAATACCCGACACGCGCCTGGAGGTTGCTCAACGGTTCCAAAACCCCCAAAACCCTTACAGGGATTGAAACCATCGCTAGTAGGTGGCAAAGGATATTTGATCAAAGTTCCAAAACCCCCAAAACCCTTACAGGGATTGAAACATTCCTGGCACTGAGGATCAGACCACAGAATTGTTGTTCCAAAACCCCCAAAACCCTTACAGGGATTGAAACGGCAATCATCAACACCGTAAGGGCAATTCCCACAGGTTCCAAAACCCCCAAAACCCTTACAGGGATTGAAACGGGATTGCCTTTCTTTCCTGACTCTCACTCTTCCCGTTCCAAAACCCCCAAAACCCTTACAGGGATTGAAACACTTATCCTGAGCATCAACAACGAACTCAAAGCAAGTTCCAAAACCCCCAAAACCCTTACAGGGATTGAAACACTCTCTCTTTGCAGAAAGGCGATTTTGCATCTAGTTCCAAAACCCCCAAAACCCTTACAGGGATTGAAACCAGCAACGGATTGATAATCAGGCGAATTTTGACAGTTCCAAAACCCCCAAAACCCTTACAGGGATTGAAACTCGAATTCGGAGACTTTTGCTTCAGGAATTCGAGTGTTCCAAAACCCCCAAAACCCTTACAGGGATTGAAACCTCGGTATTGATTGGGTTGCCATTTTCATCACGAGTTCCAAAACCCCCAAAACCCTTACAGGGATTGAAACCTGCTGCTGCAAATTCTCCAGAAATTCTAGGCTAAAGTTCCAAAACCCCCAAAACCCTTACAGGGATTGAAACCTAGCCAGTGGGGCTGCGGTAATTCAATCATCTTGTTCCAAAACCCCCAAAACCCTTACAGGGATTGAAACTGCTTGATTCTTGATTGAGCCATTATTTATATCGGTTCCAAAACCCCCAAAACCCTTACAGGGATTGAAACCTATTTCACTCTGCAATTCACTGACGTTAATCCTGCTGGTTCCAAAACCCCCAAAACCCTTACAGGGATTGAAACTTCGGACCGAGACGATTCCCGGATAGCGGCATAGGTTCCAAAACCCCCAAAACCCTTACAGGGATTGAAACCACGATGATCAAACGCTAAACGTCATATGGCACGCGTTCCAAAACCCCCAAAACCCTTACAGGGATTGAAACGAGGTCATCAGAGCGGGAGACTCAGGGGGTTCAAGTTCCAAAACCCCCAAAACCCTTACAGGGATTGAAACTGTCATCAATTAGATCCTTATTCGCATCCGTTCGAGTTCCAAAACCCCCAAAACCCTTACAGGGATTGAAACTTTGAGCCGCGTAAATTCCGAACCTGGATCTGATTGTTCCAAAACCCCCAAAACCCTTACAGGGATTGAAACCTTCAAGAAGCGGGGCGATCGACTGGCTTCACTAGTTCCAAAACCCCCAAAACCCTTACAGGGATTGAAACAGAAAATCCTCGGCAAAATCGTCCGGCTTCAAAAAGTTCCAAAACCCCCAAAACCCTTACAGGGATTGAAACAGGTGAAAGCTCGGTAACTCTTTATGAGTTTTTCGTTCCAAAACCCCCAAAACCCTTACAGGGATTGAAACAGCGCGATTGATTCTGTGCCGGGATTTGTAACTTTGTTCCAAAACCCCCAAAACCCTTACAGGGATTGAAACAGTCCACCGCCTGCTGGAGGCGCGGCAAAAGTTAGTTCCAAAACCCCCAAAACCCTTACAGGGATTGAAACTTGGTAAGTGCTATCGCTGGAGGCTCAGCATAAGGGTTCCAAAACCCCCAAAACCCTTACAGGGATTGAAACAATCACTTTGACTGAGACTGGCATGACGGAAGAGTTCCAAAACCCCCAAAACCCTTACAGGGATTGAAACAAAGGCTCAGGATAGCGGTGAACTCAAGCTTAAAGTTCCAAAACCCCCAAAACCCTTACAGGGATTGAAACGTGAAAATTTTGATTGGTACAGATTTGTCAAAATGTTCCAAAACCCCCAAAACCCTTACAGGGATTGAAACGATAGCTATCTCAAATTGCATGACTTTGACCCTCGTTCCAAACCCCCCAAAACCCTTACAGGGATTGAAACCCTGCTGCCGTGCCGAAATCCTTCTTGAAAAAGCTGTTCCAAAACCCCCAAAACCCTTACAGGGATTGAAACTTGAGCGGTAGGCATAAATACTGCACCAATCCGGTTCCAAAACCCCCAAAACCCTTACAGGGATTGAAACTTAACTTTCACACTCCCAAAGTCGAAGCTCGTGCCGTTCCAAAACCCCCAAAACCCTTACAGGGATTGAAACATCGCCCAACACTTTTTGCATTACACCGACGACATTGTTCCAAAACCCCCAAAACCCTTACAGGGATTGAAACAAATAAAGCCGCACCCCGACCACCTGAGCGCCCGGTTCCAAAACCCCCAAAACCCTTACAGGGATTGAAACGAGGTCATCAGAGCGGGAGACTCAGCACTAGCAGATGGTTCCAAAACCCCCAAAACCCTTACAGGGATTGAAACAACTTAGTAGCGTGTAAGTCATCACGCCGGAATCGTTCCAAAACCCCCAAAACCCTTACAGGGATTGAAACAACCGATTTTAACGGCGGGTACTGGGTGAGTAATGTTCCAAAACCCCCAAAACCCTTACAGGGATTGAAACTCTGCTGGCGCTGGGGAATGAATAATCTGGCTTTGTTCCAAAACCCCCAAAACCCTTACAGGGATTGAAACGGGCGGTTCCTGCTGGCGATGGCGTGATTCTCAGGGTTCCAAAACCCCCAAAACCCTTACAGGGATTGAAACTGCCAATCATCCAAGCTGCATATAACGCTAGCCAGTTCCAAAACCCCCAAAACCCTTACAGGGATTGAAACCCTAAAGCATTATTCCATCTGAATTCCCGTAATGGGGTTCCAAAACCCCCAAAACCCTTACAGGGATTGAAACATAGAACGGTGCCCTGTTCGGTGTCTGACCTGTTGGTTCCAAAACCCCCAAAACCCTTACAGGGATTGAAACTGATAGCTTGGAATTGCTACGCAACGCTATGCGAACAACAATGCGCCTTTTACCCACTAATCGCTGTAAATAGATATGAAGCAAAACAAA
>Ga0163155_10005660_pt1 | contig 12374 bp, 12 predicted proteins | sample OliLakLV19SP4G1_FD_148611 | JGI IMG/M metagenome (GOLD analysis project Ga0163155, IMG submission 148611) | Freshwater microbial mat bacterial communities from Lake Vanda, McMurdo Dry Valleys, Antarctica - Oligotrophic Lake LV.19.SP4.G1 | ecosystem: Environmental > Aquatic > Freshwater > Lake >...
TAATCTTCCTACTCAGCTAAGGTTGCGCCGCAACTCACCTATTACTTTTAGACTTCCGCCAGCGAAAAAACCCTTGAACATTAATTTTCCAAAAGAGATTGAGCCAGCCGAGAGAGAGGACCCGACCGCTCCGCGAAACATAGGCGAAAAACCGGGCGTCCTGGTTAAAACCTTCGGCTGTCAGATGAACCAGTATGACTCCGAAAAGATGGTCTCCCTCTTGGCTGAGGACTATACATCCGTTGAGCAGTTAGAACTGGCAGAGTTAGTAATCGTTAATACCTGTAGCGTTCGGGAAAAGGGTGAGCACAAACTCTTCAGCTTGCTAGGCTCCCTGCGGGAACTGAAGAAAGAACGTCCGGAATTGGTGATTGGAGTTGCCGGCTGCGTGGCGCAGCAAGAGGGCCAAGCTATTATGGCCCGTGAGGGTGCGGTAGACTTCGTGGTCGGCACCCATAACCTATCATTAGTGCCTGCGTTGGCTCGCTCTGCTCGCAATGGCGTCAAGGGCCAGGTGGCCGTCGATTACCGCGACGAATGGGAGGATCTTCCTGAGGAAGAGCAGGGAACTTCTATTGGTGTGCGGGCTTTGATCGCAATCCAGCGTGGCTGCAACAAAAGCTGTGCCTTCTGCGTTGTACCGACGACGCGGGGGCCCGAAGTCAGCCGGTCAGCAGCCGAAATAGAGCGGGAATTACGTTTGAAGGTCCGGCTCGGCGCCAAGGAGGTGCTACTTCTCGGACAGACTGTAAATTCGTATGGGCGCGACCTGAAACCCCGCTTTCCATTTGAAAAGCTCGTTGAACGGCTCGCCGCGATCCCTGGATTGGAGCGCATCCGTTTCACTAGCCCACACCCTCAGGAGGTCCGCCCTGAATTCATCGAGCTCTATGGCTCAGTCCCCCAGTTGATGCCTCATATCCACCTGCCAGTTCAGTCAGGCAGTGATCGAATTCTGAAGTTAATGAACCGTAACTATCGAATAAATCGATACTTCGAGATTGTTGACGCACTTCGACAGCGGTTGCCAGATATTGCAATTACGACTGACTTTATCGTTGGATTCCCGACGGAGAGCGAAGAGGACTTTGAGCTTTCTCTCTCAGCCATTCGGCAAGTAGGATATAACCAGTCTTATTCGTTTAAATACTCAATTCGACCGAACACCATGGCCAAGGTTCGCTTTACCGCTGCCGAGGAAGTACCAGATGCCGTGGCACACGATAGACTTACCCGGCTCCAACAGCTTCAGGAGGAACTCTCGCAGGAGTTCAATTCCCAGCTACTTGGCAGTACCGTAGAAGTACTTGTCGAGGGAATGAGTAAGAATATATCATCCCTGGCTAAGGGTAGGACCAGACATAATATCCAGACCGAGATTATGGGAGACGTAAAGGTAGGGGATGTTGTCTTAGCAAAGGTTGAATTTGCCTCTCCTTACGGACTGCGAGCTGCATTAATTAATAAGATATAACGTGTCAGAAAACGAAGCCGAGATTGAGATGTTTGTCGCCGGGTTAGTTCTAGACCCAGCCTCTAACGCGCCAATAGTGATCCTAAAGGATCCGACAACTGATGCCTGCTTGCCCATCTGGATCGGCCTTGCAGAAGCCACAGCCATTGCCTCTGCACTAAAGCGGGTGCAGCTGCCGCGGCCGATGACTCACGATTTACTAAAGAATATCCTGGATGAGGTTGATGCCAAGGTTTTACGAATCGTGATTAGTGCGCTTCACGAAGGAACCTTCATGGCGCTTATCGAGCTCAAAGTGGGGGACACTGTTAAGTTAATCGATGCACGTCCGAGTGACGCAATTGCGCTGGCGGTTCGAGTTAGCGTCGCGATTTATGTTAAGCCAGAAGTTTTGAAAGAGGCACAGGTCACGCTAGTAGCCGTAAATCCGGACGAAGCGGTAGCTGCCGATTTTTCGCCTGGAAAAGCTGAGATGGAAGATAAGAATTTTGCTAACATCGAAAAGGGTCAGTGGGCTGATATTCTTGCCTCAATGGACCCTGACGACTTTAAATACAAAATGTGATGAACACTCCCGAGACTCCAACACGACATCCGCAACCGCAACCGCAAAACGACGCACCTAAACCAAATCTCGCAACCCTGGTTGACAACCTGAAGGCGATTGAGAATCGGGACGAAGACACCCTGCAGGTGTTAATGGCCAATTGGCAACAGATCGTTGGTACCGTGGTTGTGGCCCTGGCCTTCATCTGGATCTATCAACGATACCAAGCTTCTCAGACGGTAAAGCTAGGTGAGGCTTCGGCTCGCTTTGCTGATGCCCAAACCTCTTTTGGTGCCATTGTCAATCCAGCGGTCGCGATTAATCCAGCTATAATTCAGGCAACTCCACCTGCAGTAGATTCAGCGAAGCCTCAAGAGCTTGCAGCGCCTAACTTGGAAGTGGATAAGGCTCGCGCCAGCTTCGAGGAAAACTTAAAGTCCCTGCAAGCTGCACACGGATCTACTACATACGCTAGACTTTCTGAGCTGTATCAAGCGAAGTCGGCATTAGCGCAAGGGGATCTGGAGCTGGCCCGCAAAATCCTGACTCCGATTGCTGGCGGGGCTTTTGAGAAGTTCGAAACACGCAAAAAACTTCTCGCGAATGACCCCGATTTAGTGGCAAAGGAGCTAGCGACATTGATGCTGGCCCGCCTGCGATTAGGGAATGAGGCCGAGCGCGCACAAGCTAGAGAAACCTTAAAGAATCTAGCTCTAGGTGGAAAAGTTGTATCAGTAGAGGCCGCCTTGGCGTTTTCGCGCTCGGCGCGAAGTGGCGAGGATCGGGTAGCGGCTGATAAGTTCATCACGGAATTGAAGGCCTCCCGGCCTGAGCTGAGCGAGATACTCTCTCGCGAAACTAATGTGGCTGCAGCAGCGCAGATTATGCCGAATTCGGAGATCTCACTACCTGTCGCAGAGTAACGAGAACGATGACTATTCGTATTAATCGAGTTTACACGCGCAGTGGAGACGAGGGCTATACTGGTCTGGTCAGTGGAACCCGTGTGCGTAAGAACGATCCGCGGGTGAATTCGTACGGAGAGATTGACGAGCTTAACGCGACACTAGGACTCGTGCGGGCTCACCTAACACCGGAAACTCAGGAGCTTGATCCACTTCTTGAAAATCTACAACAAGAGCTCTTCGACTTGGGTTCTGAGTTAGCTACACCACCTGGCACGACCTATCCAGGAATGTGGCAGGCAGCCTCTAGCGACGTTGCCACGCTTGAAAATTTGTGTGACCAGTTCTCTACAGGTCTCCCAGAATTGACGAGCTTCATTTTGCCTGGGGGTTCCAAGCTAGTCGCCCACTTGCATCTAGCAAGGACAGTTTGTCGGCGGGCAGAGCGGAATATCGTTAGTTTGGCAGAAGACTTGGAGCGGCAGGCCTCCAGTGAACATTTGCCGTTCAACTCAGAGATCATCAAATACGTAAATAGACTAAGCGATTTATTGTTTGTTTGGTGCCGTTGGTCGCTTGATAAACAGGGCTTGGTAGCACCGTTATGGATTCAAGCAGCTAAAAGACAGCCTTAAGACTTCTTGATATATTTTTGTATTGCTGCCAGTAGCTTCTGCGATGTCACTGGCTTCTGCAGAAAGCAGGACGCTCCCGCCACTTCAGCTTCATAGACATAATCCGCCGAGTAAAGGCGAGAGACGACGATGATGGGAATATTCTTAGTGGGGTAGAGCTCTGTGATTCGACGCATCAGCTGATATCCGCCGATTCCGTCCATCACAATATCCGTGATGATTAGGCGAGGATTCCAACTCCACGGCCTGGACTGCATATGGCGAATCGCATGGGCTGCACTCTCAAATGTGCAGACTGGGAGTTCCTCATCTTCTAAGATCTGGACCATCTCCGCTGTAAAAAGCGGATCGTCATCGACTAATAGAATTGAAGCGTCGCTATTTTCAGCATCCGCCATAAAGCTTCCTCGGTTTACAAGCGTTCCAAGATCTAAATCGGTCAAAGCCCAGGTAGACTGAAGCAAACATTTTAGTCGCGCTAAGTCACTGCGATGGCGAGCAAATTCATAGGTTTAGGGTTTAGGTGCGGAGACGCCGGCGCCGTGTAGAAAAACTAAGCTTCCACCAAGAAAACCGACGTATAAAGCTAGCCCCGTGCTAACGCAGAGCATTGTCAAATATATCCCGCGGAAGAGTGCTACGTTGAGAGTAGCGCGTCGACTAACCATCGCAAGCAGTGCAGTGACAAAGAGTGCCAACATGAACAGCTTGGCATAACCTTCATGGTTTGCGATCAGTTCCTCGTTAATAGTGAATGTTTGAGAGGCGTTTTCAGCCCCCCAGTAGCCCGAAAAAAAAGTTAATGGTGAAAAAACTAGACTTAATAGAAGAGCACGAGCGGAGAAATCGCGCCAAGATCTGGCTTTAGTCAAGACGGCTAAAAATTCTCCGATGACTGCTGCTAACAGAAGCACAGCCGGAAATGCAGTCAATGGCGGGTGGGGGTTAAACATTCTGATCGATAATCTCAAGACCAAGGACAGTCATATCATCCTTCAGCAACCGTCCGGCGCAAAACTGCTGTTGCCCCTCGATTATTCTGCGGATAACGCCCGACATACCCCGGTCGGCGCACTGAATACTGAGAATTTCGCCAATGCCGCGCGTTCCTAACATCTTTCCTTCGGGATTCTGAGCTTCGCTCAAACCATCAGTGTAAAGAACTATTCGATCGCCCACATCAAGCTGATACTCCAGGACTTGGTATTTACTCTCTTGAAGAACCCCGATCGGCAACCCCTGCGGAGAGATCTCCTCAACGGAGTTACTCTGCGCTCGATAAAGAAGGGGAGGTGGATGACCTGCTCTTGCAACTCGCACAGTGCGCGTTTTAGAATGAAAAAAAACCGCCGCAGCAGTCACAAAACGCCCTTCTGGAACAACAGGCGTCATCCCGCTGTTCATGTCCTCAAGAAATAGTTCGGGAGAGTCCTTTCGGGCATAATTACCTGCAAGCTTGCTCATCGAGGCCAGGAAAGCCGCTGAGAGACCGTGACCTGAGACGTCCGCAACAAAGAGCCCCACGCAATCCTCATTAATGCGCCAGAGGTTGTAGAGATCTCCTCCAACAGCTTCGAGCGGAAGATAGGCTGAGGCAAAAACTGCTGCCGCGTCTTTAGGGAGCTTCTTTGGTAAGAGAGATTGTTGAATACTTGTAGCTTCGCGAAGCTCCGCCTGATAACGCTGGGTAAGGTCTCGCAGTTGAGCATTTTGGAGTGCGATGCGACTTTCGCCACGGCGATGTTCGAAGCCACTTTTGCGTAGTCTCAGCTCCAGTGAACTTTTGATAATTACATCGCTTAGCCGAAAAGGAGTCTGCAAGATAGCGACATCACGAAGAGACTCGAGTTGCTGGATCAGGCTTTCCGCAGACACTTCAACTAAAGCTAAGTAGCGAACACCGAGTAAGCTCGTATTCTGCCGGAAGATTCCGAGTGTTTCCAGTCCACAATTACTAATGTCGTGGCAATCTAGGATTACAAGGTCTGCTCCAAGTTCAGCGCCGGCAAGCTGCTCCTCGAGCTGATCTGTAGTTGGTGCTGGAATCAGCATTTGTACTCGGTAACCTTGGGTCTTCAGACCCTCGGCCAATTTGCTTCGGAATTCAGCGGCGTGGCTGACTAGCAGCACTGTGTCGGCGTATTCCTCACCAGTAATATTGAGGTCCTCGATACCCATCAGGTTAGCGTAAAAAAGTAGCCAAAAATGCTCCACCAGCTATTCGACCAATTAACGCGCCCAAGTTTGAGAGGGCCATCACTAACAGAACCTTCGTCACACGGTTAGCTCTGAACCCACGGAACGTCGTGACGTCATCTCCGATGGTTTCGAAGTCTGCAACCCGTGGCTTCCGCAAAAAAGCTTCAATCAACCCGCAGACCCAACCTGCACGAACGACAACAAGTGGTGCACAGATAAACGCCGAAAGCACTGTCAGCGGATGCGCCGTAGCGATGATAGCACCCAGACTAGCGATGGACCCGCTGACTAACACCCACTTACCTAACATTTCAGCGGTAGCTGGTGCATTGAGAGTGGCGAAGCCGTAGAGCAGCATGCTGACGATAGCTAAGGGGATTGCATACAACAAAATCTTAAAAGCGATCGGGGCAGGGGGCACAACCTCTAACTCCGCCAGGTCCGCTCGTTGCCCAAAAAATAACTTAATACCGGGAACGTGCGCGGCCCCTACTACGGCCACAATTCTATCACCTGGCGAGTCGAGAATCTTGGTCGCCAAATAGCGGTCCCGTTCATCAATAAGGATCTCTTTTACGCCTGGAAAGGTCTTGCCAAACTGCTCCATGATTCGAGCCAATTCGGAGCTCTTTTTTAAATCTTCAATCTCGCGCTCTGAAATCTTAGCGGCGGTACCCTCAACAAAAGAAACTAACCCGGTGTATAGCAAGCGCAGAAGCGCTATCAGTTTAGCCTTAGCCCAGGCGCGCCGCAGCGTAACCTTAACATCTCGGTCCACGTCGGTGGTTGGAATCTGCAGTTTGGCGGCTACGCTCAACGCGCGCCGCATCTCTTCGCCAGGCTTGATGTCCAGCTCATCGGCTAAGCGCTTTTGGTAGCTGGCTAAGATTAGCTGGGCCATCAAAACGTACGCCTTGCCACTCCGGATAACCTGGAAGAGATCCGTCTCGCGCCACCGACTTGGATCTCTTAGGGCTTCAGCACGTGACCTACACAGCTCTAAAGCGACGCAGTCAGGACGCAGGTCTTCGATAACTCGTTCAACTAGGTCCGCGCTAGATTTACTGACGTGTGCCGTTCCAACGAGATAAAATTCGCGGTTGCCGACACGTAGAAGATCCACGTTCTCAGGCAGCTGAGGAGCGTCTGTAGGCTCTGAGGAAGTAATCTCGGTCTCGGTCATGCACCCCTATTGCCCGATAACTTTACTTATCGGGCACGGTTGAAATGCCAAAAAAGTAGTGGAAATGTGTCTTCGGAATATTGGAAGGATTAGATAAGAGGATGCGACGATTGCACAAGAACAAAGTGAACAAAAAAAAACAGAGAACCTATCAAGTGAGAAAAAGTAAACACAGTTCTAGGTAGAGCTGTAGGATACTTACAAATAGCGCAGCTCAAACTCAATTAAGAGTGAGAATGCGTATTTTGGTGGAGAGTCTCCGGGTTCCCCAAGGACGATTTTACGCCATTCGGGAACCCAGAGAGCTCGATCCATTAACCTCAAAAAACCTAGAAACCTAATTAGCAATCGTCACAATCCGTAAGGACGGTCGGCATTAGTTGCTCCGTACTTAAGGATTGAGTCCGTTCCCTTCTACCTGCGCCAAAATAATCAAAGATTCGACCTAGCTACTACGATGCGTCTTTCGAACAACATCGATTCACATTTTCAGTATAGAGAGCTGGAAAAAGCAAAGTAAAGAAAAATCCCCAGAACGTTAGTTCTGGTCATGTAATATTATTGTCAGAACGATCGTTCGGCGCCGAAGCTCCAGTCAAGTTGGAATCTGGTCGAATGTACTTAGGCGTATTTTACTTCCCAGCAACTATCTAGGATCTAGCGCCACGTGAGCGAAGTAGCTAACGATAAATCAGAAGAGAAGCTCCAGCTGCTGAGTACGCACGAGACGTCTCATCTCCTACTCTCCTATAAAATAAGTGCTGACAAGCTGAAGCTATTTGTCGACGCACGTCTGCGGGATCCCATGGTGCACGGTGGCGTAAGCTCTGCCGAGCTTACAGAACATTTACCGAGTACAATACCCTCCCACTTCGTCCACACTGAAGTCTTGGACGACATCACGCAAAGGTTGAACTTAGGACATCATATAAGCGATCGACGAATCGCTAAGGGCAAGGCTCCAATTGCCGGGCGCGATGGTCGGCTAGTGCTACTTGTGAAAAAGTATGTTGGTCACAAGAGCTATACTGAACACGAAGTGGTCGATCGACGCTTCATCCGATTTTTTGACAATTTAGAGAAAGGCACCTCGATTGGGCGGCTGTATCCGCCGGATCCTGGCAGCGATGGTAAAACAGTCTTGGGCGAGGTTCTCTCAGCTAACACCGGCAAACCGCTGCGAGCGAACATTGACACCAAGACCATTAGCATTGAGCCGACCCAACCCGGCGCTCCGTATGAGAATCTAGTCGCACAGCTTGCGGGATATCTTACCGAGGAACGCTCGCAGATCACAGTTAAGAATGAGCTAGTAATCTCTGCCAATGTGGACTATCGCATCGGTGACATTGATTTTGTCGGCTCCGTTAAGGTTAACGGCGACGTCGGCCAAGGCTTTCATATTACCGCCCGGGAGAAGATCGAGATTAGTGGCGACGTCAGCGGTGGCATACTAAATAGCAAGCAGGGCTCAATTGTCGTGAAGGGTAACATCTCCGCTTCTGAGCTCGAGTCGGTTTCTGGCACTGGCAACGCCAGTTCTGGCGTAATTACAGACGTCGGCTCCGCTGGCGCCAAAATCGCCTCCGGTGCTGAACTTTCAGTCAACCTAGCCTCAGGCGTAGAATTAGAAGCCAATGGCAATATTGAGATCGTTAAAGAAGCACGCCACTGCCTGATACGAACCAAAGCGGTACTTAGCATGCCTACGGGGCACTTATTCGCTAGCGAAGTCTACTCTGTCTGCGGTGTCGAAATCGGACTACTTGGTTCGGAAGCAGGCTCGCGCACAGTGATTCATCTTTGCAGCGATGTGGAATCCACGCACGATTACTTTCTTCTAACAGAGCAGATCTACTCGCACTATCAAGCATATGAACTGATCAAAGCCTCACTCGGGCCACACGTGACTCACACCATTTCCGAACTAAGGCTCAAACCGGACCATGCTCTTAAACTAAAAAATCTCCGGAAGAAATTGACGCAGATTGAGTTAGCGCTACGTAAACTAAACGAGACGCGCGACCAGCTGCTCGCGGGAGCTCGGAAGAATGACACCTTTCGAGTTAATATCCTTAAGCAAGCCTTTCCGGGAGTGATTATCGAGGCCGATGGGGAGACATATGAGGTCGCCGCACCACTCAAGGGACCAAAGACCATCGAGTATTCGGCTGAGACGAAGCAATTTACCGTAAAGGACTTGGTCGCTTTAGAGTGCAACGTCCGAAACACACTACTAAAATCTAAATAATGGCTTTCAAATTGAAACTTAAAGAACAAGGCGACAGAAGATGGCTAATTCAATGAAAAATAGTGGTTTCGGTGTGCTCGACAATCGATTTCTTTCACGCAGCATTGGTTTTCTCGATCCGCGCTCTCCAGTTACGATGAACGAAGACGAGAGTATCTCGGCTGCGCTCAAACTCTTGCGCGAAAACAGAGTGGGATCGCTGGTCGTGGTTAACGAACAAGGTAAGCTTAGTGGGATCTTTACCGAACGAGATGTCATTCTTAAACTGACTGTTTGCGATATCGCGCATGATTCAACTGCTATCTCAACGGTGATGACCCCTAACCCTCACCGCGAGCAGATGACAACTACAATCGCGTACGCCCTAAACTTGATGTCACAGGGTGGCTATCGACATATCCCGATAGTCGATGAGCAGGACTTTCCCGTGGGAATAATCTCGGTGAAGGACATTGTAGATTACATCGTCTCGCAACTGAATCGTGATCTAACGGACTTTAGAGTTTCTGCGAACTAAGCCCGATTGCCATAGAGTGTTTCTGCTTCTCCGGGGGGACGAGTTTTCCAGCGGCGGTGAATCCAAAACCACTGCTCCGGATGTGCGCGAATAATCCGTTCGAACGCTGCGTTGATGCGTTCGGTGATCTTGGCCACCCGTTCTCCATTGCTTAAGCCGGAGTCCTCTGCCGTTTCTGCAGCTATTCTTTCAACGTCTAAATCATAGCGGCTGAAGGAGCTTTGCCAACAGGCGGCAACAAGAATCGGACTTCCGGTCTGGATTGCGGCGAGTGCGATGGATTTGGTAGTTGCGGCCTGAATGCCAAAAAACGGCACAAAGACTGCGTGATTTGCTTTGACGTTCTGATCGGCCAGGATCCCGACACTCTGTCCCCGACTTAGGCGAGCCACCATTTCCTTATAGCCCCCTTTCCGATCAAACATCTCGCTACCAAAAAGCTCCCGTCGGCTGTTCCACCAGCGGTCTAGCCGGGGAAATCCGAAGCCCCGCGCAAGAATTGCCGTGGGCTCGAGCAGCAACGCGGTAAACTGTGCGAAGATCTCTACGGAGCCGAAGTGCATCATCGGAATTAATATGCCGACGTCGGGGAACTCTTGGCGCAGCTGTCGGACTATTTTACCTGCCGGTTCGAAATCGATCATTTCGCGAGCGCGGACACCATTCAACTTTGGTAGTCGCGCAAAATCCAATAAGTTCAGCGCTAGTACGCGGTAGGACTCCCGCCGGATCTGTTCTCGCCTAGCTTGGTCAAGATTTGGGAAGACTAATTCGAGATTCCTGCGGGCGACTCTGTGGCTACGCGGCAACAACAAGAGCGCTACCCAGACTATCGAACGCGCGAGCAACATAGCTGGACGTTCAGGCAGACGGCTTAGTAGCCACATCACGCAGCTAACTAAAACAAGGGCAGCTATATCAATAACGGTGTTCACGGGTCAGCCAAAATTCAAAAATTCTAAACTAGACTATCCTAGAACGACCTGTCATTAATTTGCGTTATGAAACCATTTCACCTTGCCCTACCCTGCTACGATCTTGAGAAAACCCGGGAGTTTTATCGAAACGTTTTGCAACTCTCAGAGAAGCGCTCGGCCTTTAACTGGGTAGATTTCGACTTTTACGGACACCAGGTCACCTTCCATCTAGTAAAGGAGAATCAAAAGGGGATCGAGAGCACTATGATCGATGGCGATCAGGTCCCTGCTCGGCACTTCGGCGCTATTTTGAGCGAGGCGGAATGGAATGCCCTGCGGGACCGCTTGATTGAGTTTCAACAACGCTTTGTCATCGGTCCCCGCATCCGCTTTGCCGGAAAAGAGGGCGAGCAAGGTACGATGTTTGTGGTGGACCCTGCCGCCAACTATCTAGAGTTTAAGTATTTCACTGATACCACTCGGGGTGATTGGTACTAGACTGTCCCTATTAGTTTTAGTCGGAACTGGTCAGGTCCTTGCGGGGTTCTTTCTTGCTCTCTGATTTACTATCTCGGGGGGACTTCAGATAGTCAGGTAGGATCCCTTCGGTCGCCGCTTGCCCCTTGGGGATAAAGCCCTGAGGGGCTTGCGGCAATTTTGGATCTCCGACGGCCAAAGAGACCCCCCACTCCCAGACTAGTGCTACAAGGACTGCGACGACCAGAAACATGAACAGAATTTGGAGTAAAACATCGGTGTCCTTCGGTACCTTGCCGAGCAGTTCTGGCAATTTCATAAAGGCATCGCTGAAAAGCACCATACTCGGCTTGCCATCATCATCCTCGAGTGCAGTGGGTCCTTCATTAAAGAAGTTTTGCTGCGCTAATACTCTAGCTTGCTGAGTCTTGGACCAGACCACCCACGGTAGCAGTGCGTCACAGACGGCAGGTACGGCACGAAGAATTGGTGGGAAGACCGGGCTTGGACCATTTGGTATGCAAGAGTCAACCGCACATTTCAGGAAGAGCACCAGCACAAAAAGAGCTGAGTAGATTACGCCGAGTTTTTTCCAGGGAAAATAGTTCATATGCGAGCAGTGAAAATAGTCGGGCTCTTTTTGCTTACTACAGTCTTTCTTATCGGCGGGATTGTGCTTGGGCAAAACATACTAATTTTCCCGGCGGCTTACTCACTTACCCTAGCGAATAAGGACTACCCCCCGGAAGTAGAGCCGCTCCTGATGCGAACCCCAGATCAGCAAACCTTAGAGCTTTGGAGACGCCCAGGTTCAGACACTCGCCACCCCTATGTGGCCCTATTACTACACGGCAATGGACAAGATATAACTAATTTTACGGAAATTCCGGCCTGGATACGAAGTCTTGGCCTCGCTAGTTACAGCCTTGATTACCGGGGTTTTGGGCGGAGCACTGGCTCCCCAAGTGAGGCTGGCATCGACCTCGACGTTGAGAGCGCTATGCAGACTATTTTAATGCGCGAAAATATATCTCCCTCGAAGCTGATAGTAGTAGGTCACTCTCTCGGGGCCGCTCCAGCTCTTTACCTGTCAGCTAGATACGACCTCGCTGCGGTTGTTTTGTTCGCACCATTCAGCAGTTTAACGGCAGTCGTAGCTGAGCATCCACTCTACCGTTATCTCAAGCAATTTCTTTGGTATGACTTCCCCAATGCGCAATATATTGCACAAACCAGGGCTAAATGTATTTTGATAGCGCACGGCAAAGA
>Ga0163155_10005670_pt1 | contig 12360 bp, 11 predicted proteins | sample OliLakLV19SP4G1_FD_148611 | JGI IMG/M metagenome (GOLD analysis project Ga0163155, IMG submission 148611) | Freshwater microbial mat bacterial communities from Lake Vanda, McMurdo Dry Valleys, Antarctica - Oligotrophic Lake LV.19.SP4.G1 | ecosystem: Environmental > Aquatic > Freshwater > Lake >...
CAACTGGAGTGGTACGTAAAGTCGTAATCAGTAGTGCTTACTCAGGTGCGATGTACGTTTTCGAGAAACAGTTACTTCGCCTCAAGGACGAGGACTCGCTCAGACGTGAACGCCAGGAACAACAGATGCGCGCTCGCGCAGTTGGGAATGCAAAGTAAATACCGAGGGTCGTGCTTAGATTTGCACCTACCCCGTCTAAGGCTCCTTTAGGGGCCGAATAGCGTAACGAACGTAGCGTTTGTTGACGAACCCTTGTTAGGAATAGGGCAACTGATCTAGGCTTCATCGAAGATAACTTGCTGCCACGGTGCCTTAGACAGATGCTCAAAGCTTTTCCAAAAATTTCATACTCGCGGTCTTTACTGGCGAGCTTATTTTGCTCGGCAAGCCTTCTTTTGCCGTTGATTTCACTGTTAGCGCCGGCATTTATTGCTAGAGCAGAAGCCCAAGAAAGTGCTGGAATTGTGCTGCGCTCATTTAATGAGGGGGAGCTTGAGATTACGCTGCGAAAATTAGCAGGGGAGCAAAGCCAGGGCTATGAGCTGCGGGTAAGCGTGGCGCAGTCTCATCCACCGCTGACTGCCCAAGTTTTTGCGTTGAGTGAGCCCTCACGAATCGCGCTGGATCTTGCGGGAATCGGGGGTAGTGGGGGAAAGAGCATCAAACTTCAGGAGAGTAAGGTCTCGGGTATTCGCCTCGGTCGCTACAAGGACAAGATTCGCCTGGTGTTAGATTTCGCAACCGCCTCCCCGCCGAAATTTAGCATACTGCCTAAGGATAGCTCGCGCGTTTTTGTGGTGAATCTAGTCTTTTCTTCCGCTAGCAACTCCTCCCAGACCCTCGCGTCAGCCACTGTTTCGTCGCTCAGTCCACCGCAATTGCCGGCGCTGATCTCTGTTACCGGCGTGGTTCCTAGTTCGACACCGAGCCTTGTTTCGTCGGGCACTGTCTCTTTGGCTACTGTCTCTTCGGGATCGTCGATGGCAGTGAGCTCGATGGCAGTGAGTTCGATGGGATTGAGTTCGGTGGAACTGAGCTCGGTGGTAACGAGCTCGGTCGTATCGAGCTCCGTGGTATCAAGCTTAGTGATCTCGAGCTCAGTTTCTGCAGCGCCACTATCTCGGAGTAGTAGCTCAGCGCTATCTCGTTCTAGTTTAGTGGAGTCTGCTAGTTTAACAACTTCTTCAAGTTCATCACGGTCGAGTCAAGTGCCATCATCTGCTTCTTCAAGTAGCCTTGTCTCGTCGAACGCGGAATCGTTGGCTGCGCTGGCAGAGGAGGGAAGCTCCGCCGTAAATAGCAGTCTGATACGTGCGCCTGGCGGAAGGTTGGCTTCCGTGACACCACCACTCGCGGTTGGTGAAAAAACCTTAGGAGATATTCAGGGTGCTGTCGTTCGCGGGATGCAGTTTCGGAAGGTCGAAACAAAATCTCCCGGTTCCATTAGCATCGATCTTTCGACCCCGGTCCACTATAGCCTCACTAGAGCGCAGGACAATCTTTATGAACTGGTTCTAGAGGGAGCGCGGGTTGCGGGCTCCCATCTGGAACTCCCTCAGTTTCCCCCGGATTATGTGGAGGGGATTCAGATGGTCACCATCAAAGGGCGTGGCGGGAATGTCGTAGTTCAGATTTATGTCGATGAGGGGGCCAAGCTAAAGCCCTTTACCAGTCAGGGTCAGCTTTGGGTGTCGGTCTCTTATCAGTAGCTAGCAGGGATCGGTAGCAAGTCGGCACCATGGAGTAGTTCTGAGGATTCGTGCCTCAGATCGCCGATCCGGGGTCTCGTAGTTTCGCTAACGGAAGTTGCCGCAGAAAATCTAAAATTTTCTCTGCCGGTAGTTCGTTACTCGGAGTCGTGATAATAAAGGTGTTTCCGAGGTCAGTCACGATCCCGGTCCGAGGATTGTCACCTCGGATTGCCGATAAATACCCATTGGTGTCGATAGGCTTACTGCTAGCGCCTTTGGCGAACAGCGCATTTAGTCTCCTCATTTCACCGATTAGCGAGCCACTCCTCGGATCCGTTGGCCGGACTACGGTAACCTTGAAGGACGTGCCACCGCTTTTAGGGTGATAATAAGTAGTGTAGTGCTGGAGTCCGGCCTCTTCTTCGAGGGTAAAGCGCTCGCCGTTATAGTTTCTGACGAAGATTGAACTACTCTCCCCAGTGACTGAGCTGCTTGCTTGTAGTGGGCGAGCGGGGGAAACTGAGGCTTGGGCAAGGAGTTCCACACGTCGTGCCACGAGTTCATCCAGCACCGAATCAAGCTCGTCTGCGGACGCGGGTAGGTAGACCAGGAGGACCGCGAGTATTAAATAATGCCGTCTAGAACGCCAAGCAGGACACATACAACTTGCCAACCACTGAAGAACTATCTACCTATCTGCTTGAGGCGACAGGTTGCTCCAGCGGGCTTTATCTGTTTGCTTTAGAAACTACACAGTCTCAGGGAGTTAGATGGGCCAAAGAGAGCTCGATAATCAGGGGCTACTAAGGCGAATCGCCGAGTTGGAGGACTTAGCCCGCCAACCTGTCGAGCGGCCGCTCACCTTAAATGAGATTGAAACGCAGCAACGCGCCCTAGCTTTCTTGGAGACCGCGCGCGGCGAGTTAGTGAGCACTAAACATCAGGCTGCTCCGGTGAGAGACTCGGTGACCAGGAGCTATCTCTCAGCGCAAGTTGAAATCGATACAATCCTTTCTCCGCGGGTAGACCCCAATGAAGGTTGGGTAAAGCTAGTGGATAGAGCCCCAGCGGGGCGAACAATTGTCGATACTCAACTCATGCGCCTTGAATTTACGGACTGCGGTGATCTAGTCAGTCTAGGCTATAAGCCCCGCAAGTGTGAATTGGTAGCCCAGCTAGCGGCGGATGCCGGTGCGTGGTTATTTGCCTCTAACTGGGTTGCTGATTCTGCTCCTTTCGTCTTGGCGCGAACTCCAGGTTTTCTGCGAATTCGTTTTGCTGAATCAACTGCTGCTGAAACAACTGCATCTGAGTCGAGCCGAATCCAGTTGGACAAGATTTTTTCAGTTAAATCCGGAATTGGGGCATACTTAAACGATTCGACAACTGGTTTTTCGCTCGAAATAAAGCGTAAAAATAGCAAAGTCGCGGAAGTGAGCGCACCACTAAATACTCTGCCGTCATTTAAGTTGCGACAGGTCATATTGCTCCCTTCAGGCGTAGCCGCCATGGCCTCAGTGGCGCCACTATTAAGTTTTGGCGGGGTTGGAAAAGCTGATTTGGATTTTACTACCGCTGAGTTTACTGCGAACTCACTGCTGGGTGGACTCTTTGGCGTGCGCTTGGTCGACGGGCTAGATGATTTTACTGTTGACTTTCGAAGCTCCAAGCCAATCCTGCGAGTTGAGGCTCGACAACTTTTTGATTTCACCTTAGCTGACAGTATTGCTGCTGACGTTGTCGCTGCTGACGGTGTTGCAGCCGTTGGTGATAACAAAATCTATCTCGGAATGGAGTTCGAGCTTGAGATTGATGCTGCTACCCTCGTCGACGAAGATCATCCGTTTACCATCTTTTGCTCGATTGTTTGACCCGCTTGTTTGACCCGGTAATCAATCGCTCGGGATTTCAGCGATATACGGATAAAGTGCAGCGAATTGTGTACTGCCCCAGATAAGTGAAGGGTGTGTCTAATACAGCTTCTGATGATGTTTCAACTACGTTCCGAGAAGGGAGCCTCGCTTCCCGAATACGTTCTGCTGATAGCGCTATTTGGCGTCGGACTTACTACTGCCATCGAGCCAATGACTGTGGGGATGGAAAATACCATTGATTTAGCCTCGCAGCTCACGGCTAATCCCGGCCTAGCTAGATTGCCTATCCGCTTCTTGCCCATCGAAGGAGGTGGCACGAGTTCTGACATCCAATGGAATCCTCTGGAAGAATATTTGACGGAAGAAGATCCACCAGCTCCTTCACCTCCTCCAGATGCGCTTGAGACCGGTGACGATCACTCGGATAGAGAGGGCTAGCGAGTCAGAGCAGCGGAGTCGCTCAGACGATCCAGCATACCGATTTTGATACTTTCCCGACGCTCATCCAGGGCGGGATGATTACGAATGCAACCAGCATGGGGTCCGGACGACACCTGCCCAAGTCGCTCCAAGACGTCCAAAGACGATAGTCCGTCCATCCCAGCGTGTTGCATCGAGGTCAGCGCCTCAGAGTCAGCATCGAGCTCCCACTTTTGATGGGTACGGGAGATTCGCTCCCGCTGCCCAGGGGTAAGCATGCTCGCCGGGAAACGCATCGAGAAGTGATCGTGCCGGATATGAGAGATCTCATGAGCTAGCACAAAGGCCAGCTCTGCTTCATTCTGAACTAGGTTCAGTAAAGAGCGGGTTAATTTCACTTGAGCCGGCAGAGCCTCTTTTGGGCGCGCTGGCAGCGCAAAGGCGTTAGCACTGCTCTCCTCGATCACAGAAAATTCTATCTTCAGCACCGAGGTTAACGCAGGTGAAGTAACTTGCGGCTCCCAAAGATGCATGGTCACAACACCAGGCTGTTCGCGGAGTATCGCCTTCGGATAGAGCTTGTTCAAGGTAAGCTCGACAGTTCGTTCCCAGCCTTGCGGAACTACGGGAGTATAATGTCCGGTGAAGGCAGGGAGGAGTGACGGAGTTGCTGCAGATGCACTCGAGACAAGGCAGAGCAACAACGCAGTTGTTGCAAATGGCAGTGGCGGCAAAACATTAAAGCGTAATCTACCTTTCACTAACAAACCTCTAACGAGAACTTCACCTACTTCTAGTTTAGACTCAGCCAGTGAATCTAAATATGCACAAAATCCTAGAACAATTATTCTAGAGATCTTGTTGTTCCCTGTAGTTAGTAGACGGTTCAGCTCCGCTTTTGCTTAAGGAAAAGCAGAGGAATCGTGGGCCAACACTCTCTGTTATGCGCTATTTTCTACAGATGTGGCCCACTGCGGGTTTCTGCGCGTGTGCAATATGGGCACATTTTGGTGCTTAAGCCTCGAGCCGAGTCAGGTTAACTTCGGCGGAGTTGAAGCGGTGGAAGACTTGTACCGAAGCGCGTGGCGATCTGTTCCGCGAGAGCGTAGCCGATGCGGGTGAATTGATCAGCTTCGACCCGGGCTTCCTCTAGCTGAGATGCTTTAATCAACGTGGTGAGCTTTGCCCTATTCTCCGGTGTTGGCTCGCTTGCCATGTGTGAAACGCCTTCTCGAAGTACAGAGCTTCGTGGGTCCGTTCTATTGAGTGCGTCGACGGCTTTTAGCAATTGGTCAGTTTTGCCGGCTTCCAGAAGCGCTGCTAACTCCCAAAGAACTCGCAGCTCGCGCGACTCTGCGGACAGTAAAAGTTTAAAGCGGTCATCCGCCTTGATCACCTGACTTGCAGAGCTTTCTTCAAGTTGGATTTTGAGCTGCTCCTGTAAAGCCGCCAGGTGATAGCCGTAGGCGGTGCGCTCTAGCCCGTAAAGGACTACTCCGGTGCAGACCGTGCTGACTAGGGCTGTTAACCAAGCGATAATTGTCCAGATCCGGGGGCGCGAGCTTGAGCTATTTTCTTCCATCTAGTCAGTATCGTAAGGATCGAGAGAAATTATGATGGTTTGTTGGGTGAAAAATGGCGCGGAGAATAGGAGAGCCATAATTGAACAAATTATTAAAAATTGACCATGCCCCTGCTAGTGGTATCTTGCTGAGATAGTTAAACTTTTGCTAGCGAGCAGTTTGGCAGTGATAAATTTGGTTAGGCGGATAATGGTGATTAAGCATGGGCAGTAAAGTAGGGGAAGAGTGTCGGTCGGATTTCCCGATATTTGAACACTGGCGCAAGCAGCACCCACTCGCAAGAAATGGCAGACTCGTCTATCTGGACTCGGCGGCCACTGCGCAAAAGCCGCAACAGGTTATTCAAGCGGTTACCGCTGTTTATTCCGAGTGCTACGCCAATGTCCACCGCAGTGTCTACGAACTAGGTGACCGCACTACCCAGCTTTTCGAGGCTAGTCGAGCAAAAGTTGCGACCTTCCTTAACGCCAGACATGTCGAAGAGGTGATTTTCACCTCTGGCTGCACGGACTCGATTAATTTAGTGGCGCACTCCTGGGCTCGATCAAACCTCAAAGCAGGCGACGAGATCATCACCACCGTGCTTGAGCACCACGCCAACTTTGTGCCGTGGCAGGAGGTGGCCCGAGTTTGTGAAGCCAAAGTGCATTACCTCGGATTGACACCTTCTGCGGAGTTCGACCTCGGAGCCTATGAAGCTGCACTCTCAGACCGAACAAAACTGGTTGCCGTTTCGCAACTCTCAAACGCGCTAGGTGTTGAGCTTCCGATTGCAGAGATCTGCCAGCTCGCGCACAAATATGGCGCTTTGGTGCTAGTCGATGCTGCGCAATCAGTCGCTCACGGTAGTGTCGACGTTCAAGCTCTGGGTGCGGACTTCCTCACTTTTTCGGGGCATAAACTATATGGCCCAAACGGCGTGGGAGTGCTCTGGGGTAGGAAGGAAATTCTAGAGCAGATGCCACCTTTTCGCCTGGGCGGAAGCATGATCAACACGGTCGCGATTGAAGGGACGACTTTTGCTGGCCTACCAAACCGTTTTGAAGCAGGGACGCCGAACATCTCCGGGGTTATCGGTCTGGGTGCCGCGATCGACTATTTATCAAGCATCGGTTTTGAAGCGATTTGCGTTCACGAGGCGCAGCTCTTAAGTTTGATGGAGGCTCAGCTCAGTGCGATCCCTCAGGTTCGATTGCTAGGTCCGATGGGACGCCGGCACGCCCTCTTATCGTTCGTGGTTGAGGAGGTCCATCCTCACGATCTGGCGCAGATTCTCGATCAGCAGGGAGTGGCGATTCGAGCTGGCCATCACTGCGCACAGCCACTACTCCGGCAGCTTGGGCTTACTGCAACTACGCGAGCTTCGCTCGGAATATATAATACTGCCGACGATGTAGACGCCCTGACGCAGGGAATTAGGGATGCGATTGCCTTTTTTTCGCCCCACTAAGTCCTCGGTTTCACTTTGTAAACTAAACAGACCGCTTCCCTCTCCACCTGCATCTTAATCAGGAATTGCGCGGATCTCTTCGGCGAGCAGCGCTTGGAGGGAGGCGGGGGTTAGTAGTTCAGTTTTACCGAGTGGTCATGGTTTTACCTACAGAGCGTCGCAAGGTTTTGGTAGTCGATGATGAGCCGAATGTACGCGAATCGTTGCGTATGTTGCTGGATCGTTCCTACGAAGTAGACGTCGCTGAAGGCGGAGACGCGGCACTTGCGCTACTAGAAAGCTATAGCGACAGCGGACGAGATAGTAACGCCACCGCGGACGAAAAGCGGGCTCCCGATTTAGCTATTCTAGATGTCACTATGCCTGGCATGGATGGGGTCGAGCTCCTGCGGGAGATTAAAGCCACACACCCCTTGCTGCCGGTGATCATGCTCTCGGCGAACAACACCTCGAAAACTGCAGTACAAGCGCTGAAGATCGGCGCTGTAGACTATCTAAATAAGCCTTTTGATGTGGACGAGCTCCTCAGCCTAGTTGAGGAGACGATCGCCACCGGGGCCATTGGTCGGACAGCGCCGAGCTCCGTTTCGATCTCTAAGCCACCGACTCGAGCTGAGTTAGCTAATGTCCCGGGTGATTTTGGTTCGATGGTCGGCAGTCATCCGATCATGCAAGAACTCTACAAGAAGATCGATCAGATAGCTGTGAGAGACTCGACAGTGCTGATTACCGGCGAGTCTGGCACTGGTAAGGAGCTGGTGGCGAAAGAGCTGCATCGTCGCAGCACGCGTGCGGATGGTCCTTTCATCGCGCTGAACTGCGCGGCAATTCCGGAATCATTAATTGAGTCCGAACTTTTCGGCCACGAAAAGGGATCCTTCACGCATGCTGTGGAGAAGCGTATCGGGCATTTCGAATTGGCCGACAAAGGGACGCTATTCTTGGATGAGATAGGAGAGCTTTCTCTGCCCGTGCAGGTCAAGATGTTGCGCTTTCTGCAGGAGCAGGAATTCTACCGAGTCGGCCGCTCTCGTCCACTGAAGGTGGACGTACGCATTATCACGGCCACAAATAAAAACCTCGAGCAGTCTGTTAAGAACGGAAGCTTCCGACAAGACCTTTTCTATCGAGTGAATGTAGTTTCGATCGAATCTCCACCTCTCCGGGAGCGAATCGAGGATCTACCTCGCTTAGTACAATTCTTCGTGAAAAAGCTCTCTACCATTTACGGTCGGACCGAACCCAGCTTTTCTGAGGATGCGTTGGCCACGCTCAATCGTTACAGCTGGCCCGGCAATGTTCGTGAGCTTGAGAACGTTACCGAAAGTATTCTTGCGCTCTGTAATAATGAACGTATCTGCCCAGCAGACCTGCCAGCCAGGCTGCGCCAAGCGGAGCGAGGTAGTGCTGACTTGAAGCAGAGCGTACTCGACGGGATGGTTCCATTTGAGGAAGCGGAAAGAGAGTTTGAGAAGGACATTATCCTTAAAGCACTTCTGAAAAGCGACTTCGTTCAAACCCGAGCCGCGGAGATGCTCGGTATAAGCCGACGTATCCTGAAATATAAAATGGATAAGCTCGGTATCTGCGACCGTCCGGTCAATGCCGGAGAGCAAAAGAGTTAGGGCACGCAGACTACGATTTGCTTGTCGGCTTAAGAAGGCCAATAGTGGGGTCAGGCGGAACGTGTCTACTACCGTTTGACCCTTACTTTGCTCAACATATGCGCTTCAAACTGCTCTTGCTCCCGCTGTTGATACTTCTAGCACTCGCCATATTTTTCTTGGTTGGTCGTCCCCCACGGATCTCGGTAGTTGCTCCCGTGCGAGGCCCGGCAGTGGAGGCAGTCTATGCTACAGGCACGGTTGAACCCACGGTTATGGTGCCAATTGCTCCCCGCATCAGTGCTCGAATAAAAGAGCTTGGAGCAAGTGAAGGTGCGCTTGTTAGGGCGGGCGACCTGCTAGTGAAGCTTGATGACGACGAGGCTCAGGCAAACTTAAATGAACTGACAACTCAGGAGGAGCTCGCCAAGCTGGAGCTAGATCGGCTGCAGCGCCTAATCTCGAAGCGAGTGGTCTCACAGTCGGAGGTTGATCGGGCTCAATCCCAGCTTCTTGCAACCCACTCTGCAAGACGTGCGGCGGAGGTCCGAGTAGAGTATTTGACGTTACTTTCTCCGTCCGCAGGATTAGTGATTCGCCGAGACGGTGAAGTCGGGGAGCTGGTCCCGGTGAATCAGCCGATCTACTGGCTGTCTGGGCAGCAACCGCTACGGATCACAGCGGAGGTGGATGAGGAAGATGTCGCAAGGGTTAGTGCCGGGCAGCGGGTATTGATTAGAGCCGATGCCTTTCCAGGGGAAGAATTCGAGGGTCAGGTGGAATCAGTCACCCCTAAGGGCGATCCCGTCTCGCGGAGTTTTCGAGTAAGGATAAGTTTCGCGCAGTCCGCTCCCTTGCGAATCGGCATGACCGCTGAGACTAACATTATCATACGCGAGACCAACCAAGCCCTTCTTTTGCCTAGCACGGCTGTGGTCGGCAATAAAGTTTGGAAGGTTGCTGGCGGTCGATTGCAGCAGCAAGTGGTTAAGATAGGGGCGCGCGGTGAAAAGCAACTAGAGATAGTGGAGGGCGTTTCTCTTGAAGAGCTAGTCGCAGTGGAGTTTGATAGTGCTTGGGTTGAGGGGCAGTCTATCCGAGAGAAACTTCGCGCCGAGTTTCCATGAGCGTCTTGTTCGCAATCGCCACGCGACACCTCCTCGCCAGAAAACGGCAAAGTTTTGTCTCTCTACTCGGCATTATCCTCGGCGTCGGATTCTTTCTAGCTATTTCCTCGTTGATGGTTGGCTCCGAGCGGGATTTCATTCGGCGCTTAGTTGATAATTCTCCACATATTTCAATCTATGATGAATTTAGGATTCCACGTTCCCAGCCCATTAGGGAGCTCTATCCAAGAGGAGCGATTGAACTGCGAAGTGTAAAGCCAGTCCGTGAGACTCGCGGCATTAGGGGCTACGAGTCGATAGTCGATCAACTCCGGACAATACCCGGTGTCCGTGCCTCACAGATGCTCGCAGGACAGGCCTTGGTGAGTTACGCCGGTCGAGATTTAGGAATTACGCTGAATGGGGTGATACCAGACGATTTACGCGATGTTTCGACTATTGAAAAGTATCTGCTCTCGGGTACCGTAGACGATCTAATCGCCAATCCCGACGGGATTCTGATCGGAGCAGAACTGGCTCGCAAGCTGAATATCGAACGGAGTGAAATTATTACCATCGCTGCAACGACCGGGCAGGTGAAGAATTTTAAAGTGCTAGGATTGTTTCGTACCGGACGGGCGAGCTACGATGAGTCGCAAACTTTCGTTCATATCAGTCGAGTGCAAGCGCTGTTAAATCGAGCGCAACGCGCCAATACGATCATCGTCAAGATTCCAGACCCCTACCAAGCCCAAGCTCTAGCAGCAAATATTGAGCGTCGCATCGGTTATAAAAGTGTCTCCTGGCAGGAAACCTCAGAAGACCTGATGAGTACGTTGAAAATTCGGAATACGATCATGTACTCAGTGGTTAGTGCTGTGTTGATAGTCGCAGCCTTTGGAATCTTTAATGTGATCTCAACCGTGGTCTTGGAGAAGCAGCGAGATATCGCGATACTAAAGTCGATGGGATTCTTTGCTCGTGACATAATGCAGATCTTTTTGGTTCAGGGATTGCTTCTCGGCGCCGTCGGATGTCTAGCGGGAATTCCCTTCGGCATGCTGCTTATGACAGCCCTCAGCCAGATTCGCTTTAAGCCGCCCGGCGGACTCGAAACGATTTCGATGCCCATAGATTGGGGCTGGTCCCAATTCGCAATTGCGACAGCTTTCGCCATGTCGGCAGCGATTGCTGCCGGTTATTTTCCGGCAAGAAAAGCCGCCCGCCTTCAGCCGGTAGATATTCTCCGGGGTGGGGCATGAACGAGATAGTGCTGAAGGGGCGGCAGCTGACCCGCACCCTCGCCGGAGAAGTGCCAGTCACACTCGTGCAAGACGCCAATCTTGATCTTGCTAGAGGAGAGTTTGTTGCAATCATGGGGCCGTCGGGTTCTGGCAAGAGTTCTCTGCTTTACCTGCTTGGATTGTTGGATTCAGCGAGCTCTGGAAAGATCTGGATCGATGGCGTTGATACTTCGACCTACAATGAAACAGAATTGGCCACCATTCGCCTAAATAAACTGGGCTTTATCTTTCAATCCCATTTTTTACTGCCTGAGTTCACAGCGCTAGAGAACGTGACTTTACCGATGAAGCGGCGAGGGGTGCTTTCTTCAGAAGAGATGAAGGAACGGGGGTTGAAACTTTTAGGAGATCTAGGACTAGCGGGGCACGAGCATAAGATTCCCCGCAAACTTTCTGGAGGTCAGAGCCAGCGTGTGGCGATCGCTCGGGCACTGGCAAACGAGCCAGTCTTGATCTTGGCGGATGAGCCAACTGGTAATCTTGACTCTGCCTCCAGTGGGCAGGTTCGGGATATTTTGAGGGCGCTAGTGAGAGATTTGGGTCGGGCGGTGGCTGTGGTGACTCATGAGAGTGAGATGGGGGCGGCAGCGGATCGAATAATTAGCATAGTTGATGGGCGGATTGTGCAGGGTGGAAGCGCTAAAGAGTGATATTAAGAGTTAGTGGGTGCTATCTGAGAGAGGAGGGGCAGTTTTTCGTGCTCGACCTCTTGCGGCGCCCACCAACCGGGCTGTAACTTTTGTGGCTGTTAGGTTTGTGTTGTCTTGAGATTGTGTTGCGCGGCGCCACAAAATTCCCAGCCCTTTCCACCAAATGCGCCCCCCTCTGCGCGCGAAAAACTGCCCCTCCTCTCTCAGATAGCACGGCGAACGTTGGCTAATGCAACTCAGCTTGAAGCCAGCTAAATTATAGGGGGGCTATTCTGGAGGGCTCGGAGTGGACGGAAGACTACCAAACGGTTAAGAACTCAGTCAGATCTTTCTGCTAGATCCTTAAATTCCCTTTTTACTGAGTAGCAACTTTGACGTTCGTGCTCGGTCCGACAGCTAGGCTATCGCCCCTTAGTTTGTGTCGAGCCGCGTTCGACGTCGTCAGTAATGGTTAACCTAGGAGGTTAAAGCAATTAATCGACGAATTCGTCTGTTGGCAAACGGTGCTAGCAGGAGTTCACGACCGACGCGGTATGTCCCCTGAATGGGGTGTGGTTTAGCGAAGTGCAAACTTGGCTGGGCAAATGGTCAAATGAAAATGCAACGCCAATTTACAACTGTTATGGTGAAGGTGTTTATCGGTGATACGAATAAAATCCCTAGGGGAAAACAGAGCGA
>Ga0163155_10005672_pt1 | contig 12357 bp, 6 predicted proteins | sample OliLakLV19SP4G1_FD_148611 | JGI IMG/M metagenome (GOLD analysis project Ga0163155, IMG submission 148611) | Freshwater microbial mat bacterial communities from Lake Vanda, McMurdo Dry Valleys, Antarctica - Oligotrophic Lake LV.19.SP4.G1 | ecosystem: Environmental > Aquatic > Freshwater > Lake >...
CATATACTTATACTGATTTAAACGGTTGCACTACGGTCGAATCAATGGATATTGAAGTACATGAAACTCCGGACATCATGATTGATCCTGATCCGGCTGAGTTCTGCGACAGCGAGGGCTCCATCCTCCTGACTGCGACAGGAAGCGGAGGTGCCGGTGGCTATGAATACCAATGGAATACGCCGACAGGCTCTGATGACGGAAATACCTATAATGCCACCATCTCAGGCGCACATACGGTCATCGTGACGGATGCCAATGGATGTGCTAATACTGCTGTCGTCATAGTGACAGCTCACCAAAACCCTGATGTCTATATCTTCGATCCGGGCCCGATTTGTGTCAGCACTGAATTTTTTACCCTAACAGCCGTCCCGCCCGGAGGCATCTTTGACGGAACAATCATTTCACCAGATGGCGATATAAATCCCAATCTTGAAATTCCGGGCATCTATCCGATCACCTACACCTACACGGATAACAACAATTGTGAAGGTTCAATCACAGAAAATATTACGATCATACCTGTTCCTGAATCCATTCCGGACAATAATGGACCGCTGTGTGCAGGCCAGCAAATTGTACTTTCTGGTTTAACGGATGGTACCGGCACTACGGTTACCTACCATTGGGAGGGGCCAAACAACTATTCTTCTGATTTGCAAAATCCTACAAATGCAACTGAAGGAGGCACGTATACATTGCAGGTGACCATAGATGGTTGCCCTTCTGAAATAGCGGTTACGACGGTGGTCGTGCACGATCTGCCGGAAGCCTTTGCTTCGAATAACGGACCTTATTGCACCGGACAGAATATACAACTACTCGGCACCACAAACGCGACAGGCACTAATATTACGTATGCCTGGTCCGGTCCAAATGGATATGTTTCAGACATTCAAAATCCTACGAATGCCACACTTCCGGGAATATACACCTTGATCGTATCTGTCGACGCTTGCTCTTCAGCACCAGCAATGACGGAGGTGATATTCAATACCCCTCCGAATAGTTTGGCCAGCAATACAGGACCCTATTGCGCAGGAGAAACTATTCAATTAAATGCCAACACCTCCACTCCCGGCACCATCATCAACTATACCTGGAGTGGACCGAACGGCTATACGTCATCTGTACAAAATCCAACGGATGCTGTTGATCCGGGTGTCTATACACTTTTAATAAGTGTTGATGGATGCAACGCACCGATGGCTAATACCTCAGTGACCATTAACAGTCTGCCTCAACCTGTCATCTCAGGACAAGCGGCCTTCTGCACCGGATTCTCTTCGACCATGGATGCAGGCGTAGGATACGCGACTTATGTATGGAGTGATGCCAGTACCAATCAAACACTTGAAGTGTTTGCATCCGGCTCTTATGTCGTTACCGTTACAGACATTAACGGTTGTGTGGGTCAGGCATCTTTTACCGTCACTGAAACAGCCTCGCTGTCCCCGGTGATCACAGGCTTGCTTTCATTTTGCGAAGGCTCCGGTACTACCCTTGATGCAGGAACAGGATTTTCAGGATATACCTGGTCAACAGGCGAAACATCACAGACGATACAAGTGACTGATGAAGGCAACTTTGGTGTCCTCGTCATCGATGCAGATGGTTGTACTGGATCAGCAAATATCACCACGACTATCAATCCAAATCCAACTGTCATGATTGGCGGATCCACCACCTATTGTATTGGTGGATTTACAATCCTTGATGCCGGGACCGGATATACATCTTACACCTGGAGTACTACCTCCACCAACCAGACTATCACAGTCTCCTCCCCCGGAACGTACACCGTTGATGTGATCGACAATAACGGATGCGTGGGATCAGGCTCCGCAGCCATCACAGAGAGCACTTCGTTAAGCCCGGTCATCACTGGCAGCAATGCCTACTGTGAAAATGGATCTACTACGCTCAACGCAGGTTCGGGCTTCAACACCTACCTGTGGTCAGACGGATCTATGAACCAGAATCTTGTAATCAATACAGCCGGAATATACGCCGTGACTGTTTCAGATACACAAGGTTGTTCAGGTGAGACTTCTGTCGCCGTCAGCGAGGTACTCCCTCCTGCTGCCGTCGTATCGCCGGATACATCCCTTTGTAATACTACAGCCGGAGGTTCGCTGCTCAATTTATATGATCTGATTACCGGAGGCGATGCGAATGGAAGCTGGGCAGATGCTGATCAGTCCGGTGCAGTCGGATTATTTGACAATCTCAATTTCAATAATATCACCGCCGGAGATTATCGTTTTATCTACACGACCAATTCGGCGGTTAATCCGTGTCCTGAAACAACATACGAGGTAGTCGTGACTGTCATTGATTGCTCCTGCCCGGATGTGTTTTTCGATCAAGCAGATCCTTTATGTAACACCGCGGACATACTTGATTTAACCTCGATAGAAAATACGACCGAACCAGGCACTTGGTCTCTTATCCAAACCCCTTCAGGGAGCAATCCAGCCACCCTGGTTGGCACGTTGTTTAATGCAACGGGAAGTGACATGGGTCCATATACCCTCCAATTTGATTTACAAAACCAACCTCCTCCGGGATGCCCGCTTGACTTCCAGGTCACCGTTGATGTTGATCCATCTGTTGAAGCAGGCATAGCCGCAGCGCCGGTTGCCTATTGTTTTAAAGACAATGTATTAGTAGCCCTCGCTGATCTGCTTACAGGAGCAGATGCGAATGGTGCCTGGACAGAAACCTCATCAACCCTTTCACAAGGCAATGCATTTCTTGCCGCCAATGCCACTTTTCAAATTAACAATCAGGCGGCGGGGCTGTATACGTTCCAATATGGATTTCAATCAGCAGGGGCTTGCCCTGATGACTCAGCAGAAGTATCTGTAATCATCCATCCATTGCCTATCGCGACCATCGTTGATTTCGGAATACTGGATTGTGTCAATCCCACTCAAAGTCTTGATGCCACTGGATCGTCATCAGGTACCGGATTTGACATCCTATGGACAGGACCAGGCATACTTGCCGATGGCAATGAATACACCTTACAACCAACTATTGATGCGCCGGGAAATTATGTATTGACCATCACCAATATACAGACAGGTTGTGTCAATGCTGATTCCGTCACGGTCATTGAAAATACAGCTGCTCCAACAGATGCGGTGATCATCAGCCAGGACCCATCCTGTTTCGGTGATCTCAATGCAATCATCAATGTCAATCAGGTCATAGGCGGAACACCTCCGTATCAATATAGCCTGAACCATGCGGCATTCAGCACCAACAGCGTGTATAATAACCTTGCTGCCGGCAATTATGACATCACCTTACAAGATGCAAATGGTTGCAAATGGGATACAACCATTGTCCTCGTAGAACCATCCGCCATTTCCATTGATGTGGGCCAGGATATTGAACTCGGCCTGGGTGAAAGTGCGGATATACAAGCTCTCCTCCACTTACCCTCCAGCCAGCTTGACACCTTGATCTGGTCTCCTGCCGGTATCATCGAATGTTATGACGCACTTTGCCTGGAAGGCATAGTCCATGCTGCTAATTCAGTCACGTTGAGTGCCACGGTATATGATGAATATGGCTGCCAGGAATCGGACAACCTGATCATTACAGTCGACAAGGATCGTAAAATATACTTCGCTAACGTATTCTCTCCAAATGGAGATGACGTTAACGATATCTTCTTTGTCCAGGGCGATGATGGCCAGATCGTGAACATTAAAAAATTCATAATCTTCAACCGATGGGGAGAGACGCTTTTCGAAACGTCCAATGTATTTCCCAACGATCCATCCAAAGGATGGGATGGTCGCTTTCAAGAGGAGATGATGAACCCAGGCGTATTTGCTTACTTCGCGGAAGTAACATACATCGACAAACTGACGCTGGTGTATACTGGGAATATTACGATAGTAAAATAACGGTGACTCATCCTGAAATTTTTTCATTCGTTGTAGATGGAGCAACGTTCATATCATTTGCACGCTGATCCTATAGCTCTTCAATCACCGAATGGCCTTTTGTCTTATCGCCTGAAGTCCATTCCCAACTTTCATGCAGCCGTATTTTACCATTGGGCAATAGTTCCGGTGTTGACTTGCAGATACCAGTCATCAGCTCGCCGAGGTTATTCACCTGATGATATCGCATGTCGATATTCCCTTCTTGATCCACCAGGCCGATGAGTTGGCCTTTGAGGATCTTACCACCGGAATAAGCGGCCATCAGGATGTTACCTTCCTGTGTGTAGAGAAAAATAGTTTCCCCTGATGATTCCGAATTTGCAGAAAGATCTATTGGCCGGAATGTTTTGTTGTGATAGTTTATCATATTGACACGTCTGTTGATCAGTTGGCAAACCTCGCTATCCACCTGTCTATTAGAAATCAAATTTATGCAGTGTGAATGAAACCTTCTTTTCCTTTTTAAAATATTCCGCTACGGCCACATAACCCGGTTTTCCGGGATATACAAAAACATCGTCGGGCTTGGAGGTGAGGACAATTCTCGGATTCACTATTTGATGGTCACGGTCCAGCGCGATAGCGCCCACCATCGTTTTTTCGTCTCCTTTGACACTATTGTCCAGGTTGGTATAAATACTTGCGAACATCGAATGATCCTTGTTCTGGCTCGTGAATTTATATCCGAAATGACCAAGCTTCATCAAATTAAAACCCAGATTATAATACTGAAAAGCGACTAACGAAGCCCTTGATCCAAATTCAGGGATGTCCTTTGTAAAGGCATATGCCCGGGGAGTGATTTGAGCCGTGTCAAATTCCAGCGCGACCATGTTCCTTACCGTTTTGGATTTGTCAGAATACATTTCACCGATCATATAATATCGCTCTCCGGATTTTACCAGGGTATGGATCCACATGGAAGAAAATTCGGTGTACTCCGCCTCCTCTATCTTACCGATCAATGATTTCAAATCACGCTCCCCATCGTTGATGTATTCATACTTCATCTTTCCGGCAGCATCATAGACCTGGAGATAGAAACCAAATTTTTCGCCACCCCATTGCTCGCCCAGTATACCTACTTTCCCTTCTGGAAAATATGCGCCATAGACACTTATTTCATCCGGCTCTAAAACAACACCGTGCAAACGCAAGCCATTTCCGGCTGTTGCGTTGATCTCAAATAATGGCTGGCCGCTATGTGCATCATATACCCGTTGAAAATCCATGGTCCTCGTTTTGGCATCCTGCCCATGCACAGCCCCGAGGTTGACACCTACGATGATAAATTGTTCATTAGCCTTGATTACGTTGAGTCCCTCCCGAACTTTACCCGCCGTAGTTCCCGTATAAAATTCGGGTTCAACTTTCCAAACTACATCAACTGCATGATCAAACATCTCCAGATAGGTATCCCAGCCATACTGCATACCTCGCCTGATAAAGCCTTTGTAGGGCACAGGCACTACGGTTTGCAGCGCTTCACTTGCAGATTGATATGGATCCCTATAGTCTATCCGCTTCTCCCCGGCTAAGATCCCCTCTGTATCATAGATGGCATAGCTCACGTATTTTGCAGACTGGAATACCATGCAAAAATAACTGCCATCGAAAACAATCTGCTTCATGGGCATGACGGAGGAAATCAGCTTATCCTTTGTGATTTTAAAATTGATATCCATCACGATCAGGCCATAGGCATATGCAGACTTTGCATATCCGAGATAAGTGCAGGCATAGTAGCCTTTTAGATCATTCTGAATGATCATCGGGGTGATATTGGTGATCGTAATCCCTTTGTCCTCGGGAAATGAGATGTTTTGGGCTGTGATCGATAGTGTTAATGGAAACACACATGTCAGCAGCAGCAAACCTTTTTTTAGCATCATCTGCTGTTTGATGATATACTTCATTACGCTCGAAAACTGCATCATTTATTTTTTAGGTGCCGGCATTTGAAACTCCGTTTTGGCTTTCAAAATATCAATAAAATATTCGTCTCTATATTGTTGCGCATACAGACTGACGATATCCTCCGTGATTCCATCCCTGTTGTCATTCAGGACCTTCAGAAAACCGATGTAGGCGTGATCGGAAACCGAAGCGAGCTTTTCCTGGAGACAATAAGATGCCAGTTTGTATAACGTCGACGAATTCATATTATGCAAAAAAGTGAGCATCTGGTTGTACCCGGCAGGATAATCCCTGTCAGCAAATTCGACATACTCCAGGAACTCATTTCGGGAAAAAGCAGCCGCCAGTTCGATTAAAGCATGGGTGGTGACGGATTTCAGATAGATATTTTCTGAAAACTGCGTTTGGAATTGAAGGCTCAAATATAAAGCCATGACGTAGTCGCGGGACATGATCTGTGATTCCAGGCTTTCAAACCGGAACACATCCTTGAGCCTATCCATGGCTAGCTCTTCTGTGGAAACATCCAATGCTGCTGCCATACTCGTTGTGGAGAAGTTTCTGATTCTTTGTATTCGTTCATCACAATCCGGATGTGATTTCAGTGAATCCGGGATCACAAACAAAAGTGTATCCTTCTCCCAGTGGAGGGCTGAATTTTCTGTATCAAGCCAATAGGATTTAAACGGATATTCAGAAAAGTTAAAATAGTGCCTCAGGTCCAGTGTGTCCTCATAAAGGAGGTAATCAGCACTATCCAAAACACGCAAGGCATCAACAGCTCCTGAAATCGGAAATCCTGCATTTTGAAAATAAACCAGGCCAATGGAATCAGCATCAAACTCATTCTGCTGACTATACGCCATATGAATGGCAATAAAATTGGTCACAAAATTATTGATTTGTGTATTCCTTCCTTCCTTTTTCCTGCTTGCTTTCTGAAAGGATTTTTTTAATCGCTCATCGTGAAGACTTTCGCTGATTCGCTGCAGGTTGCTATAGACATGACGCATGGCATCATGCGCCAGTTCATGGCTCAAGACAAATGCTACCTGATCAACATGCGGCATCCGCGCCAGAAGTCCCGTGCTGACCAACAATAAACCTTCTCCCAGGCTGAAGGCATTGGGTTCCAAACTCCTGTAAATAAATATCCTGATCTCCTCCCTTTTCAGATTTGGATTACCTGCTGCAATTTTGTCTTTTATTCTTTCCAATAGATTGGACATGCTATCACCGTAAATCAGGATACCCAGGGAGTCGAGAGCAATAATGAATTCCGTTTTCTGTTCAATAAATTTTTTGAAAGTCGCTTTCACCTTGGATGTCGAGGTGATGCCTTTATCACCCCATGCACTAAACCTGGTGATGTATTCGTCAATCAACTGAACAGATGGTTTGAAATTTCTGGCGGGCTGGAAATCATAGGATAAATCCTGTCCAAAGGAGGGGCAGGTAAACGCCAGGAAAAGGCAATAGACTAAATTTTCCCTTTTATGAGTTGAATTCATTGCTCATGACTTGAATTGTTTCAACATAATCTGTATTGTACAGATAGATCCGCAATCAAACATAGGGAAATATCAGGGACAATCGAAAAGCAAGGAGTGCTTCCCTGTCTCGATTCCTGACGGACACGTAAAATTCCCTATCCCAGATTAACAGAAAGGAATCCAAAGAACGCCCACATCTGGAAATGGATATCAATACTCATCCTCCAGGCTCTTCATAAATGAAATCAAATCACTGACGCCCTGTCACCTGAATCCGGGCGTTGATACTTAGTACTTAATGAAAAGCAGATCTCACTACAGTTACAGATATGAAAAGTTGCATCACAAAAATCATCTCCCCTTTTCAGGGGGAAGGGGGTATGTATTGCCAATGGAATATAGTTATGTGTCCGCATTAATTCTCTAAAAAGGTCATTAAAGAAAAATATCATTGCGATCCTCTTCATTCATTTTTGAATTTCTGAAAACCAATTGAAAACGGCTTGTTGTCTATTCCGCAAACCCAACAACCTCTCCTACCCTCACTCATTGTGCATTCAAGACAGACGAAGCCTCAATTCCATTCTGACGCTTATGAATGACTGCAATGACCATAGTCTTTGAGGGATCGGTAGCAGGATCCAGTGCCCCCCTGTCGATTTTTCTGCCCCATCGATTTTTCTGCCCCGTCGATTTTTCTAACGAAAATTCTCTCCCCTGCATTTCTCCTTTCGTTCTTTATCTCACTTTGTTGCGATATTGACCTTCACTCCGAAAACGCTGGGGATATAATAACATGTTCAACGCAGCGTTGGATAGCACATAGGTGCAAAATATTTCGTGAAGTTCGAAATTGTGAAAGGATGGGCGAAGAATTATCTCACCAAGGTCACATTCCCTGAAAGAATCTCTTTTTCTCCATTGGCCAATAAAACTTCCAAAGAATAAACATAAATGGAGGGCATTAGCTCTTTACCTCTGAAGGTACCATCCCATCCCGCACTTTCATCATTTGGGTCAAATTGCTGACGTTGAAAAACAAGCTCACCCCAACGGTCGTATACACTTAACTTCGTCACCAGTTCAACACGCTCATTGGCATACAGCGTAAAAAAATCATTATAGTCATCTCCATTGGGAGAAAATACATTTGGAATATAGATTTCCGTTTCTGGCACTACGATGATATTCAATTGCGCTGTGGCGACACAACCAACCTGATGAACGACAGTCAACTGCAGCGTATAATTGCCCAGTTCATTGATCGCCGTAGTGAGGCAAGTATCGCAAGTCAATAGTCCTTCCGGCGTCCATTGTATTGAACTCAGATCTTCAGCCGGTACATTTACATTTGCCTCGATAGAACCTGAATGCCCGACAATCAATTCGATCACAGGAGGAAGTTCTACCTGCAAGTCAATACCCTGATTAATAGTAAAGAAGGTATCTAATTTGCACCCGTCACCATCCGTGATCTGAAGGGTATATCCTCCCGGTCCAAGATTGGAAAATAAACCGGTGGTATTCGTTACAAGGCCATTCAGTGTATAGGAAAAGGGGGGCATCCCTCCTGCAATACCCGTCACATCAATGACGCCATTGGTTTCACCTAGGCAATTTTCATGCAATACATCGGCAAATATCTCTTCTGGCACATTGGCATTGAGCATTACTTCGACACTATCGGAATCATGACAACCATTGATAGCATTGGTGACCTGCAATATATAGAGGTCATCGGTACTGACCAATAAACCTGGCAGGCTAGACAATACAGCTCCACTTACATCCGTCCATTTATATTGTAGATTTTGACCACTGCTTGAAGAACCGTCAATGAAAACCTGAAGTTGATTGCACTCGATCATCTGGTCCAGACCTGCATCAGCTACCGGGGCTGTTGTATCCATATCGATGTATACACTATCACTAAAGGTGCATTGGTTTGCAAACTCCACGGTCAGGTGATACCAACCGGAATCACTTACGGTAGTCGTTAAGGAGTTCGAAATAAATGAATCTGGTCCGGTCCAGGTGTAAACCCCAGTTGCCGAAGTTACCCCGGCCAATGTTGCAGTCGTATGAATGCAATCAATTGTACTGCTGATACCGGCATCCATAAGCTGCGTGCAAACAGAACAAACCGGGGGCGGAATAACCGTAATAGATGTAGAACAGGTAGGTATGTTATAATCATGCAGGTCAAAATCCAACCATCCTCCAATAATGAGATATGGACCACAATTCCGGATAGTTCCATACACGCCGTCAAGTGTTCCATCGGAAGATCGCCATGCTGTTCCGGGAGTTGGTCCGGTGACTAACACATCAAAGGTGAATGTATCATCTAAAGGGTCATCGTCTGTTCCGTTGTTATGACAAACGATATTGCTTACTTCTGCACTAATATTTTGAAAAGTAATCGTCTGGCTGACCAGGTCGCAGCACTCCGATCCACAATCCAGTTCATCGATATTCATTCCGATGACAGGTACTGCCCCTTCTGGCGTACTATAATTGTATGCATAAATCGTAAAGGTGCCACTAACCCCCGAAGTAAAAACGCCGGCTGGGGCATTGATCACATTCACAATATTTCCAGATTCATCCGTGACCAGGATGATCTGGGTGTTATCGATTCCGGCGCTAAACCCCGTGGAAGAAAATGTTACGAGTTCATTCAGGCATAGCGATGAAGCTGATACTGACAACATTCCAGCATCTGATTCATGCACAACGATAGTAACACATAGTGGTGAAGGAGCATCTGTCAATGGGACACAAGGATCATTGGAAGCATCGATGCACAGTTCATACGTACCCGGTACAGTCCATGTTCTGTCAAATCTTGGGATAGGCGTCTGTCCCACCAAAACACCATCGAGAAACCAATGAAAGGTTCCTGCTCCGTCCAGATCTTCGACTATATAGGTTTCTGTATCACCAATACAAGGATGCGTCTCACCGATCACCGGCATCGTCCAGGGGGCAATGACTTCTTCGCCACATACACCAACGACATCGATGGTCACGGTACAGTATGATCCCAAACATCCATCGACCATAAAATAATAAACGCCACCGATCTTCAAACCGGTCATAATTAGCACCTTGGTACTTGCATTGCAATCCTGGATATCGACATCGCAGGCTACCTCTGTTTTGAAGGAACAATCCTCGTAAATAGCGATCTGTAGCCCTACCACAAACTGCACATACTCACAATTGCTCGGTCTGGCGCGCAGGGTCAGCTCGGAACACCATGCTGTGAATGCAAACCAGGTGGGGTTGTTTGTCTGAGAGCTGGGAGCACCCGGACAGATCGGCGTGGGCCCATCCTGAGGATGCATAAAGGAAGACATGGAAAATACATATCCATCGAGTTCATCCACCGTACACAACACTGGAGCTGTTTCGCAGGTACATTCTGGTTGTGAGCCATTTGTGCATTGTGAAAAAAGGAGATGATGGGAAAATAGACAGAGCAGGATGAGGAGGGGGGTGTGTTTTTGCGATATGTCAATACAGCTTGGCAAGACTTCGTTGATTTAGGCCCTGTGTATTTGGAAGGTCAGGGTTGGCTAGTCCAAGGTAAACATAGTTTTCGGTGTGACCACGAATACAAAGCACAGCTTTGAAATCACTCAAACGTCGGTCAACCGACGCTTAGCTGTTGGGTCGGCCTTCCGACCCTGACAGTTTTAATTTGAATCTGTATGTAAACCAATAAACAACAGGATAATTGCAAATCATCGACACCCTCCAATCCGTTAGGCGTAGGTTGACCTACGTCTGTGTGTTCTCAAAGCTGTGCTTTGACCTGTGTGAACGATGACCAACTGGTTAATTGCAAATCATCGACACCCTCCAATCCGTTAGGCGTAGGTTAATTGCAAATCATCGACACCCTCCAATCCGCTAAGCGTAGGTTGACCTACGTCTGTGTGTTCTCAAAGCTGTGCTTTGACCTGTTTGAACGATGACCAACTGGTTAATTGCAAATCATCGACACTGCACAATCCGTTAGGCGTAGGTTGACCTACGTCTGTGTGTTCTCAAAGCTGTGCTTTGACCTGTTTGAACGATGACCAACTGGTTAATTGAAAATCATCGACACTGCACAATCCGTTAGGCGTAGGTTGACCTACGTCTGTGTGTTCTCAAAGCTGTGCTTTGAAAATCATTACTCGTTTGTTTACGTATACTTACGTAAGCGAAACGAATAACCACCCATCCTGCCCATATATTTATCGCGATATGACAACAGGTTACAAAATCGTTGCCCCAGACCGGGCTTACTTCCTCACCTTTACAGTTGTGGATTGGGTCGATATATTCACCCGGAAAATATACAGGGATATTGTGCTTGACAGTTTCAGGTATTGCCGGACATTCAAAGGACTTAAAATCTGGGCCTATGTGATCATGAGCAATCATGTCCACTGCATATTGAGCGCGCAAAAAGAAAATCTGTCTGACATCATCCGTGACTTTAAAAGGCACACCGCCTCTACGATCCTTAAAACGATCCAAAGTCCCAGGGAAAGCCGTCGTGACTGGATGATGAAAAGATTTGAGTTTGCCGCCATGAGCAATGTGCGAAACAGCCCACACCAATTCTGGCTACATGACAATCATGCTGAGGAATTGATCACCTTGCCGTTTACCGCTCAGAAACTGAATTATATTCATTTAAATCCCGTTCGTGCAGGATTCGTGGAGAAACCGGAGGAATGGCTGTATAGTAGTGCACGGGATTATAGATTAATGCCTTCATTGATGGAGATTGATTTGATGGATATAAACTATTAGATATGCGCAAAGCACAGCTTTGAAATCACTCAAACGTCGGTCAACCGACGCTTAGCTGTTGGGTCGGCCTTCCGACCCTGACAGTTTTAATTTGAATCTGTATGTAAACCAATAAACAACAGGATAATTGAAAATCATCGACACCCTACAATCCGTTAGGCGTAGGT
>Ga0163155_10005674_pt1 | contig 12353 bp, 21 predicted proteins | sample OliLakLV19SP4G1_FD_148611 | JGI IMG/M metagenome (GOLD analysis project Ga0163155, IMG submission 148611) | Freshwater microbial mat bacterial communities from Lake Vanda, McMurdo Dry Valleys, Antarctica - Oligotrophic Lake LV.19.SP4.G1 | ecosystem: Environmental > Aquatic > Freshwater > Lake >...
AGTCGTAGACGCACTGCTTGGTCATGCCGGTCGTGCGCTCGTACTGGAAGAATGCCGTGCCGGCGTAGGCTGCGCTTGCGGCCAGTGTCAGCGCGATCAGTAGAATCGTTTTCATCATGCTTCTCCTTGGTTTAAAAATCCGGTTACTGGTCCGGCGCCGCCTGCTGCGGCAGATTCGACTGGCGGTCACTCCACAATTCAAAAGTCCAATCGTTCGCGCATCTCGCCGATACTTCGGCTGCAAATATCCACCATGTCTGACGCAGCCTCCAGCTGGATGCGCACGCCGCTTTGGTTAGATGCCGGCGCAACTTCAGGCCCGTTGGCGCGACCTAGAGACTCTGGCCGCGGCTTCAGAATATGACTGAAGTGGCTGTACGTCGTGGTGATCTCCAGCTCCAGCAATTGGACAGAGCTTGCCAAGCGCAGCAAGGCGCTGCTTTCTACCTCGACAACTTTCTCCATCTTGTGATCCATCGCGCCGCTGGTGGTCATGCCGCGCGACGGCGGCGGGTTATAAGCCATGTTCGTTTCCTCTGTTAAATGGATTGCGCGACGCCGGACGCCCCTTCGGCCCGCTCACAACGCGCCACCCTGACAGGAGCTTTTCCGGGGCGACCAGCGCCGCGACTTTCACGATCTAGTCCCTGCCGAAAGGATCATTGCGGCCATCGTCGTCCTCGCCCATGTCGTCGTCGCTCCCCGGCTCGCGCTCGGGCGCTGCCGCGGGCGCTTGCGGCGCATGATCGATCACGGCCTGCAGGCCACGCGGACGCTTCGCAGCAGGCGCTGCAGGCGCCGGCGTGGCCGCCTCGTCCGCGCCCAGCACCATGCGCTCGTCGTCCTCGCGCAACCTCTCCACGACGTCGTCGCTGCCGAGAATCGCGATGCGCTTGCGCAGCCGATGCAGCACAGACTTCTGTTCCATGCGCTCCGGCCAGTCGCGCCACGGGCCGACGATCTTGCCGTCCTTGTCCTTGGAGCGCGACGCCGCCGCCACCCGGTCAAGGTCGGCGTTGTTCATCGCTTCCACGAACGTGCGCCCATCGCTGTCCTTCGCCCACGCAACGGCGCCGATGCGCTCTCCCCGGTCGCCGAACACCTGCGGCCGGTGCCTGAAGTGCTGGCCGTCGTCGTCGTTCCAGATTTCGACTTCGTCGTTCTGGTGGATCGACACCGCGCTCGCCTTCACGCCCGCTTTCGCCATTTCCTTCAGGATGCCCTCCGGCATCGGCATGAACTGCACCTTGTCGATCCACTCGTCCTTGCCGTTCGAGCCCCGCACCTTCGTGCGGAACTTGACCAGCGCGCCTTCCTTGCCGTCCGGAACGAGGCCGCGAGTGGCCGCGTCCACGCACGAGTTGTAGAGCGACGCGCGGTCGGCATCCAGGATGCCGGGGTTCTTCTGGATCGCCGTCATCGTGACGCGCGTGAAGCGATCCAGCGCGACGTTGCTCGGCAGCACGGCGCGGAATTTGTCCTGCATCGACGAGTCGGCCAGCGACTTGCAGACGACCGTTACAGCGTTCTCATTCATCGTTGCTCTCCTCGACCACGATGCCGGTGTCGTCCACCAGCTTGCAGCCACTTGCCGCCAGCAAGTAGATGTCGTCGGGCGTTGCCTTCGTAACCGTGATTCCGGCGTCGCGCAGCGCGGCCTTGCGCGCCGCAACCGGGCCGCGTGCCTTCACCAGCGTTACCTGGGTGCCGACTTCAACCTTGTACAACTGAGCCATTTCCTTTCTCCTTCTTGGGTTTCTGCGCGGTGATGCGCACGTTTCTGTATCCGCTGCGGGTGAATGCAGCAACCTCGGTGTCTGCGATGCTGGTGGCGCTGATCGTGAAGCCCTTCGCCAGCACGCGCTCGGCGTCTCCAATCAGCAGCAGCAACTGAGCCTTCGCTGTCTTCTTGCGGTCCTCCCCGCCCTTCACGACGTCTGCTGCGGCGCGGTACTCGGCGCAAAGGGCGGTGATCTTCTCATCCTCGTCCGCCTGCACGTCGAGAATCTTCTCCGGCGTCGAGTAGCGGTAGAGCTTCGCGATGATGCCTGCGTCTGCTGGCAGCTCCACCTGCGGCATGATGCCTTTCCCAAGGTCGTCCCAGAACTTCGCGCACTTCAGCGCAATGGCCGCGTTAACCGCGTCGTCGCGCTCGCGAACCAAGAGTTCCAGCTTGTTGCCGCCTACCAGCACGCCGACTGCCGCCCAGAATCGGCCGATGCAGGCGAGCTGATGCTGCACCTGAATCTCTATGTGCGCGGGCGCTTCGCGAGTACCATCGTCCGCCTCCGGCCACTGGTCGCGGAACACGAGCCAATCGACGTTCTTGACCTCAAGGATGCCGGCGCCGTGCTTAAAGTACATATCGCGCAGGATCGGATCTGTGCCCGGCTCCGGGAACTCGAGGACGCCGATGATTTCGTAGTCGAAGGACGCGCCCATGCGGGTGTGCGTGAGGGAGTGGACGGCGTATCCGTTGATCGCCCGAGCCTTGACGCCGTAGACCTTGGCGATGCGCGCGGCGATGGCTCGCTGCTGCAACAACCCCCATTCGGATCGTTCGTTCGACTCGAAGGTGCCGAACTCGCTGTCGTGCGAAGGCTGCTTTTTCTGAACGGCCAGCTCAAAGGCCGTGGCGTAGGGGGACAGCCCGAACAGCGCCGAGGCTTCGGTGCTGCTGATGTGTTTGTGGCGAAGGGCGAGCCACTGGTCGCGTGTTGCGGGATATTCCATCGTAGTCTCCTGTCAGGGGCGATCTTGTGTTGACGAAACAATGATTCCACGATACAAAGGTTCCTGTCAACAACAATCGCGAGAGGCCGCATGATCGAGCTTCGACCCTATCAGTCAACCTGGATAGAAGGCATTCGCCACGAGTTCAAACACGGGCGCAAGCGCCTGGTGCTTGGGCAACTCCCAACCGGCGGCGGCAAGACCGTCTGCTTCTCATACATGGCAGCAGGGGCGCTTTCGCGCGGCAGCACGGTGTGGATTCTCGCCCACCGCATCGAGCTCGTTGAACAGATTTCGCAAAGCCTGAAGGCGTTCTCCGTGCAGCACGGGTTCGTCGCCGCCGGCTACCCGTCGCGACCGTACCTGAAGGCACATATCTGCAGCACGCAGACGCTAGTCAGGCGCATGGACAGCCTCCAGCCTCCCGACTTCATCATCATCGACGAGGCTCATCATGCAACGCGCAAAAATACTCTGGGACGGATTCTCTCAGCCTACCCGCGCGCTCGCGTACTTGGCGTTACGGCAACGCCTTGGCGGCTCTCCGGGGAAGGCATGGGGGAAGTATTCGAGGCACTCGTTATCGGCCCGACAGTCTCTGAACTCATTGAGATTGGAGCCTTGTCGCGTCCCAAGGTTTTTGCGCCAGCGACTGTCGATACTTCTCGGCTCCACACGCGTGGGGGCGACTTCATCGCGGCAGAATCTTCGCAACTCATGGATACAAGGTCGGTTACGGGCGACGTGATCGACCACTACGAAAAGCACGCGCGCGGGCGCCCGTTCATCGCATTCACTGCCGGCGTCACCCATGCCCGCAACGTCGCGGATATGTTCACGAAGGCTGGCTACCCGTCGATGCACGTCGATGGCGGCATGGACAAATACACACGCAAGAGGATCATTGATGACTACCGCGCCCACCGACTGCTCGGCCTCGCAAGCTGCGATCTCGTCAGCGAAGGCTTCGACGTCCCAGGAATCCACTGCGGAATTGCGCTACGTCCAACAGATTCTCTTACTCTTTGGCTACAGCAGTTGGGCCGATGTCTCCGAATATGTGAAGGAAAGGATGGCGCAGTCATACTTGACCATGTTGGGAACACCCTCCGGCACGGGCTACCGACTGACGAAAGAGAATGGAGCCTTGCGGGCAGAGAACGTGCAACTAAGGGCAGCGCTGAGGCTGTGTCATCAGTCCGCGTCTGTCCGCAGTGCTTCACCGCCGAGCGTGCCGGCACCACGATCTGCGCAGGATGCGGTTACACCTACCCAATCAAGGACCGAACGCCTAAGGAATCCGAAGGCGAACTCCTCGAAGTCACCGGCAGCTTCAAGCATCACAAAGCCACTAAAACCTCGGCGGAAAACGGGCGCACATATACGCTCGAAGCGCTCGCCGACCTAGGGCGCATGCGCGGCTACAAGGAACCGTTGAAGTGGGCGCAGCACGTCATCGACGCGCGCCGTACAAAAAGCAGGAGGACAGCATGAACGAAGTCACCAAGCTGCTCGAAGATGCCCGTCAGCGAATTACAGACCCGGAGCATTGGACGCAGTTCGCATTTGCGCGCGATTCCAATGGGACAACTTGCGCGGTCTCAGAAAGCGATGATCCGGTTTGCTGGTGCGCGCTCGGGTCGATCAGCCTAAGCGTCAATAAACTGCATGCAACCCCAAAGACGTATCAATCGGCCGACCGCAAAATGGTGGCTGCTGCTATGCGGCTGTACGCCACCACTATCGCGAAAGTAAATGACGACTTCGGCCACGAAGCCACGCTGCAGATGTTCGACGACGCGATCGCGCACTCGAAGATGGTGGACGCATGAACGGCTGGATCGCGTGCAGCGAGCGGATGCCTGACTTGGACATGAAGGTTCTGGTCTACGAAGGCAGGACGGGCGTCTCAACGTGCGTGCGCCGGCTTTGGCTTTTTGGCGAGGCTCGCATCTACCACTGGTCTTGGGGCGTAGAGAACTACCAGTTCCCTTTCGGCGATCCGACCCACTGGCAGCCGCTGCCGGAGCCGCCGATCGCCGCGCCACCCGATCTTCATCCACAGGATGTGACGCAGCGATGAGCGAGAAGAAAGTCGTCAACGCCGTCCGCACCACGCTCAGTCGTGGCGACGTGCGCCTGTTCCGCAATAACTGCGGCGCGCTGCAAGCTAAGGGCGGTGAGTGGGTCACGTACGGACTATGCGTCGGGTCGAGCGACCTGATAGGTTGGCGGTCCCTCGAAGTCACGCCCGAAATGGTCGGCACTAAGGTCGCGCTTTTCGTAGCGCTCGAAGGCAAGTCGCCCGGCAAGAACGCGACGGCAGAACAAAGCAATTTCATCGCGCTAGTACAGAAGCACGGCGGCCTCGCGGGGATGTTCCGTAGCGTAGAGGAAGCGGCAGATATTATTCAGGGGTACGAGCGATGACACCGAACCAGCGCGTGGCCGAGCTGCGCAAGATCATGCGCATACGATCCCTCACCGCGAAGAACGTCGCAGAAATCCTCGCCTATACGCCGCAGGCCGTGCGCTGTTGGCTGCGCGGCGATCGCAATATCCCGGAAAACACCCTCTCGCTTCTGACCATGCTGCTCGACAGGGAGTAGCGCATGGGAGTCAACTTCGAGGCGCTGGCAGCCGAACTGCTGGCAAAGGCCGGTACGCTCGTCCCGCAATGGCTCCCCGCCGGCAAACTCTCAGGGCATGAGTGGGTCGTCGGCGACCTGAACGGCAGCCAAGGCACCAGCCTGTCGATCAACCTGAACACGGGGCGCTGGAAGGACTTCGCCACCGAACAGAAGGGCGGCGACCTCACGAGCCTCTACGCCGGCATCCGCGGCATGACCAACCTCGAGGCCGCAAAAGACCTCGGCGCGGTCGATGAGTTTGTAGGTGCCGCTCCTACGCCGCGGCCGCGCAGGAAGCTCCTCATCGAGCCGCCGGCTGAAGTCGCCCCCGAGGACGCGCCGCTCCCACCAGGCCACTATCTGCACGGCGCAGCGACCGCGCTGTACCCCTACCGGAACGCCGCGGGCGGGCTGCTCGGCTACGTCGGCAGGTACGATCTGGTGGACGCGCGCAAGCAGTTCAGCCCCTGGCGTTGGCTCGGCGGAAAGTGGGAGCCAAAGGCGCTCCCGAAGCCGCGCCCTCTGTACGGACTGGACAGGCTCGCCAAGGCGCCCGAGGTTCAATGGGTGATGCTGGTCGAGGGTGAGAAGTGCTGCGACGCCCTGGCCGTCCTGCTGAGCTCTACGCACATCGTGATTACGTGGTCGGGCGGGGCGAAAGCGTCGGGCACCGTGGACTGGGCCCCCCTTGCCGGCCGCAATGTGGACATCTGGCCGGACAACGACCTCGCCGGCCGGGAAGCCGCCGCAACCCTCGCCCCGCTGCTCCACGGCCTCAGCTGCCCCACCGTGCGCATTATCGTGCCCGATGGGCAGCCGGACGGCTGGGACGCCGCAGACGCCGTGGCGGCCGGCTGGGACAAGGCGGCGATCACGCAGTGGATCGTGCGCGAAAAGCGCAAATTCCTGCGAACATACTCCCCGCCCGTGGAGCCGGTCGCGCCAGCGTTCCCCTCGCCGGTTCCTCCCCCGGTTCAAACGCCGACCGAATCGGCCCCACGGGCACTTAAAGATGGCGCCGGCCGCCGCAACAGGGGCCAGGATGATCCCCGAGCATGGGAAGGGATGGGCTTGCAATGCCAGCACAGTGGCGTCCCCCACCCGAACGAGGCGAACATCTATCAGGTCATGCTAGCGTCAGAGCGGCCTTATTGGTTCGACACGTTCCGCCAGGCACCGATGACGGCGTGGGAATTCATCGACGGCGAATGGAAGGAATGCGCGCCGCGCGAAGTCGAGGAACCAGATTTCACCGCCCTAGCAGTGTGGCTTCAGGGCAGCCTGAACCTGCACAAGTTCACGATCTCGCGCGTCAAGCCGGCGGTACTGCTGTACGCGAACTCGCGCCGCCGCAATTGCGCGGAAGAATGGATGGACGGGCTGAAGTGGGACGGCACCGCGCGCCTGGATACGCTCTTCAACATCGGCTTCGGAGCCGACGACACCGAATACCATAGAGCGGTGTCGCGCAACTTCCTGATGGGCATGTGCGCCCGCGTGCTCGATCCCGGATGCCAGCTTGACTACATGCCGATCTTGCAAGGCGTGCAGGGCAACAAGAAGTCGAGCGCCCTGCGCATCATCGGCGGCGAATGGTTCGATGAAGCCCACGGCAGGATTGACGACAAGGATTTCTTCCAGAACATGCGCGGGAAGATGCTCGTCGAACTCCCCGAGCTCGATCAGATGGAACGCGGCGCCGTCTCGAAGCTCAAGGGAATCATTACCAACCGCATCGACACCTACCGCGTGCCCTACGAAAGCAAGTCGCGCGGATTCAAGCGGCAATGCGCGCTCGTCGGCGCCACCAACAGGGACGATTGGAACAAAGACGACACGGGCGCGCGGCGCTTCTGGCCGGTGCGCTGCGCCGAGATAGACACCGCCTGGCTGCAGGATAATCGCGAGCAACTTTTCGCCGAGGCGGTCGCCCGGTACAGGGCGGGTGAGAATTACTGGCAAGTTCCAGACGAAGCCGCGAAGCGCCTGCAGGACGACGCGCGCGAGCGCGAGCTGTGGCACGAGGCGATCGTGCAGTACATCTCCACACGCTCCCACGTCACTCCTAACGAGATCCTGGCCGACCAGATGTCCATGCCGCTGAAGGACCAGACGAAGACAGACAGCGGCCGCGTGTGCAGCGTGCTGCGCCTCGAGGGGTGGGTGAAAACGACGCAATGGCTGAACGGCAAGGCGCGCAGCGCCTGGAGGCGCAGCCGCCTCGAGATCGGCCCCGAGGATGCCCCCAAGGCCGAGGAACTAGACGACCGCCAGGATCACTGGTCTTCGGAGACGTGACGATAGAACAGCCGGCGCCCGATCTTGCGGATCATCGCTGCGCTCAACCCGCATTCGGCCGCTAGTTCGGCGTCGCTCGGTAGCGCGCTGCGAGCATCGAACACGCGCCGGATGCGGAGCACGACAGCGGGCGTAAGGCCCCCCGGACGCCCCCCGGAACTTTTCGCCTTCATCGCTTCAGCCTCGCCCGCAAGTCGAGCACGTTGCATGGGAGCGTGCGCCCCAGCAGCCAGTCGCGCGCTTTGATCCGCTTCAGCGCTAGGTCATAGTCTGCCGCGACCCGTTCGAGCCTCGCCAGCGGGCCTTTGACCCACACTCCGGTCGCCATCTGCCCCTTGCGCGCGTACCAAGCCGCCAGCGCTCGCTGATTCCGATATCGCGGCGCCTCGGGGTCAGTCCGGTCCTCGACTATCAGAATTTTCATGCCTTGCGTTCCCCAAGCCGTCTGGCCAACTCGAATATCATCAGAACCACTTCCTGATGCCTCTCTAAATCTGCCTGTTCCAATCTCCGGTGGTGCAGCGCTCTCGCGAACAACTCATCGCGCAACGCGCTGGCCTCGGCGATCAGCCGCTCTATCTCCAACGTCTCTCGCTGGTACGGACTGACTTCGCCTTCCGCTTCAATATCCCGATGCTGTCTTGGCGTCAACATGCTCTAGTCTCCCCAGGTTGCAATGATCAATGCGACCATGCCCAGAACGCCCGCGATAATGGCGATCATGGGCGCATGGCCCGAAGGGTCGCAACGTCGCTGCCCAAATCGTAGGCGAGAGCAAGCAACAGACGCGCCTCCTTGATTGAAATAACGGCGTCATCGCGAAAGTCTTTCAGCGCGTTATCCGCCCACTCCTTGCCTTCGAGCGATCGCCAGGACGGCTCGGGAAGGTCGGGCACGATCGTGTCGAGACTCATGATCGCCTCTCCTGATCGTTGTCGAATTCTGCGCGCTCCGCCCATAGGGCGCCTGGCGAATGGTTCGCCTCCCAGTCGTCGATGCATTGCTGTTCCAAGCTCGCAACCTCAGCAGCATCGAGCGCTTGGGGGTCCACGTCTACCCCGGCCGGCAACGGTATCGCCGAGGCGCCCCCGCAAGCGTACGTTTTGAGCACCAGATACCAGACATCAAGCTCGAGGTAATCAGCGGGATCCGATCGCGTCGCGCGCGACGGCTTACTCACGACGTCGTATCCAACTTCCGCATCCCAGTCGATGCCCGCCATCGTCACAGTCACGTCTAGCGTGTGGTCGGGCCGCGGCGCCTTCATGCTGCCACCTGCGTCTTGTCGGTTACAACGTATCCGGTCGCATTGCCCTTGCGGTCCACTGTGCTGTACAAATGCACGCCGATCGCCGCCGCGACATCTTCCATGCTGCGCATGCCGCAGCCACCATCCAGAGTTACGCGCCCGTCATCGGTGCAGACGGACATTCCGTAGAGGCTATCCTCCGGCCCGCCTTCCCAACGATGCGGCTTCGAGACGTAGCCCGACGCCTTGGACCAACTCGCGCCCGCGGGTTTGGACCAACTCACGCCCGCGCGGCTGGCAATGGCACGGAGTCGGTCCTGATACGTGTCCTGTAACCAATCGCCGACCACGGTACCCTTCATGTCGTATCCGCCGCCGCATGTCACGGTGCGATATCCTCCCGAGGCTCGAAGCGTCAGCCTGTTATATCCATAGGTGTCAGCGGCTTTGCTCGTTGACCAAGTTAGCGTTAAGTATTCCATCGTAGTCTCCTGTCAGGGTTGCGATGCTTTGGAACAGGCATCCCAGGCGGGCCGCTCGCGCAGCCCGCCTAGGCTATCGGCTCAATCGATCCAGTCAGGCCGCGTGAGGCAAGGCGGGTCGCTGCGCACCGGCATCAGCACGCCGACCGCATCGAATGGCAGGTTGACCAACGCCGCGCAGTTAGCGCCGTTGCCCGCAAATAAAACGTGCGGCTGTCCGCTCCCGTCAAGCAAGCCAGCCACGGTCCCGAAGTCGGCCATGTACTGCGGGTTATAGACCCCAGGCTCGCCGCTCACAGTCAGCGGAACAACGCAGCGCCAGTCGGGAAACCTGCCGTCAATGCAAACGCCAGCGGCCGTTGTCGCGCCCGCTACCGTGAACGTCGGCGGTAGCATGCCGACTCCGCCAGATGCCGTCAGCGTCACGATTACGTGCATTGCTGTGCGGCCGATCTTCAGCGGCCTGATGCTCGCGAAAGCATCGCGCGGCACGATATAAACGCCATGAGGCAAGTCGTCATCAACGGCGCCGATCTTCAACGCCAGGAGTCGGTGACCGTCCGTCACGACAGCAACCGGAACCTTCCCCGTCGTGTCGAATGCGATACCGTTAAGGTAATGGCGCACGTCGTTTTTGGGCGCGATCAACATCAGAGCCTTTATCTGATCGTGCTGGAGCTCGATCCTCAGCGTAGCGCTGTGCCTTGTCGTCGTGTCGTCAGCGGCCGCGTTAACATTGGCCGTCATTGTCTCGTTATCCATCGTAGTCTCCTGTCAGGGTTTCCAACGTCTGCCATGCCGGCATTGTCGGAAGCATGCGCATCAACCCTGGCGCATGCCTCCTGCAATGTCGGCTTGCTACTCAGTCGCCCACACAAAGCCGTCCATCCCATCACACGCGGCAATGAGTCGCGCGGCCGCAGTGTACTTGCGCTGTCGATCATTCAAGTCGCGCGCACGCTGCAACATCCCAGCGGCCTTGCGGGCGTCAGCCTCGTTAGCGCATCGCGCCCTAAGTTGCCGCTCGCCATCCGAAAAAACGATCATCACATGATTACCGGCCGACTCGAATCGGGCAGTCATGGCTGCGCCACGTCCGTCGCGGGCGCTTGCAACAGGATCACCCACCAATCGCGGAATCGCCCATTGTTGTATCCGTATGTTTCCGCCTCTTCAAAGGAACCAAACGGGCCGACATATTCAAACCCGTCCGCCGGGTTTCCGAATGCGATCACATGCTGTTCTGGCGCGTTCATGATTGCACCACAGCAATGCGAGCCGCGCGCTGACGTGCGCGCCATTCGCTGCGGATCAATCCAAGCAGCGCGTCGCGACTCGGACACGTCAGAGTCGGACCGACACTGCGCAGCTGCTTGCACGACTGATACGTGGCGCCAGCAATCCAATCCCTGACGTACCCTCCCTGCTGCGGGCACACAAAGACGCGCTCCTCAATGCCGTCTTGGGTGTGGCTGGTCAGGCTCACCGATCCGTCGGCATACGCCTTGATGGCTGTGCGGGCGCTCACTTGCCCGTCTCCCGCATCTGGCCGAGTTCGGGGAAATCGTCGTCTATCTCATCTTCACCAGCCGCATGCGCGCGCTCGCTCACCATGTCATCGATGCATTCCTGAATGTACAGCGCTGCATCGTCGTGGCCTTCGCGAGCGGCGCAGTCTCGCTGCATCTCGCAATAGCGGACGAAGCACGCAGGATCATCATTGAATGCCGGCATGCGTCCGCCCTGGTCGGTCGCGTCTGAAATGAAACGGCATTCTGCAACCCAGTCTGAAAGCGTTTTCATCAAATTCTCCTGTCAGGATCAGTACGTCAGGTTTATGCACACCAGCTCAACTTCTGGCCTCGTTCTGCCGTCCGTTCTGGTCTGTATTGATAAGAACACGGATGCTATCAACAGTGATAAGAGTTTGTTGCGGTGTCTTGGTTATTATCTGCGTTGTTAGTATCTACGTTGATACCTGACCATGTGGCGGTCATTGGAGGCCGCAATTAGGCGGGAAGGCAAGAGCGTTGCGGAAATGGGGGAGGAAATCCTAATTCCTAATCCGCCTAATCCGTGAAATCGCCATTTACCTATGAATTTTTGAGTGGATATACAGTACTGTATGTTCATACATGTTATTATGTTAAATACCATCTACTATATATTCAATATATGGATTAGTTGGGATTAGGAGTTAGGAGTCTATAGAAAGCGGCTGTTTTTCCTAATTCGTCCTCTAATCCGCAATATTGTTCTAATTAGGCTGCATAAAAGCTTGCATAATGTTTTAATGTTACAAAGTAACGCCTAGGCGGGCGTTTTCGGGCTTTTTGCTGATTTTGTGGGATCTGGCCTACACTGGCGCATGCACACCATCGCCAGTGACACGCAGACGGCCGCTGACGGCTCTGACCCCTTCGGTCCTGATGAGGGTAGCGGGTCTGGTCCTGCTCCGCTCTCAAAGCCTCCTGGGCCGTCCTACAGCATTGCCGATCTGGCAGCGGCTGGGCTCACCGATCAGGAAATAGCACGCGCTCTTGGGGTTTCGGTCGCCGACGTTGCGGCCTCTGCCGACGTGCTGGTGCCCCTCGGGGAGGCACACGATGCACGCGTGGCTCGCGCGATCTATCAGGCAGCTGTCGGCGGCAGGCGATCGCGCGACGTGCTCGACAAGTTTGGCGACGCTCGCACGCTACTAGAAGATGTCGCGCCAGATACGCGAGCGGCATCGTTCTACCTAGAGCGCAGGCAGGCGGGCACATGGGGCACACAGCCGAAGGTAGCACTACAGGTTGTAGTCATGCGCGGCCTGGCGCCGATGTTAGGCGAGCAAACATTAGGCGAGCTAACATCTGAAGAAAAAGCTGAAGCCCTGGAAGCAGAGCACCAGCCAGGCGACGACCCGGGGGCTTGAGCGGCAGGCGGGGGTGGCCGGAAAGGGAACCCTAGGTGTAGGGC
>Ga0163155_10005675_pt1 | contig 12350 bp, 12 predicted proteins | sample OliLakLV19SP4G1_FD_148611 | JGI IMG/M metagenome (GOLD analysis project Ga0163155, IMG submission 148611) | Freshwater microbial mat bacterial communities from Lake Vanda, McMurdo Dry Valleys, Antarctica - Oligotrophic Lake LV.19.SP4.G1 | ecosystem: Environmental > Aquatic > Freshwater > Lake >...
CACCAGCACCGCCCGCCGCCACAACATCGACCCGCAACTGTACCTGACCCAACTGCTGACCAACCTCCCGACGACGCCGATCAGCCAACTCGACAATTGGCTGCCGGATCGCTGGCTTCAACTCCAAGCACACCAACACGATCAAACGGCGGCGGTGTAGTTCACATAGCGCTCACCGATCAAACGGCGGCGGTGTAGTTCGCGTAACGCTCACGCTCATTCACTGCTGGTGGCCCGAAAGGGCCGTGACGGACGGATAGGAAATTTCCACGAATGCTTACCCGCAGGCGTTGGTCAGCCTCCATTGCGGCGATTCCGGCCACCGGCACAAGCCGCCACCGGGCCGATGCGGCCAGTCATAAGCCACGCAGTGGCAGGCCGGGTGCCGCGTCTTGTAGTGCCCGCTGACGCCCAACGGGTGACGTCCACCGTGCGATGAACAGAGCTGGCGCGGCTCGCCCCAAACGGCCCAGCAGGGGCAAGGCTTCCCCGCGCGGGTGATCGCGGCGCAACGTCGCAGTTCTCGGGCTAGAGCGCTATATGCCACGGTTGAGTGATTGTAGCGATTCGCGGACCCGCTCTCACGCTGTGACGGAATTGTCGGTTGGCAATCAGAGTGGGAAGACATGGAACGCTACCCGGTTTCAACGCACGTCAACTCGCCTCGCAACGATGATGCACGGTGCATTGAACCGCTGGCCAAGGCATGAACGGCGGGCGAACGATCGCATCTTTTGGGGGTCGGTTTGCGCTGCAATTGCGCTGCGCGAGATCAAATCCCGGTCAATTTCGCTTAATCCCGCCTAATCCCGCACATCCACAAGGGATTATGAGTCCCCTGCTCTAACCGTTGAGCTAGAGGCCCGAGCGTTTCAGACGCCGGCAGGATTGTGCCCGGCTGCCTGCGTTCCCGCAACGGCCCTCGGCGCGGGACGCGGAAGCGCTCTGCCGGCGAGATTTAGTCCATTTTCGCATTCTGGCCTGCCGTCGCACGTGAACTTGACGATTGGCTTGATCGCTGCGTGTTTGCCGATACACTTTCATTCCTATCGCTCAAGCGAAAGTGCGACGATTTGGGGCATGGTGTAACGGTAGCACAGCAGATTCTGATTCTGCTTGTCTAGGTTCAAATCCTAGTGCCCCAACTACTTCCGGCGGCCGCCTGAACTTTGCAATAGCGGCGTAACGGAGTAGACTGTAAGCAATTAAGTCTTCGATCCCGGGGCCATAGTGAAATGGGATCACGCGACCATGGCATGGTTGAATTTGGGGTTCAAATCCCCATGGCTCCATTGAAGTTTCGATCGTAATAATCCAGCGGTGCCAATAATCGCACCAACAACGCTTCCACTCCAATCCTAATCGCCGGTCTGATAAGCGGCACTCTCGGTTACGAAGATGGCAACGCACCATCAGACGCTGAGCGCCAAGGGGGCGGTTCGCGCCAGCGGCGGCAATTCCAACACGCGTAGTGCCTCAATTCGACCGAGCAGCAAGATCAGCGATAGCCCGAGATAAGCGGGCTAGAACGTGAAATAGCCGGAGATTCCAAGCGACAGCACATCATGCTCGTCGCCGCCGTCGTAGATGGCTTCGCTGGCGTAGTCGTAGCGAATTTCCGGACGAATCTTCAGGTTCGAGCCGATCGTGTCATTCGGGAACGGCGTGAGCGTCACGCCGAATGTCGCCGAATAAATGTTCGCATCAAATCCGTCCAGCCGCGAGGTGTCGTTGAACCACTCCAGCCGCGGGTACAGGCCGACGTAGTCGTTAAGCGTGTACTTAAAGTAGCCGGCGACGCCAAATACATCCGACCCGTCGCCGTCGGAGGCGTTGTTTGAGTCATATCGGTAGTCAACATTCAGGCCGATCGTAAGCTGATCGCTGACGGCGTAATCCGACCAGTAATCGAGCATCACGCGGTAGTGTTCGTCGTCATCTTCCACCTGCGGGCCGATGGAACCGTTGAAGGCATAGTTAAATTTCTCGCTGCATTGGTGCGTCCAGCTCCAGATCACTTCCAGCGAGCTGTTGTTGTCTTCCAGCGACTGCTCCCACCCGCGGGCGATGCCCAGGCTAAGAGATTTGGTGTCGTCAAAGCCATACGTAAAGTAAAACCCGGTGTGGCTGAATGGAATGATGCCGAACAGATACGTGTGGCTGAAGTTGGGGTTGAGCGTGTTGTTGGTGTATTCATAACCAATCGGCGTGATGAACTTGCCAAACCGCGCCTTCAAACCGTTGCCGACGGGAATCACCACATCGACCGCGGCCTGCGTGATGTCGAATTGGTTGTTCGGAGAAGTACCCGTCTGAAAATCCATGCCGTTCGAGGCGGTGAAACGACCATCGGCACCGTAGATGGTTTCAACGACGAAGCCGACATCCCACGGTTTGGCTGTATCAACCGCGCGGTTGAACGATAGCCCAATCTGGTTCAGCGTCGGGTCTTCGTGCTCGAAATCGAACGCGCGGCCGACGATCGTATCATCCGCGGGGTTGTCGAGCAGGCTGAACGTGATCGACGCTTCCACCCAGCCGGTAATGCTAATGCCGTATTCGTCCAGCGTGGCCCCCACGCCGGCTTTATCCAGCAGCGCCATGAGCGGCGTACGCGGCTCGGCGGCCACAGTTGCTTCGCCGGCCAGCGCTTCGGCCGGTTGCGTGTCCTGTGCGTAAGAAAAACCCGAAATGGCCATCGCAATGGCCAACGATGCCCACGAGGCAGTTCGTCGCTTCATCAGTGCTCCTTCGTGCTGTGATTGAATGTTTCCACCAGTTCGTCCGAGAAAACCATGGCTAACCTTGTGCCACGGCGGGCGTATCATGCAGAACCATAGGAATTTGCAAGATTTCTCCCCGCTCGCGCCGACGTCACTTCGTTCGGCTACAATTCCGCACTGAGGTGATCGAACGATGGCACTCGTCTGGCAACCGCCGCTTCCCCGCATTTACAACGAGCTTTCTGAGCCGGAACTGCGCATTCGCATTCAATCCGCCAAAGATCACCTCGGCAAACAGCTTGCCGTCCTCGGCCACCATTACCAGCAGGATGGTATTATCGCCTTTGCCGATTTTGTGGGCGACAGCTACGAGCTTTCCCGCCGTGCTGCTGAACAAACAGGCATTGCCTACGTCGTGTTCTGCGGCGTGCATTTCATGGCCGAGAGCGCCGATATTCTCACCGACCCATCGGTTCGAGTCATTCTTCCTGACCTCGGCGCCGGCTGCTCCATGGCCGATATGGCCAACCTCGACCAAACCGAAGAAGCCTGGGAACAACTCAAAACCGTCTGCGGCGACGAGCAGCCCATCGTCCCCATCACCTACATGAACAGCTCCGCCGCCATCAAAGCTTTCGTGGGCGAGCACGGCGGCGCGGTGTGTACTTCTTCCAACTGCAGGAATGTGCTGGAATGGGCGTTGGCGGGCGGAGCGACCGAGGGTTCAGGCGTCAGGGGTCAGGGGCCAGGAGTCGGGGGTCAGAAGTCAGACTCCAACCATCCGCTTGCATCTTTACTAAACTCTGAACCCCGAACCCTGAACCCCAAGATCCTCTTCTTCCCCGACCAACACCTCGGCCGCAACACCGCGTTCGCGATGGGTTATCCGCTCGATAAAATGGTGTTGTGGGACCCGCGCCAAGACCTCGGCGGCAACACGCCCGAGCAAATCCGCAACGCCGATTTCATTTTGTGGAAAGGCCACTGCAGCGTACACGCCCTGTTCCGCCCGGAACACGTGGACGACGCCCGCCGCAAATATCCGCACATGAAGGTGATCGTCCATCCCGAGTGCAAGTGGGAAGTCGTGCAAAAAGCCGACATGGCCGGCAGCACCGCCTACATCGTCGAACAAGTCCGCAAAGCCCCGCCGGGCGCGCAGTGGGCCATCGGCACCGAAGTGCATCTGATCAACCGCCTGGCCCGCGAACACCCGGATCAGAAAATCATCGTGCTCAGCGATTGCCAATGCCTGTGTACCACCATGTACCGCATCGATCTGCCCCACCTGTGCTGGGTGCTGGAAAATCTGGTCGAAGGCAAAGTGGTCAACGAAATCAAAGTGGACGATCACACCCGCAAATTCGCCACGATCGCCCTGCAACGCATGCTGGCGATCAAAGGCACCGGCAACCCGATGGGCAAACAACAGCCCGCGACGGCGAGCGTGGATTGACTCCCAGCACCACGGCCGTCCCGACCGTGATGGCGTGCTCGCCATGCGCCAGATCGTATTGATCAAACCAAGCTTTGTAGCGACGACCGTCCCGGTCGGTCCGGCAAACAAGCGACCGACGTTATCAAGGGCGGCAGAGGCACTTCCCAGTCTAGCCAAATAAGCTAGACTATTTACATGAGCACGCCCGTAAACGTCATCACCGCCTTCGACGCCAAGAACCGCCTGGGCCGATTTCTCGATCGCGTTCAGGCCGGCGAAGAGTTGGTCATCACCCGTCACGGCGTGCCGGTGGCCAGGCTCGTGGCCGTCGGTATGCGAAGCGATGACGATGTGAAGCAGGCTTTGGAAACCTTCCGGAAAGTCCGCGAGTCGCTTGCAAGCTCGGGCAAGAAGCTCGTGCGCGATGAGATTAAGCGTTGGCGCAATGAGGGCCGCCGATGAAAATCGTTATCGACGCATCATTCGTCGCGAGTCTGTTTCTGCCGGACGAGGCCAGCGAACAAACAGCGTCGTTGGCGAAAACCCTCGGGCCGAATGACGCGACCGCGCCGAGCCTGCTTCAGCTTGAAGTCACCAACATCCTGTTGATGGCTCAGCGTCGCAAACGCATCACCGGCGTGCAACTCAAGCAGTTGTCGGATGCGTTTGAGAAGTTCCCGGTGTCCTACCAGCCGGCGCTGACAGCCGATCAACGCGCGACGGTGCTTCGATCGGCGGAAAAACACAATCTGACGGCGTACGACGCGACATACCTTGAGCTTTGCATGCGGCTGGGCCTGCGCCTGGCTTCACTCGATGCCGCGCTGGTGAGGGCCGCAAAATCAGAAGGCGTGAAACTATCGCTTTGAGCTTGCAGGGCGGGCTTCAGCCCGCGTTGGTGCGGCGATTCAGCCGTGCAGCCGTGTCGCTTGTCATTCGAGGGCGGTGTGGTGGGCCGAATACGGGCCACCCTGCAAAACTGATTTGCATGCTGTAGCAACGGTCGTCCCGACCGTTCCGGCGACGATGCGACCGTGACGGTCCAACGACGAAGCGTGGTGAGATGCACAAACGATGAAACGCAAAACGGTGACTGTCCCGAACGCCCAAATAATTCCGCCGGCTCATGCCGGCACTTATTCATGACACCACGTCCGACCCGCCATCGTGCCATAACTCCCGATGCCCGGCGTCGCCGCCGTCGTCGCATAACGAGCCGCACGCGTGAGCACGCGGACTCCCCCGACTCGCTTACGCTCGCGGCTGGTGTGCACGCGCCCGGCGACACGCCCACGCGGGCGTTATGTTATGGCGAAACAAAAAATGGTAGTTGTCTCCGTGCCTGAAAAACGGTGGCTGTCCGGGTGCTTCCGCGTGCTTCCGGGTTTCGATGTCGAGTCGATGCGCGAGTTGCTCACCGCCGCTGGTTTTGCCGCGCAGCACATTTCGCCACTGCCGCCGGAGCGCAATGTGAAAGGGCCAGCACTTTTCTTGGCGGTGGCGGTGAAATAACGGCGCAAATTTTGGCGACGAGTATAGGTCAGTTTGACGACGGTTGTGTTGACGGTGGGTCGGCGGGGGCGAACCCCTCGGGCGCGAATCCACCGCCGAGGTTAAATCCACCGGACAGCGGAGTGTAGAGCTCGATCGAAATCTGGGGCAAGCCCTGCTGGCCGGCGGCGGGGGGCGTGATGGTTGCAGCCGCCAAAACCGGCACACCTGCGGGCACTTCGCTCATCGGCTCATGATCGTCCGCCGGAACGGCGTCGGGCATCATGCGCTGCATCACCTGCTTATGCACGGGGTTGTAATACCACAGTTTAGCGGCCTCTTTATCTTTGAAAAATGCGAAGATCGCGAACTTGCCGCTTTGCAGTCGCGCCGCTTCGACGCCGAGGCAGCCGGGGGTATTGCGGATGGCTTCGATCATCGGTGCGAATTGTGCCGCAGGGTTGGCGGGGCGTTGCTGTTGTTGGGCTGTTGAATTCTCTTGGGCTAGAGCTGACGAGATACTTGCGAAACCCATTCCAAGGCACAATATCGCGACGGTGAGTCGATTCATCAAAACATCCTTCTTAGAAAAATCGGTCAAACTACTTTTTTGCACACAAAACCGTTGGTCCAGACGTTCGTCGTTGGTGATTGCCGTGCTAAAACAGAAAAAGGGTCACTACTGATTGTCTGTCCGCCTTCATCCGCCCGGCGGAATCATTCCGCCTGTCGGTTCGGTCGGTTGGCATTATATGCTCGCCCTCTCCATCCGCCAGCCGTATGCCGAGTTGATCCTGCGGGGGATCAAGACGATCGAATATCGATCGTGGCCGACGCGGATCATCGGTCAGCGATTTCATATCTACGCGGGTAACGTGTGGCCACCGCGATTAGAGACGAGAGGGGATCGGATGCTCAAATTCATAGTTGGCGAATGAATCACGCAGTTCTCCGGGGGCGACCGTTAGCACGAGTGACACGTCGGCCAGCGTATCTTCGGACACGTGCGCGGCGAGAAATTCCCACACATCGGCGTGACGACGTGACTTGGTCATACCTTCGAACCGTCGGTCAACCACGCGGAGACGGATCGAGGCGGGGCTGTTGCGGTAGAGCGCGGCTTCGGCACCGGGGTGCGCGGCCTCGTAGGCGTCCAGTGCATCTTTAAATGCCTGTACCTCATCGTCGGGAGTGCCTTGAATGATCGTCGCCATGGTTCACATCCTTCCGTTGGCCCAGTCAAGAATCGACTTCGTCGCGATCAGAAACGTTGTGGCATCGCCTACGTCGCCCGGGCCGGGCTCGTAACGCAAGTCCGTTGACCAACTGCTCACGAGCGAGACGTATCGATTCTCGCCAACGGGCAGGCGTCCGATGCGTTGGATCAAGCGCTCCCGAAGCCAATCAATGTTATGCGCGACGGCTCCACGAAAGGTGGAAAGCACATCCGCCCGCTCACCGGTTGGGGTAGACATCAGTAGGAGTGACTTCAGGATACATTCGACGGCATAGCCGGTTATAGGTAGATCGCTGCTCGCGGACGGCTGATCTCCAGCAGCGCGGCCCCATCCTCGAATCGCTGGTACGCAACGCGATAGTAACGGCGAGCATTAATATCCTTGGGCATTGCCATATCACGCGTTGCGTTTTTCACCCTTCCATACTCCGATTACAACCTTAGCCGAAATCTGCCGACAAAACGAGCATGCTCGCCCTCTCCATCCGCCAGCACGGTTTAACTTAAGTTGGGCCGAGTTGATCCTTCGCGGGATCAAGACGGCGGAGCTTCGGGCGATGTCGACGAAGATCATCGGCCAGCGGTTCTACATCTATGCCGCAAAGGCGAAGGCCAAGCCGCCGATCTGGTCGGACGATTTGCAAGTCGGCAACCCGCCCGAACTTCAAAACAGAAAAAGGAGACACCGGGGCAGCCACCATTTTCAAAGTCGTTGGACCAGTCCGCGATTCACGAATGACGATCAATGTATGCTTTGTCCCCAGCCGCAAAGCGGCGACATAAAGTAGCATGGTGGCGTACGCCCCATGTGAATGTATTAATCGCAACCAAGACCCGAAGGGGCGACAGAATCATTCCGCGCCCCATCAGTCGACGCCCGTTGGATGAAACGTGTTTTGTCGCCGATGATCTTTCGCCCCGTTGGGGCTTTTTGTTGTCGCTGACCGACTTGGGGCTGGCGCCGCCAAGCAATTTTATTTCGCCGCTTCGCGGCTCAGTGAAGCGATTCTTTCGCGGTTTCTTGGCGACGATCGCAAAGACATTGGGGTCAACACGAAGAAACGAAGGCAGGCAATCCCTATCCGACGCGGATCAACAAACACTTATTTCGTCGTTCGATAACCCGTGACCAGCAAAATGCAACCTGCGCCAGGCGGTCCACTTCGTTTCTTCGTTTCTTCGTGTTTAACTTTCTCGTGACGCACCGACCGATCGCCAAAAAGAAGCGTTTGAACCCGAAGTGATCCAACTTTATTGCGGGCCATTTCAAACCACGGGTGTAAGTAAATTGGAATCGACAAATCAAGCAATGCTCCAGATGATTGTTCGACCCGGCGAATTGGCTTGACGCGGAATTGTCGGAAATTTAACTTGACATTTATTGTATGTTAGGTTATGGTTACGGGTAGCATTTGAGGCTGGTGGTGTAGTTTTGTGAGCGGTGGCGCTCTTTGACAATTTCATACACAGGATTGAGGCTCAGGCGTCTGGGGGCAGTTGGAGGCGGTTGGTATTGTTTCCGTACCGCAGGGTACTAAAAAGGTACCGATTAGGAACGGTTCGGAACCGGTTAGGAACCGGTTAGGAACCGGTTTTTTGGGACTCTGTTTGATGCAAGTTGTTGCCGTTGAATGCGTTACATTTTCCGGGCACCGGTTTTCATTTTTTTTTGGTTCCGTATCAACTGTCCCGGATCGAAGCTTTTTGGGAACCCAGCGTTTTTAGTCGAACGTGTTACGAGTTGCGTCGAGTGAATCGCGCCGAGTATCGGGATTTCCCGACCTCACTTTACCGTCTTTCCCCGACTCTCTGACGACCCCAATTTAGTTAATTTTTACTCGCAGCAAGTTTTCGTTTCGCTTGCCGCTCTGATTGAACGCCCGGGACGGGCGTCGATACAGAAGTGTGAAAAACGCTCTAACTTTATTGAGGAGAACGCTATGGGACGCGAAGACATCGCCGCCGGGAAAGTGAAACAGGTCAAGGGCAAAGCCAACGACATCGCGGGTGCCGTGACGGGCAATACCGCTCGCCAGGTGAAAGGCAAACTGCAAAAGGCCGCGGGGAAGGTGCAAGAGACGGTCGGGAAGATCAGCACCAAAAATACCAATTAACGGTGACGCGTCTTGCCGATCGCGAAGTGGCGCTGATGCCACGTCGGCATTCTGGCCGAGACTTTACCACCGAGGTTTACCGTATGGGCCTGATTCTTTTGATCGTCGTGATTCTTCTCATAGTGGGCACACTCCCCACTTTTCCACACAGCAAAAACTGGGGCTACGGTCCATCCGGCGGGCTGGGAGTGGTTCTCCTCATCTTGATTATTTTGCTTCTCATGGGTCGGATTTAGCGTCGGCAAATCATCTCTATTGCGTTGCCGGCGCGCCGGGTTGTGTTGTGGGAACAGGTAGCTTTTTCAGCAGCGCCGGTTCGATGAAAACCACGCGGTCCTGGACGTCATACGTTTTGCCGTAGTCGACTTCAAGCGTGATCTGCTTCGCGCCGTTCAGCGGCACAACCACCGTTTGCACCGGTGTGGCGGCGGAGAGGTCGGCCAGTTCATAGGCAACGCTCTCGCCCACGCGGATGCGCACGACCGCGTTGGCATACGGCAATGCCCCATCGATCGCTAAGCGTGTTCGGAACGCTTCGTAGGATGGATCGACCGCGTACACCAGCCGTGTGTATGAAGCGGCGATGATGCCGCACCGCGCCGCCCGTTCGCCGTCGCGGATCGGCGCGCCGGCCGCGCCCGTGTTGAACACAATCGCCGGTGGCGCAGCGGCGAAATAGGGTTTCTGCATCTGCTCGATCGGCGCTGCGTCGGTCAGCCATGTTACCGGGCCGTTGCGGTGTTCGATCGACAGCACGCTGCCGATGGGCACGGTGCGAGCGGTCGCAGCGCCATCCGACAGTTGGAGCTGGTTGGCTTTAAACTCGACCGATCGCCCCGCCAGCACCGCGCCACCGACGATGCGAACGAGATAGCCTTCGGCGGCGGCGGCATTTTGTGCGTCGTCGACTTCGGCGAACTTGATCATGGCGACGGCATCCCAATCGACCTTGGGCGAGTTGGCGAGGGCCACGCCATCGGGCGCGATCGATTCGACGATGCCGCCGAGCACATCGCCGTTGGCAAGGACGACGGTGTCTTGAGGCGGGCGTTTGCCCCGTGCGCGTTCAACCAAGCCGCCGCGGCAGATGGCGATGAGTTGGTTGAGGGGTATGATAAATTCACCGACGGCGGTCGACCAGGTAAGCGATTCGTCGGCGAACGAAACCGGCCCGCCCACGAGCCGTTGTCCGCCGGTCAGGAGCGCGACCCATACGCCGTCGGGTATGCCGCCGGGCTCGGCCGAGCGCGATAGTTCCAGGACGTTGCTCCACGGCAACTGGGCCGTATCGCCGGCGGCGTTTCGGAAGGTGATGCCGGCAGGAGCAAGCGAGGTGACGGCGCCGCGGGTTTCGGAGAAGTCGGCGCTTGTGATCGTCCAGATGTCTTGCGCGCGTGCGACCGTGCTAAGCAATGTCGCGAAGCCGCAAGCGGCCATCAGAATTGCTGGCAAATGGCAACCGGCAACCGGCAACTTTTCCATCAGCTTCCTGGCCCCTTTCCGCTGAACACGGGCAGATAACGGTTGGGCATCTGCAGGATGATGAGGGCACAGGCGGTGGCGTATTCGTCGTTGATTTCGCCGGTCCACCGGCCGGTGGCGCGGTCTTGGCGGCGGATGAGTTCTTCGCGCACGGCGGGATACCAGGTTTTCCAGTGATCGCCACCGGCCAGGAACATGGCCTGCACGCCGTAGTAATGGCCGTAGTAATAATGGCCGCCGATGTTTCCGGCCGCGCCGCCTTTTCCGGGCGCGAACTGGCGGAGGTATTTCAGCCCGCGCGTAAGTTCGTCGCCTTCAAACACGCCGGCGTAGTACAAGGCCGCGACGCCCGCCGCCGACCGTGGAAACGCGCTGCCGCCTTCGCCCCGACCGGACATGCCGATCATGTAGCTGAAGCCGCCGTCGGCATTCTGGCATTTGCGGACGTATTCGATCGCGCGATCGATCGTTTCTTTTTCGACTTTAATGCCCGCATCGCGCGCGGCGCGAAGGGCCATCACCTGACAGATGGTGACGCTGATATCGGCGTCTACTGGCACGGGCATGTAGCGCCAGCCGCCTTGCGGGTTCTGGCTTTTCTGGATGAGTCGAACGGCACGCTGCAGTTTTTCCTTCACCTGTTCGTCGGGCGTCATGCCGTAAACTTCGGCAAGAAACAGGGCGGCGAAGCCGTGCGAATACATGACGCCGTGCGCCGTCTCGGCGGCGAGCAGGCCCGATTCCTGAGCGCTGTTCACCAGGTAGCCGGCGGCGCGTTGAACATTCTCTCCGTATAACCCGCGACCGGGGAGGTTGCCCGACGCCATGAACGCAATGCCCGAAAGAGCGGTAATGCCACTGACCGCGCCAAACCCTTCGCCGGCCTGGCCGAACGAGCCGTTGCGCTGCTGCTGCTTGGCCAGCCACTCCAACCCGCGCCGCACGGCCTCCTGCTGCGCCGGCGTGATCTCGTCGCCGGTGACCTGATTGGGTCGATCGGCAACCACTGGTGCGGCGGCATGTGCATCGGCAGGAGATGAGCGCAGATAAACGCAGATCGAAAGGAGCGCGCAGACCCAATTCTTCCATCGGCGTTTATGTGCGTTCATCGGTGGCCTTGTGATCATTTCTCAGTCGCTTTCGTGGCCAGCGATTTGTAGTAGTCGTCGACCAGTTTCTTGTACGCTTCAATCACCGTTTCACCCGAGCCTTCAATGATCGCGTCGCGCTGCCGCGGGCTGAGCGCGCCCCACTCGCGCAGGGATTCGTTGATCTCCGCGCCGGCCTTCTGCGTCTGGCCGAGCCCGCCGCCGGCGTTGCTTTGTTCGGCGGCGTTTTTGGCATCGGCCTGCTGTTGCTGGCCCTGATTGTTCGCCTGCGCCTGCTCTTCGCCGGCTTTGGGTTGCTGCTTAGCCTGTGCTTCGCCGGGCTGTTGTTGTTGATCGGAATTGCGCGTCTGCGCCTGCTGCTTGCGCGCCTGCTCGATCAAAATATCCATGTCATCCATGATGCGCTTCTGGATCGACTGCGTTAACTTTCCCGGATCGAGGTTGACCGCCAGCCGCTGCCGCGACCGCGCCATGCGATCGCCGACCTGGCTCACCTTTTTCTGCTGCACGTCGGCGTCGGCCACGCCGCCGAGCAGGTCTTGATCCAGTTCCTGATTATCGATCGCCTCGTCGCCCGCTTCATCGGGCAACTGATCGCGCACGTCGGGCTCCGGGCCGAGCGATAGTTCACCCTTGCTGGATTTCTCGAGTAACTCATTGAGCACCGATCGCAGTTGCCCTTGCCGTTCGCCCATTCCCTTGACGGCGGCTTGGTTCTTCTCCGCGGCCGTGGCGAGTTGCTGCGTCGAGTCGTTC
>Ga0163155_10005686_pt1 | contig 12331 bp, 10 predicted proteins | sample OliLakLV19SP4G1_FD_148611 | JGI IMG/M metagenome (GOLD analysis project Ga0163155, IMG submission 148611) | Freshwater microbial mat bacterial communities from Lake Vanda, McMurdo Dry Valleys, Antarctica - Oligotrophic Lake LV.19.SP4.G1 | ecosystem: Environmental > Aquatic > Freshwater > Lake >...
CCTCTGCCGCCGTGCCGATCGATCGAAAGGGTCGTTTTACCATCACTTCGAGTCCATTTCGGTGTATCGCGAGCGACTCGTTGCGTACTGGCGAGAGCGCGACACCGAGGAGATCATCCGGCTGGCGTCGGCGCAGCGCGAAGCGACGGGTCAACTCGATGCGCTGAATCGCATGACCAGTCATCTGGACATGCAGCTCGAGCAGGCGATGCGCAAGCTCGGCGCGCAGGACCCGACCGTTGCGCGCGTCATCCGCGAGGTGGATCGGAGGCGCACCGGCTTTCTCGTCCAGCTGCACCTGGCAACCGGCGATTTCGCGCCGGACGATGCCGAACTGCTGGCGCAGGTCTCATACGCCGCCTTTGTCGGATTTCAAGTGATAGCGCCAGAGATGAAGCCCGAAGTGAGCCAGCAGGCATACCTGCGATTCATGCGGTTGCTGACGCGCAGCTGAGGGCGCGCCATCCGAGATGGAGGGCGCATCACCATGATTCCAGGAACTGTCGCGTCGCCGACACGCTCGACGGGGTGATGTCGTCGCGCGCCGGCGATGGCCATCTGCGACGATCGCGCCCGTCACCGCATCGAGTTGAGTCCGAACATGTTGCCCTCGGTATCCATGCAGAGGGACACCCAGCCAAACGCACCGATGGAGAACTTCGGGCGAACGATCGTGCCTGCGGCAGACGCCACACGGGATTCCTCCACGGCGCAGTCTTCCACGGCGAAATACACCATCGTTCCACCGATGCCGGGGTGCCCATGGGCCGATTTCACCAGCGCGCCCGAGGCGCCGTATGCTGCCATGTTGGCCGGAAACCCACGCATGACGGTTTCTCCCGTTGGGTCACTGATCACTTCGAGCGCCTGCTGAAAAACACTCTCGTAGAAGGTGGCGGCTCGATCCATGTCGTCGACGTAGAGGTCGAACCATCCGATGGCGTTTGGTCTGTCCATGTCTATCTCCAGAGTTGTGTGTGGAGTGGACATGCTAGCCATCCGCGGTCAGCGCGTATTGTAGAAATCAGACATCGAAACGATCGCGGTACTTCACGGGCGTAAACCCGGTGGCCGCACGGAACGCGTGAATGAAGTGTGACTGGTCGGCGTACAGGTCCAGATAGTGCCTGCGAAACGATGCCTGGACCCGCAGCACCTTCAGCAGATCATGGGGAGGCAGACCAATCGTTCGCTTCAGCGTTCGCTGCAGCTGGCGCGCGGACATACCGGCCAGCGCCGCCATGTCCGCCACCGATCGCACGTCGTCGAGATGCCGCAGGATCCGTGCAGTAATCTCATTCGGCACGACATGTCGACGCTCGACACACCACGTCACCAGCTCGGCGAGCACGCACGCCTGGTCGGCGAACGCGACACCGACGAGTCGCTCGTTGGTTGAAACGAGTGGGAGCGTCCCGCGGTACGGCGTCCCGACGTAGGAGTCGACGATTTCCGCCGGATCCCCCTGCCAGACCCCCGGAAAGAACTGAATCCCGACGTAGTGAAACCAGGTGCCAAGGTTCAGTACTTCGGCCGTGGTGCGGAGCGCCGTGATGCCAGCAATACTCGTCTCCACCTGGTTGAACAGCAGGTTGACGCACGCGTCGGGCAAGGCGTGATAGTGAAAATCATCCGTGAGGCGTGTGAGCGTTCGCAATTCCCAGAAGCAGTGCACCAGTTCCGAGAGGTGTCGTGGCGGTGCCACCTCTGCGTACTGTACGAACTGCACCGCCTTCGGGATACCGTCGCGAACGGGCGTGTACATCGGAGCGGAGTTCAGGCAGGTCCATCGAGTCGCGTGCGCCGTCGGCCGGCGCGGTGAAGCCGAAATCTCGCCGACACACCGGCGTGGCGGAATCCCACCGGCCACCAGGCCTCAGAAACGACCGAAGCGGAGGGACACCCGCCCTGAGCCACCGGAAAGATTTCGGTCGCTGGCAAGGAACGCTGCATCAGCATATCGCGTGATGCGGTAGCTGCCTGTCACGCCGAGTCGCATCCAGCGCGTGACGTTGACTTCCAGGCCAGCCTCCGGCTCGATCACCATCACCGTGTCACGACGGGTGGCACTGACTGGTGTGCGCGGTGCTCCCGGGGTGATTGGCTCTCCGCGCTCACGGAGCGAGAGCCCGCCACCGGCAATGAGCACCCGTCCCGTGACGTGTACCACGCGACTGGGCGCGATCCGCGCGCCGAGTGTCAGCCCGCCGTATTCGAAATCGATGAAGTCGCCGCGAGGAGAGAGCGCACGCGGAAGGGCCACGTTGTTGGCCAGCCCAACGCAACCAAAACCGATGGTGAAGTAACGACCGAGAATCAGTTCGGCGAAAGCGGACGGCAGCACTCCAGTTCCTCCATTCAGCGGCCCGGCGGCGTTACCGAGTTCGATGTACCCGCGAATCCCCAAGGACTTGCCGATCAGGACTTCGTCCTGCTGTGCGGCGACGCGCGACGATACACCGCAGAGCAGCACGAGGACTACGAGACCGTGACGAACGGAAGATGGACGCATGCGAATGGAGGAAAGGTCGCGGTCACGCAAAAGGCCCTGATGGCCTTTGCGCCTGCGCGGTCGATCGATGACACGCGCGGGGCGAAAATCCCCTCGACGCGGCGGTGGTGAAGTGAAGAATGCACCCCACCGCGGGAACGCTGAAACGCACGTCACCGCATTGCCGACTGCTCGCTCCTCACCCGTGGTGAGAAGTTCGAGCTAGACGACCTGCGCCACCGGCAGATGCCGCCGAAACGGTACGTCCTTTACCGCGCCGCCATCCAGCAGCTGCGCATAGCGATGCCCCGCATAGACGGCGTGAGCAATCAGCCCTGGCGCCAGCGCATCACCGATGCACTGCACCGTCTTCACCCCGGCCCCCACCCACTCCGACTGACGTGCCTCGAGCTCACCGAACAACGCATCGTTCGGCATCCGCGCCGTCACGCTCACCACCGCATCGCAGGCGAGCTCGCTCCTGGCACCAGACCACACATGCTCCAGACTGATCGAACCGGCACCTGCCGACGTGATGTTGTGTGACGTCACCTGCTTCACCCCAAGCGCATACAGCCGCTTCTGGATATGACGGAAGTCGAGGGTGTTCGTACTCCACGACGCGACCGTATCGTCTGGTGTGACGATCGTCACGGTGCCACCGCGCGCGACGATCAGCTCCGCCATCGAACTCCCCAGATAAAACGCGTCATCGTCGAACAGCACGACGTGGCCTGTGGGCACGTTGCCGTCCATCAGGTCATCCGGCGTGAGGATCTGCGCGTCGAAGCCGGCAATGACAGAACCGTTGGATCGCCCGTAGCCGTCGCGGCGCCACGAACAGCCGGTCGCCAGCACCACCTGATCAGCGCCGAAATCCAGTACATCCTGCGCCGCGATCGGGCTCTCGGGATAGACGGTCACCGACGGCAGTTTCTCGATCTGCGTCACGCGCCAGTCGCGCACGCGCATCCACTCCGCCAGCCCGGGCAAGCGCGCTTCCTTCAGCACACGGCCGCCCAGTTCGCGTGATGCTTCACAGAGATGCACCTCGTACCCACGCTGGCCGAGCGCGCGCGCAGCCTCGAGGCCTGCCGGTCCGGCGCCGACGACCAGGATGCGCGACTCCGATCGCTTCGAGGCGATGTGCTCCGGATGCCAGCCCTTCCGCCACTCCTCACCCATCGAGGGGTTTTGCGTGCAACGGATGGGGGTAATCGTCATGTCACCCGTCACACAGATGTTGCAGCCGATGCACTCGCGGATATCGTCGAGTCGTCCCTCCTCGATCTTCTTCGGCAGAAACGGATCGGCGATACTGGGACGCGCGGCACCGATCATGTCGAGCACGCCGCGCCGGATCTGATCGACCATCGTGTCCGGGTTGGTGAACCGTCCAACGCCGACGACCGGCTTGGTCGTGTACTGCTTGACCCAGTGCGTGAACGGCTCCTGCGCGCCTTCCTTCGCGAATCGCGACGGAATGGAATCGTTGTACCAGGCGGCGACGTTCACATCCCACAGATCGGGCAGCTCGGCCAGCATGTGCACCACTTCCTTGGCCTCGGCAACGGTCACGCCCTCATCGCCGAGCAGCTCCTCGACTGCAAACCGCACCACCACGCCGCAGGTGTCGCCGACGGCTTCCTTGGTGTCCTCGATGATCTCGCGGAACAGGCGCACCCGGTTCTCGAGCGACCCCCCGTACTCGTCGGTGCGGTGATTCCGGCGCCGCTGCAGAAAATGCATCGCCAGACTCAGATCGTGCCCCGCGTAGACGTAGATCAGATCGAAGCCGGCCGTGCGCCCGCGCACCGCAGCCTCCCGATGCCACCGCCGGTACTCCCGGATGTCATGCTTCGTCATTGCCCGCGCCTGATGCGGGTAGCCGTACTTGAGCGGCTGATGTGATGGCGCGAGGGCCACTTCGCGCGAGTAGAGGTTGCTGGATGTCGGCCCATTGTGCGTGAGCTCCACCGCCGCCAGTGAACCATGCGCGTGGACGCGATCGCACATCATGGCCAGCGCCGGGATGTCGGCGTCGTCCCAGAGCCGCGCTTCGACATACGGCGTGACGTCACCGCTGGGGTGAATCTCGCACTCCTCGGTGGACACCACCGCCCACCCGCCCTCGGCTTTCGCCTCGCGCATCGCCGCATGTGCGGCCGGCATCTGGTGGCCCATGCCGTTGCAGTGCGGCACCTGAAAGAAGCGGTTGCGTGCGGTCACCGGTCCGATCTGGACCGGCTCGAACAGGATGTCGTATCTGGGATCGCGTGGCATATGTCAGATCTGAGCGGGTGCAACGGCCGCGGCGCGCGCCATTCGCAGAGCTGCAATATGCAGTGGCCAGCCGATCGCGATCAGTACCGTGCCCCAGCCGAGCGCCTCCCAGCCGGAGGCGTACATCGCCCAGATCGAGAAGAAGGTGGCACCACCGGCGGCGATGATCAGACGAGGGCTTCTCGGAAGGCGACCGTCACCGAGAAAGCGGATCGCGGTAATGGCGCAGAGCAGGTACATGACGAGATTCGTGGCCGTCGACAGCAGTGCGGCGAAATTGAAGGCCGCAACACCCACCCGCGAACTCGCCAGTAGTGTCAGTGCTACGCTCACGAGTGCACCGATCAGCAGCGATCGGAGCGGCACGCCGTGCGAATTGCGCACGCCAAACCAGGGAGGCAGCGAGCCTCGTTCGGACATCGCTGCTGGAAGCTCAGCACCGACCAGCAGCCAGCCGTTCAGGCACCCGAAACAACTGATCACGCCGCAGAACGCGACGAACAGTCCGGCCCAGCTCCCCCAGAACCCACCAATGAAATCCGCGACCGGCGCCTTCGACACCGAGACGACGGCGAGCGGCATCATCAACGCCACCGCGCAGGTTGAAAGAATCGTGACGAGACCACTCAGCGTGGTGCCGACCATCGTCGCGCGCGGGACCGTACGCTCGGCATCCTCGACCGCATCAGATGGCACGGTCGCACTTTCCAGTCCAAGCATCGCATAAAACGTGATGCCGATGGCAGACACCGTGGTACTCAGCGACAACGGAACCGAATGCACGGGCACCAGCGCCGACATGCCATTCCGACAAAGACTCCACGCAGCAAGCCCAATGACGGCGGCAAACGGCAACAGCTTGATCACGGACGATACCATCTGCACGGTTCCGCCGAGGGCTCGCGCATTGCCCCAGGTGAAGAGCGCGATCATCAACACCGCTGTCAACGCTTCGGCTCCCGGCGTCGTCCCGATTGCCGGCACCAGTCGACCGAGGTAGCTGACGCCGGTAATGGTGATCGCCGCGTTGGCGGCCCAGACCGACACCAGGTACCCCCACGAACCGAGAAAGGCAGCACTTTCGCCCACACCCATCTGCATGAAGCCGTGAGCTCCCCCTGCATTCGGATGCCGCGCCGCAAGCCTCGCAAACACCCACGCCAGGCAGAGCCCACCGGCGAGCGAGATGATCCAGGCGATGACCGCGTTCCATCCGAACGGTGCGAGAGAGGCTGGCAGGATGAAGATCGCCGCCCCGACCATGTTACCGAAGACGAGCGCCGTCGCCCCCCAGAAACCCATTCGCCGCCGGTTGTGCCGCCGCGTCTCGACGCGGGCGCCAGCCGACTCGTTGCTCACGCGCACGCTTCGGCCAGACTCGCCCCGAGCATCGTCATCGCTTCATCCACGTCCGCGCGCGTGATCAGCAGTGGCGGCATGAAGCGGACCGTGCTCACTCCGCACGAGAGCAGGATCAAGCCGTTGTGATAGGCACGCGTGATCAGATCGTCGCAGAGTTTGCGGGCCGGCGTCTTGTCGCCATTGCCAACGATCAGCTCCATTCCGATCATGAGCCCCTGCCCGCGCACCTCGCCGATCTGCGGCGTGTGCGATTGCCACGCGCGCAGGCGTTCGAGGAAGTAGGCGCCGACGTCCGCGGCATTCGACATGTAACCACCCTCGACCAGATCGAGGGTGGCGATCGCCGCCGCACAGCAGAGTGGGTTGCCGCCATAGGTGTTGCCGTGGGCGCCGCGCTTCCACTGCTCCATGTGTGTCTTCTTTGCAACCACCAGCCCGATCGGCATACCGGAACCGAGCCCCTTCGCGAGCGTCATGATGTCGGGCGTCACGCCGACGTGGTGCGCGGCGAACATCTTGCCCGTGCGCCCGATGCCCGACTGCACCTCGTCGAAGATCAGCATGATGCCATGGCGATCGCAGAGCGCACGCAACCCTGCCAGAAAACCGTCCGGCGGCACGACGTACCCGCCTTCACCCTGGATCGGCTCGATCAGGATCCCCGCAACCTCCCTGGCGGGCACATTGTGCGCGAACAGCACCTGCTCGATGTAATCGAGCACCGCTTTGCCCTGATCATCACCCACGAATATCGGACGGTAGTTGTTGGGATACGGCACATGGGTCACGCCCGGCATCGTCGGGAAGAACCCCTGTTGCTGGGTGTACTTGCTGGAGGTGAAGGCCAGCGAACCCATGGTCCGACCATGGAATCCACCGAGAAAGCCGATGAACCGTGAGCGCCCCGTCACGTAGCGCGCCAGCTTGAGCGCGCCCTCCACCGCTTCCGTTCCGCTCTGGCACATGAAGCTCATCACCGGTTCATCACCCATCGGCCTGAGATCGCGGATCCGTTCGCCGAGTCGAATCTGGCCTTCATGCCAGTAGTCGCTGGAGATGTGGAGGAATCCCTTGGCCGCCTCGGTGATGGCCTCGACCACATGCGGATGTGAATGTCCCGTGGCGCAGACCGCGATGCCCGCCGCAAAATCGAGAAAACGGTTCCCATCCACGTCCCACACCTCGGCCCCCCTGCCATGTGACATCACGAACGGGTAGTCGCGTGGATACGACGGCGACACCACGGCAGCATCGCGGGCGATCATCGCGCGCGCCTTCGGTCCGGGAAGTTCGGTGGTGATGTGCAGGTTCTTCATGGGTCGAATGAGTGACAATGAAACGTCAGAATGGCAATCGAATTCGCACGCGCTCAGCGTGGGCATCTCGCGTCCGCGCGTGCAGATCGCGCAGGATGCCCAGCTCCTCACCAGTCGGCGGCGCGACGGTCGCCAGTCGGTCCGCGACTCGCAACGGCCAGCCGCAGGCCGCGATGACGGCATCGGCGGTGACGCCCTCGAATACCGCGACCAGTGAGAGTTCGCGCGTGGTCGCCTCAGGCTCGAACACGCCGAGGTCGGTGATCAGCGCAGATGGTCTCGCCTGCGTCGTGCAGAAGTCGAGTTGCTCGACGAAGGAGCGCGCCGACTGCTTCATCACCACCAGCACCTCGCGCGCGTGCGCCGCGATCTCCGGCGCCCCGCCGGCGCCCGGCAGGCGTACCGTTGGCTGCGAGTATGGGCCGATCACCGTGCTGTTCAGGTTTCCAAAGCGATCCACCTGCGCGGCGCCCAGGAAGCCGATGTCCACCCGTCCTCGCTGCAGATAGTGCGTGAAGATCTCCGGCAGCGGAATCACGCTTCGCGCAGTCTCGGCCAGTTCACCGTCGCCAATCGACAACGGCAACACGGTTGGACGCGCTCCAACCGTGCCGGATTCATAGATCAGCACCAGATCCGGCGCGTGCGTGATCCGGGCGAGGTTGCAGGCGGCACTTGGCAGCCCGATGCCAACGAAGCACACGGCACCATTGCGGAGTCGTCGCGCGGCGGCGACCGTCATCATTTCGTCTGGTGTGTGCGCGGACGTCGTCATTCGGCCGCCCCGACACTGCGAAGGAATTCCGTGTGGTCGGTCGTGCTGAGCACGTGTCGCTCCATCCACGCCTGAAATTCGGGCCGTGTGCGAGCGATGTCGTCCCACGCCTGGTAGAACGCATTGTCACGCGAGTAGAAGCCGAGTGCGTACGACGGATAGGCGCCCCCGGGCACTTCCGCAATCGCGTGCACCTGCCACGACGGGATCACGAATGCATTCATCGGCGCCGCCAGCTCCTCGACCACCTCCTCGACCGTCACGACGAGACGCGTGGCCGCCATCGCGGCCTCCCGGCTCGCGCCGACGATGCCGCGAAGCAGCACGTTCCCTGCAACATCGGCCTGCTGCGCGTGAAGGATCGTGACGTCGGGCGTGAGCGCCGGGAGCGCCGTGACGTCCTCGCCGGTGAAAGGACACGGAATGGTCATGACGTGCGCGCGATTCTCGACCGCCAGCCCCGTACCGGTATAGCCTTTGAGGATGCCGAATGGCAGTCCGCTGGCGCCCGCCGAGTAGCGCACCGCCATGCCGGCGTGACTGTGTTCATCGATCGTGATTGCATTCGGCCACTGGTTCTCGATCGCGTCACGGAGACGGTGCAGCGAACCGACGCCGGGATTGCCGCCCCATGAGAACACCAGCGACGTCGCGCAGCCCATCCCGATCATCTGATCGTAGATCAGATCCGGTGTCATGCGAACCAGTGTCAGGCCACGACGTTGCTGCCGGATCAGCTCGTGGCCAGCGGCGAAGGGAATCAGATGCGTGAAGCCTTCGAGCGCGACGGTCATGCCATCGTGCACGTGTGTTGCCATGGCATCCCGGAGCGAGAGGAACGCCGTCGTCATCGCACAGGCATGCGCCGCGCAGCCTCGAATTGACCGTAAAGGCTCACCGCGGCCTCCGGTGCTGCCGTGTGTGTCGCGCGAAGTGTCATCGGCGTCTCAGCGACGGTCAGGAAAGTGCGTGGCGAGCAAGCGATCGAGGACGGCCAGACCATGCGCCAGATCGCACTCGTCGATGATCAGCGGAGGCGCGAGGATCAGCAGATTGCCACGCGTCGCGAACGACACGCCCGCCGCCAGTCCGTCCCGCACCAGCGCCGCCAGCGGTGCTGCCGTGTCGGGCCAGGGTGCAATGGGCTCGCGGGTTGCACGGTCCGCCACCAGCTCCACGACGACGAACAGTCCGCGCCCACCGCGCACGTCCCCGATCACGGAATGCCGCGCCTGCAGTGCCTGCACCGCGGTCAGCATCTCCAGTCCGAGCCGACGCGAGCGGGCGATCAACTGTTCGTTCTCGTACGCCTCGATGGCGGCTACTCCCGCCGCACACGCCAGTGGATGCCCGCAGTAGGTGAGACCGGTGTACAGCATCTCGTGCTCGAGCCGCGCCGCGACGTCTGCCGAGAGCACGACCGCGCCGAGCGGCACATGTGCACCGGTGAGTCCCTTCGCGAGTGTCATCAGGTCCGGGCGCCCTGCCTCGCCGTACCGCTGCCATGCGAACCATTCACCGCATCGCCCGAATCCACTCATGACTTCATCAGCGATCAGGAACACGCCCGCGCGGCGCGTGATCGCGCGGACCTCGGGCCAGTAGCTGTCCGGTGCGACGATGCCATTGGTGCCGGCATCCGGTTCCAGCAGCACCGCAGCCACCGCATCGGCGCCAGCCTCGCCAAACAACGCTCCGATGTGCGCAGCAGCCAGACGGCCGCATTCGTCGTCGTCCGTCGAACCGAACGGACATCGATACGCGTAGGGCGGCAAGGCATGCAGCACATCGTGCCGCGCCGGGTCCACCTGCAGTCTCGTGCGAGTGTCTCCAGAGAGCGCCATCGTCGCGTAGCTCGCGCCGTGATATGATCGGTCGCGCGCAATCACCGTGCCTCGCGCCCGAGCGCTCGCCTGACGGGCGAACTTCACCGCATGCTCGTTCGCGTCAGCTCCACCCAGCGTGAAGAACACGCGACCGCCGGTGAATCCGCTCTTCTCAAGTAACTGTTCCGCCAACGCCGCGCGAGGTTCGGCACCCCACGCGTTCGCGATGTAGCAGAGGCGGTCGGCCTGCGCCTTGATGGCCGCCACGACACCAGGGTGCTGGTGTCCGAGATTGCAGCATTCGGACTGGCTGCTGAAGTCCAGCAGGGATCGACCATCGCTGGTTTCGAAACGCGCGCCCTTGCCGCCCACGATCGTCGGGGCGTTCCAGTTGGCCTGGACGGTCCAGCTGTGCAGGACCGTCTCCTGTTCCGGCTGGTGGGGAGGCATTGGCAGAATATAGGAAGCGTGCATCTCTGGCGCGCCGACCTTCCGAGGTGCGCCAGTGCGGACTCAGCGCAGGGTGGCAGACGCTTGCTCCGCGTCGATCTGCCTCGCCGTATCAATTGCTCTGCCAGCGCGCCGGATTCTCGCGCCAGACCCAGCACACCCGAGGAGGGATTCATGGTCTCGAGCAAGGAAACCACCCCCGCCGCCTACCTCGCCAGCCTCCCTTCGGAGCGAGGCAAGGTCCTCTCTGCGGTGCGTGCCGTGATCCAAAAGCACCTTCCCAAGGGCTATGTGGAATCAGTGAACTGGGGGATGCTGGCAGACGAAATTCCGCTCAGTCGCTATCCCGACACGTTCAACAAGCAACCACTGATGTACCTGGCGCTTGCGGCGCAGAAGAGCAACTACACGCTGTATTTCACGAGCGTGTCCAGCGACACGGCGCTGATGGACCGACTGGCAAAAGCATACAAGACGGCCGGCAACAAGCTCGACATGGGCAACGGCTGCCTGCGCTTCAGGACGCTCGAAGAGTTGCCACTCGACGTGATCGCGGACATGGTCGATTCGACGCCCGTCGAGCGCCGGATCGAACTCGCTGAAGCGGCGCTGAAGAAGGTGAAGTAGCGCTGCGGCATTCGAGGCAGCACCCTCCAGCTGACCGATGGAACCCGGTTGGCGCGCGGGTTCGTTTCCCCTTGGCGACCAACCCCATCACGTTGCCGATAGCGCGCTGCGTACCAAGGGGATCACGACGAGGGCACGCGATTGACTCCCGCGAGGTCGCCTGACAGACTCCGGGAATGCGGATCGCTCCAACGACACGCGACCAGTCCTGATGAGAGAGGGCGAGCTGCGTGCCGCAACGACGTCGATCACGCTTGTCGCGGCTGACGGGTATCGCCTGTCAGCGATCTGCTACACGGCGAGTGTGCCCGTGGGCGGGCATCTGGTGGTCGCCGGCGCCACTGGCGTTCCGCAACGCTTCTATCGGCGCTTCGCAGAACACCCCAGCGCACAGGGCTTCACCACCCTGACGCCCGACTACCGGGGCATCGAGCAGTCACGCCCGGCGTCGTTGCGCGGGTTCGAGATGAACTACCTCGACTGGGCCCAGCAGGACCTGTCCGCTGCTGTTGAGGCGATGCGCACTGATCAGACGCCGCTGTTCATGGTCGGGCATTCATTCGGCGGACATGCGTTCGGGCTGCTGCCGAACCACGATCGCGTCGCGCGCTGCTACACGTTCGCGACTGGCGCAGGCTGGCATGGCTGGATGCCGCCCAGCGAGCGACTGCGTGTGCTGGCGATGTGGCGCGTGCTTGGCCCGGCCCTCGCTCGATGGAAGGGGTATCTGCCGTGGCGTATCCTCGGCATGGGCGAGGCCTTGCCGCTGAATGTCTTCCTCCAGTGGCGCCATTGGTGTCAGTACCCACGCTACTTCGTCGACGATCCGGCGATGTCGCATCTGGCGGCGACATGTTCCGCGGTACAGACGCCGATCGTTGCGGCCAATGCGCTCGATGATCGCTGGGCGCCGCCGAAATCGCGCGATGCATTCATGGCGGCGTATGCGAATGCTGACTGGACGGCCGTCGATATTCAGCCGACGCGTGGCGCAGATGGGCCGCTTGGGCACATGGGGTACTTTCGCCCTGCGGCGGAACCGCTGTGGGATTCAGTGCTCGACTGGTTTCGCGCGCACGGAGTCGTGACCGACGGACAGGCTCGGCAGGCGGTCGCTGTGTCTCTCCGCCGTGGTCACCGCCCTGCGCGTGATCATATACTTGGGGCAACCGACCACTCCCTCTCGCGCCCAGTCCCCCCG
>Ga0163155_10005695_pt1 | contig 12326 bp, 6 predicted proteins | sample OliLakLV19SP4G1_FD_148611 | JGI IMG/M metagenome (GOLD analysis project Ga0163155, IMG submission 148611) | Freshwater microbial mat bacterial communities from Lake Vanda, McMurdo Dry Valleys, Antarctica - Oligotrophic Lake LV.19.SP4.G1 | ecosystem: Environmental > Aquatic > Freshwater > Lake >...
ACACCCCGTCCACGCCCGCATGGAATCCGTCACCGCCGCCAACACCATCGCCGACTTCAACAACCCGTTGTGCGACGCCTTCCCATCCCGCACCACCGTGGCCGTCGTCATCAGCCCGTTCACAAACGCGTCGGTCACCGATTTCCGGATCAACAAATCCCGACCCGCCACCACCACCATCGACCGCCCCGGCACCGCCGCTGCATCGTCGATCGGATTGAATGCGAACACCGTGGTGTCGAACATCCGCGGCCCGATCGCGCCGGCACGCGCACGCACCAGCGTCGAGATACGCGAGAACGGTGACATGTAGACCGTGGCCGCAGGATTGTTCTCCCGCGCCACGCGCGCTGCCAGCGCGGTGCCCATCGAATGCCCGATCACCACGATCGGCGTCAGCGTGTCCGCCAGCCGCGCACGCAGATCGCGATACGCGAGTGAAGCGTCACTGAACATCCCGCTCGTCGTGGGCTCGCCCGCGGTGCCGCCATAGCCACGATAGTCGGGAATCAGCACCGAGAACCCGGCCGACTGCATCGCCCGGCCGAGTGTCAGCATCTGCGCGCGATTCTTCCCCTTGCCATGCAGCAACAGCGCGCCGCCGCAGGTGGCACCCGCCGCTGGTGCCGCGCCCCACCAGGTGAGCAAGCCGCCGGCAGAGTCGGTGCGCGAAATCGTGTCGAGCCTCGCGGTGTGCCACCCCCATCCGGCCGGTGTCGCCCGTGCATCGCTCAGCGGTTTCGGCATGAAGCCAAACGTGTTCGTCACGGGACCGCGCAACACGCACGCCGTCAGTGACGCACACACGAGACCGCGTCCTGCAGAACGCAGCACGCTCACGACGCGATCGTGATCAGCACTGACGCGGTCGTTCTCCCCGGCCGTTCCGGATCGCCGCTGCTCGGCGCGTGGCGTGTCGCGAGCCACAGCAGCACGGCACCGACGGTGATCGCCGCATCGGCCACGTTGAAGATCCAGAATCGCGCGGCGCCGAACCCGATGTCGATGAAGTCCACCACACCACGATCCCAGCGCTCGCGATCGACCAGATTGCCCAGCGCGCCCGCCGCCACCAGCGCGATGCCGCTGAATACGACTGGATTGTCGCTCTTCGTCCGAACCAGCCAGACGACGACACCAATCAGCATCGCCGTCACCATTGCGGCGAGAATCCACCGCGACGCCGAACCAGCCGAAAGCCCCATCGCGGCACGCTGATTGTAGGCCAGGGTGAACCGCAGCAGATCACCGACGACGTCGTGCGGCACATTCGCCGATGTCAACCGCTCGACGGCGACGCGCTTGCTCACGCAATCACTGAGAAACACACCGGCAAAGAGTGGCAGGAACGCACGAAGCCTGGACGCTGAGCGCAACATCATCCCGAACCCCGGAAACAGGTGGCGACGGCGAACGGTTCGCTCGGCCAATTCGCCGAAGTCCGACCATACCCCGCCCTGGCGAAGTGGTTCGACACGGCCGCCCGGCGGCGGCTGTCCTGGCTCAACCACGGCAACCGCCACCCAGACACGAATGTTGACCGCAGCCCTGCCGGGCCTTCGATTACCCGCACACTCGGCCGACGCGCCGACTCGATCGCTCCCGCCTCCGGTCTGTTGCCATGTCACTCCGCCGCAGCCTTGCACTGCTCGTCTCCATCGCCTCGGCCGCCTTGGCGCAGGCCCCGGTGCGCACGGCCTTCACCGCCAATGACGCCCTCGATGTGTCCACCGCCCAGATTTCCGATCTGTCGGCGGACGGTCGCTGGTTGCTGGTCAGCGTGGCAACGCGACGCGACGGGTTGGGCGTCGACTACCGCCGCGATACCGATCCGACCTATCTGCGCCTGAGTCCTGCGCGACTTCGCGTGATCGACACTCGCGATGGCACGACACGGAATGTGTTTCCCGACGCACGGCCAACCCGTTCCGCCGTCTGGTCACCAGACGGCGCCCGGGTGGCGCTGCTGATGCTCCGGGATGACCGTCTCGAGCCGATGATCTGGGACCGCGCGACGGGACGTGTACGCACTCTCGCCGTACCAGCGGGGATGTACGTGGCCGAGAACAGCGACGTGCGCTGGAGCAACGATGGAACCCGGGTGATCGTCGCCGTGCACACCGCCGCCTGGAAACGCGACGTGACGGGGGAATTCGCGCGGATGACCCGCGGTCCGGTGTTCGTCCAGGATGGCTCCGACGCATTTTTGGCCTGGGACACGCTGCGGCGTGAGGGAAACGTGCGCGCGGTGTACAGCATCGACGTCGCGACATCCAGGGCCAGCGAGCTGCTGCCGATGGCGATGTACGGGTCCTATCAGCTCTCCGAAGACGATTCATTGATCACCTGGCAGCTCGACAACACGAAGAAGACCGACTACGACGTGATCTTCGGCGCCGACACGAAGCTGATGGCTCGTCGCCTGGCTGGTGGCGCGCCGATGGAACTACTCGCCTCGACGAAGAATCTCTCGCCGCTCTGGTCGCGTGACGGTCGCACCTTTGCGTTTGCGCGAGACGGGCGGGTGTACGTTCGCAGCATCGGCGACTCATCGGCTCGCCAGATCGCCGGCCCCGACTCCGCTGCCGCGGCGCGCTCCGCCAGCGACACGTCGGCCACAGCGCGTGCCGCGCGCGCACTCGTGCGATACTCCGTGCTGCGCTGGTCACCCACCGGGGATGCACTGCTGCTCTCGAATCCGCAGGGGCTCTGGATCGCACCGGTGAATCGCAGCGCCATGACGATGGTCGTCGCCACCAACGACACGGTGGTGAACACGCCGCGCGTGCAACCACTCGCCTGGAGCGAAGATGGACGGTACCTCTATCTGTCGTCCGGCTCGCGCACGGCCTGGGAACGGGGCGTGATCCGTTTCGACCGAAATGGTGGTGCCACGCAGGTGCTGGCGAAGGACGCGCGTCTCTACGGCAATGTCCGACTCGCGAAATCCGGCGATGCCCTGGTGTTCTCCGCCGGTGATGGCAACCGGCCGCAGGATCTCTACGCCGCCGATGCGGCAATGTCGAATGTGCGCCGTCTGACCACGCTCAATCCGGCACTGGCGAACAAGTCCCTCGCCAGCACGCGCCTGATCAACTACCGCGACGCCGATGGCAGGACGCAGTACGGCGTGGTCTACCTGCCGGCCGACTATCAGGCAGGCAGGAAGTATCCGACACTGTTCAGCGTGTACGAGAACTTCTTCGACGATACCTTCGACGCTTCACTCAACGTGCTGTCGTCGCAGGGCTATGTGGTGGTGAAGCCATCGGTCGGCTTCGAGACCGGGTTTCCCGGAGAAGCGTGGTTGAAGGGCGTCACCGCTTCCGCCAACGCGCTCATCGAATCCGGCATCGCCGACTCGTCGAAACTCGGTGTGTACGGCACCAGCTACGGCGGGTACGCCACCAACCTGCTCATCACGCAGACCAATCGCTTCAAGGCTGCTGTGAACGTCTCCGGCAAGGTGGACATGGTGAGTTTCTACACCGATTCACCACGGCTCGGCGTGCGCAACGTGCATGCCGCGGAAAAGAGTCAGGACCGCATCGGTGCCACGCTCTGGCAGGCACCACAGAAGTACATCGCCCACTCTGCCATCTTCTTTGCCGACCGCATCACGACGCCGCTGCTGCTCATCACCGGCGCGCAGGATCCCAATGTGCCAGCCGACAACACCCGCGAGATGTACTACGCACTCCGCCGGCTGGGGAAGCCGGTGACGTGGGTGAACTACATGAATTCCGGCCACGGCACCCCGGGCACGACGGCTGAAGATTTCATCGACTATCACGAGCGCATCAGCGCCTTCTTCGATCGGCACCTGAAGGGTGCTGTCACCAGCACAGTGGTCGAAGCCACGTCGCTTTCAGGTCAGCCACTCTATCGTCCGGAACCCACCGGCGCGACCCGTGACCGCATGGAATCACAGCTGGCCGCCGCACGCCGTGCGTACGATCACGCGCCGGCCAATGCCGACTCGTTGATCTGGCTCGGGCGACGCACCGCGTATCTGGGTCGCTTCACCGAGGCGATCGACATCTACACCAAAGGCATTGCCGAACACCCGAGCGATGCACGGATGTATCGCCATCGCGGGCATCGGTACCTGAGCACCCGGCAGATTCCGAAAGCGATCGCAGACTTCGAACGCGCCTACGCGCTGACCAAGGGCAAACCGGATGACGTGGAACCCGACGGCCAGCCGAACGCGCGCAACATTCCGACCAGCACGCTCCAAGGCAACATCCGCTATCACCTCGCTCTGGCGTACTATCTGAGTGGCCAGTTCGAGAAGGCGCTGCCGATGTATCGCGAAGACATTGCCGCGTCCAAAGGCAACCCGGACATGCTCGTGGCCACCAGCCATTGGATGTACATGGCGCTGCGACGGCTGGGCCGGAATGACGACGCTGCGCGCGTGCTGACGCCGATCACCGCGCAGATGGACGTGATCGAGAATGGCGCGTATCACCGTCTGCTGCTGCTCTACAAGGGCGAACTGGCCGAGTCGGATCTGCTGAAGAACTTCGGTGCCGACGGCAATCTGGAAGACATCACCACGGCCTACGGCGTGGGCAACTGGCACCTCTACAACGGTCGCAAGGCGCAGGCTGACGCGATCTTTGCGCGCATCGTGGCGGCGCAATCACAGTGGGCCAGTTTCGGATACCTGACGGCTGAAGCGGAGCGTGCGCGGGGCACGGTGCAGTAGCGCTGCGCCGTCAGGGCGGTGGTGGCGGCCCGCGTTCGTCGGGGGGCGGTGGAGGCCCGTCGGGCGGACCACCACGATCCTGAGGGCCGCGTCCCCCCCCCGCGCCGCCGCGACCGGGCCCGAATCGACCGGGCGGGCCTCCGCGGCCTGGCAGGAATTTCGCGAAGCGCCCGCGCTGTGCCGCGTCGAGCATCGGCTCGAGCCTCGCCTTCAACGAGTCGAGGGCGGCGCGCATCTCGCCGTCATGCGTTCGCCGCATCCGCAGATTCTGCTCGGCCGTCGCCTCGATCAACGGCTTGATCGCGTTCCACTGCGAATCACTGGTCGGTTGGATCACCTCGCGCGCATGCTCGACAAATCCACCCGGTCGGCGGATCCTGTCGACCCGGGCCATCCGCCGCTCCTGCAGCGCACCGCCGCCGAGCACCCCGATGGTAATGCCGAGGCAGAGGGTGACGACGAGCAGAAGCCAGGCGCGAACCGAGTTGCTCATGATGCGCTCATCACTGAAGGGTCTCCGAGGTATACGACAGCACCGACTCGGCGGACACCGGTTGCAGCCCGATTGCCGCCTCGACCAGCGACGTGCCGTCGGATCGGGCGATGAGTGTGTTGTTCACACCGAGAGCCACGATCACGATCGCCGCCGCGGCGGCCAGCATTCGAAAACTGCGCTGCATCGCCGCGACCCGGAGTCCGGTGGGTGGTACGGCGGCGCGCGACGCGGCAAGGCGAGCCATCGTCCGGTCGGCGAATCCGTCGGCGAACGCCGCCTCAGGCATCGCGCTGCGCAACAGACGTCCGGCGCGGCGCAGGTCGCGCTCGTCGAGCGGTGAATCGTCAGTCGTCTGGTTGGTCGTTTCGTTGATGTCGCTCATTCGGAAACCTCCGCCCAGACCGGGCCAAGTGTCACACGTAGTTGTCTGATGGCACGTGAAAGCCGTGATAACACGGTGCCCTCCGGAACCTGCAGGATGTCTGCCGTTTCCTTCGTGCTCCGTTCCTCCAGCAGGCGAAGGACCACCACGGCGCGGTGCTCGGCATTCAGTCGGTCGAGCGCGTCGCGGATGCGCAGCGCCTGACCGTCGTCGGCTCCTGCCTGCTGCGTTCCTGGATCGGCCGCCGACTCGAGCGCGACGTCGTCACGGACGAATCGCAGTTCGCGCCGCCGCTGCCCGCGAAGGGCATTCAGCGCGCAACTCATCGCAATTCGAACCAGGTAGGTGCGCACCGACGACTCACCGCGGAACGACTCGAGCGCCTGATGGAACCTGACGAACGCTTCCTGACCGACATCGTCGGCGTCATCGCCGGCACCGAGCATTCCGCAGACCGTGCGCGCAACTGCCGCCTGATGGCGTTCCACCAGGCGACGGAAGGCGTCGTCATCGCCACGCTTGGCGCGAGCGACCAGTGCGGCATCATCATCGGTTTCGATCACAGTCAGTCTAGCCGCCCAACCGGTCGGGCGGGCGGCATCCACTCGTCAGCGGGTGGTGGTGTCGTCGTTCGGCGGGCCGCGTCGATCACCGCGATCACCGCGATCACCACGATCACCACGCATCTCAACCCGACCGTCGCCGTCGCCACCCCCCGGGCCGCGGTGACGCATGCCGCGTGGCCCACCCTGTCGCGCGCGCGTGGCGTCGTGCCTGATCTTCTGGTCCGAGGTCAGGATGCCGGCCAGCGCCTTCTGCGTGTTGGTGTGCGTCGCGAACATCGCCGCCCGCTGCGCATCGTGCGCGGCCGTCCGATGTGCGAGCGCCGAATCCATGCCGCGCTGCTCGCTCGTCAGCGCTGTGCGGACCCTGATGGCCTGGTCGGCGGTGAGGCCAAGCTCGGTGGTCATCCGCGTCACGCGTTGATCGACGCTCGGTGGGCCACGGCGATCCGGGCCAGGGCCGGGACCGCGCCGATCGGCTGTGGGCGGAGGTGTCGTCTGTTGCGCCTGGACTGGGGCCGTCTGGAGCATGGCGGCGCCCAGCGCGGCGCAGGCCAGAAGGAGGGTGCGACGGTGCGACATACAGTGATCCTTGAACGAAGGTGATGGGCAGTGGGAGTGGGGACACATTCGGTCCACGCATTCGACACCGGCCGGCAGCGCGGCATTCCATCGACCCTCGTGCCGTCCCAAGGTCGGACCGTTCCTGACGGAAAGGCCCGGACACTTACGGCGTCACATGCATCGCCACCCGCACCATCCGCGACGACCCCGGCATGATGTTGTTGTTGCTGTGCGCGGTGGGGTAGTACCGCGTATCGAGCAGGTTCTCGACGTTCACCTGGGCACGCAACACACGTGTGAGCGTGACGAACGCCGCCGCATCCACGCGAGTGAATGACGGCAGTGTGACGGTGTTGTCGATCGCGGCGAACATCCGGTCCTGATACACCAGCCCGAGGCCCGTGCCGAGTCGGCGTGTCAGCTGCACCCGGTTCCAGAGCGAGAGAGTGTGACGCGGCACCAGCGGTACGACAGCACCGGCGGCTGCGGCCGACGTCCGACTGCTGATGGCTGCTCGCTGGTGAGCATATCCGCCGGCCACCTGCCAGCGTCGTGTTGGCGTGCCGGTCACTCCGAGCTCCCAACCCGTCGTCCGCTGTGCACCCGTCTGCACGATCAGTGAGGGTGTCACGGGATCGGGCGCGGTGCTGTTGGTCCGATCGAGCCGATACAGCGCGCCCGTCAGCGCCAGATCGGGTCGTGCATCCCACTTTACGCCCACTTCGCGGTTGGTGAACTGCTCCGGTTCGAGCGTTTGCGACGTGGCGGTGAGGGATGAGAACTGGTCCCCACTGCTCGGCAGGAATGACACGCTGTAGCTGCTGTAGATCGAGAGCGGCTGCACCGGCTTGTACACCAGCCCTGCGCGCGGTGACACCAGGTTGTCGGGCCGACGGAGCGACTGGCCGGTGCGATTGTTGAGAAAATTCACCGCCAGCCGGTCAAAGCGCAGCCCGAGCACCGCCTGCATGTGTGCGCCGATTGCGATCTGATTCTGCGCGTACAGCGCACGCGTGGTCACCGTGGTGCGGTTGTCGGCATCGGTGGCACTCTGTCGGAACGACACTGGCGCGCTGACCCGTGGCGTATCGAATGGAACCGCCAGGCTGGTGGCAGTGCTGCCCGGTACACCGAAGTACGCGGTGGCGCGATAGTTCTCGGTGCGCTGCGTCCCGAATTCGGCCCCGACCAGGAGCGTCTGGCGCAGTGTACCGCGTGTGATCGTGGTGGTAAGGTCGGTCTGGTTGAAAATGTTTTGTCTATCGGTGCCGTTGTTATAGCCGTTGAGGCTGACCGACGTTGCCGTCGCGTTCACGGCACCGGGAAAGATGTTCTGGTAGAACTTGTCGTACGTCATCAGGCGCGAGCGATTCCGCAGCTGAATGCCATCGATCACGCCGTTGCCGTTCCACAGCTGTCGGTCGATGGTGGCCGCTACCGAGTGTGCGGTGAGACGCGCCTGGCTGGCGTCCGGATCACCGAAGAACGTCTGGATGGGTGTGGGCGCCGGCGCGCCAAGGAACGACGGAATGCCGCGATCCACCACCCGTTCGTCGCGATAGAACTCGTATCCCGCGCGGACCAACGTGCGACCGACCATCACCGATGTGGTGGGATTGATGCCGACCCGTTCGTGGCCCGATGACTGCCGGAAGGTCGACGAGTTTTCGTACATTCCGTTCAGGCGTGCGGCGAGATGTGCGCCGAGGCCCTGTCCGATGTCGAGGGTGGTGCGGCGCTGCTCGAAGGTGCCGCCGGTGAGCGTGGCGCGGCGGGTGGGCTGCCAGAGCGCCTCCTTGGTCACCCGGTTCAGCACGCCGCCGCCGCCACCGCGCCCGAACATCATCGCGTTCGAACCCTTGAGGGCTTCCACCCGCTCGACGTTGTAGACATCGCGGTAGTACTGCGCATCGTCGCGAATGCCATCGATGAAGAAGTCGGCGGTGCTGCTGTTGCCGCGGATGGTCGGTGCGTCGCGATGGCCTTCGCCCAATCCCATGGTGATGCCCGGGACATATCGGACCACGTCCGCCATCGACTGCATTGCCTGATCGGCGATCAGCGCCTGACCGATTACGGTGGCCGACTGTGGGACATCACGGAGCAGGGTGAGTGTCCGGGTCGCCGTGGCGGAGCGGGTTACGGTGTAGCCGTGTGGTCGCCTGCTGGAGTCGGCGACGATGACGCGCGTCAGGGTCTGGGTCGCGCGTGATTTCCGGGCGGAATCGGCGGCGGGTCTGGCCGTGGGTGTCGCTGGCTGCTGTGCCGAGGCCTGCGCTGGCGGGGCGGCGAAGGTGACGGCGGCAACGGCGAGCGCGAGGAACTGGCAGGTGGTGCTGCTCAGGCAGCGACACGCGGCACAACGCGGGGCGAGGGAAACTGGCATCGGCACGGATGAGAATGGCTATCAAGAAGTGATGACACCACGAGAATGCCATGCAATGCCGATGAAGTCAATCGGGTTTATTGCTGATGTCCCGAAACGACCTGTCTCCGACGTCCACACCGGCGTGAGCCGGGGAACAACGGAGACAGGGGTCGAGAGACGGGAAAGGGGAAAGGGGAATCGGGAAAGGGGAGACGGGAGACGGCTCGACGGGCTGACCTCTCCGCTCGCGCCGGCGTCAGGCGATCGGCTTCGCCCTTCGCGGAATGACGATCGGCGCCATACCGAGCGATTGCACCTTGCTGTTGAAGGCCGCGACTTCTCGGCTCAGCACGTCATCGACGCGCTTGGCGACCGGCACCCACTGGCCGACGAGCTCGCCTGCTCGTTGAACCGCGCCGGCAGTTGGTCGACCTTCCGTGCCGCCGTGGATGTAACCGTTGGTGCCGGTCACGTTTCCGTACGCTTCGGCCAGTTGATTGTCGAGACGGCCACCGAACCGGAGTACGTCGTAGGCGACCTTGATTCGCGGCTCGGTCATGACACGCTCGAGCGAATCGATGGCAGCGTCGAGTGCCGAGGCGAGCGGCGCGAGCTCGGACGCCACGCCGGCCTTGGTGGCCTGGTCGACGCTGGCCTTCGCCTGGGTTCGAATAGCCCTGACTGTCTCCAAGGAGCGGTTGAGTGACTCGAGTGTGTCGCGAAGCTGTCGCGCTGTTTCAAACTGCGAGACATAGTCTGACTGAGTCACACTGGCCAGGCGAGGGTCGGCCAGCACGCGGAAGCGGTGCGACTGAGTCGGCCCGCCCCCCAACAGTCTGACCTCGAAATCTCCGGGCACCACCCTGATGCCCCCTGTATAGCCCCAGAGCACCTGGTCCGCTGCCATCAGTGGGCCCGGCCAGGTGAGATCCCAGGTGATGGCGTGGGCGCCAGCTTTCACCGGCAAGACGGGTTGCTGCCGGCGTCGACTCTCGGCGGTGTCGGTGCTCAGCGTTCGCACCAGCGAGCCGCTGCCGGCTCGTACTTCGATCGTGTATGGCGTGACCACGCTGTCGCGCAGGACGATGTGAAAGACGGCACCGTTTGCCGGTGCCTCGAGCGACACCTCTCGGCCGCCCGCTCCGCCCCCCTGACTCCGGTCGGCTCGCACCACATCGCGCGGGCGATGCAGATGCATCGCGGTGGTCGGCCGAGCCGCAGCCAGTTGCTGCAGCGGTGAGAGGTCATCCAGAATCCAGAGAGATCGACCCTGGGTGCCAACGATCAGATCGTCGCTGTAGACCTGCAGATCGCTGATCGGAACGATGGGCAGGTTCCGCTGCAACGGTTGCCAGCGCGCCCCGTTGTCGATCGAGACGAAGATGCCGAATTCGGTTCCGGCGTAGAGCAGACCGGCGCGTGTCGCATCCTCGCGCACCACCCGAACGGGATGGTCGGCTGGAATCCCGTTGGTGCCGTCGGCAATCCTCACCCACGCCTTTCCATAGTCATCGGTGCGCCAGGCATATGGCGCGAAATCGTCCAACCGATATCGGTGGACCGCGATGTACGCGCGACCCGCCACGTGCCTCGATACATCGATCCGATTGACCGTGGCGAACTTCGGCATGCCCGGTGGCGTGATGTCCTGCCAGGTCGCGCCGGCATCGCGCGTCAGATGCACCCGCCCATCGTCGCTGCCGGTCCACAGGACCTGTGCATCCTTCGGGTCCTCGCCCAGTGCAAAGATCGTATTGAACATCTCGACGCCGGTCTGATCGCCATTGATCGGACCGCCGGCCATTCCTTGCGTCGACTTGTCGTTGGTCGTGAGATCGGGGCTGATCGCCGTCCACGACATTCCGCCATCGCGGGTGCGATGCACCACCTGCGATGCGTGGTAGACCACGTTGCGATCGTGGCGAGAGACCAGAATCGGCGCCACCCACTGAAAGCGGTACTTCATCTCCGACGCCTTCTGGCCGACCTGCTGCTGCGGATAGGTGATCACATCCCGGCGCAGATCGGTCTTCGGCTCGTAGCGGTTGATCGCCCCGCCGTAGCAGCCACCGTAGATCACATCGGGATAGTCGGGATGCAGCGCGACGGGGCCGGTCTCGCAGCCACCGGCGCTCATCCAGGCATTCATGGGGTGCAGCGTGTTCGACTCCAGCCACGACGGAACCGAGATCGAGGTGTTGTCCTGTTGCGCCGTGTAGACACGATACGGAAAGGCGTGATCGACGATCACATCGTACATCTCAGCCGTCGGCAGCAGGTTCATGCTGCTCCACGACTTGCCCGCCGTCAGCGAGACGACCGAGCCGCCGTCATCGGCGAGCACCATCGCTTTCGGATTCGATGGATTGATCCAGAGGTCGTGAGTGTCTCCATGCGGTACGGTCACTGGCTCGAAAGTGCGGCCTGCATCAACCGATTTATGCATCTGGACGCTCATCACGTACATCTGGTTCTCGTTCACCGGATCGGCCACGATCCGGTAGTAGTACCAGGCGCGCTGCCGGATCTTGTTCTCCGCGTTGACTCTCGTGAAGGAGGTGCCGCCATCGTCGGAGCGATACAGGCCACCAGCCGGTTCGGCCTCGACCATCGCCCAGATGCGATCGGGATTGGCCGGCGAAATGGCGATTCCGATCTTGCCGACAAAGCCAGTTGGCAGTCCGCCGGCCAGCTTCGTCCAGGTGTCGCCAGCGTCGGTGGAGCGGTAGACGCCGCCCTCGGGGCCACCGGAGATCATCGTCCAGGGCTTTCGTTCCGCGCGCCACATACCGGCGTAGAGAATGCGCGGGTTGGTGGGATGCATGACCAGGTCACTGGCGCCGGTCGAGTCATTCACGAACAGCACCTGCTGCCACGACGCGCCGCCGTCCTTCGAGCGGAAGATCCCCCGTTCCTTGTTTTTGCCGAATGGGTGCCCGAGCGCGGCGGCGTAGACGAGATCGGGGTTCGTGGGATGCACCACCGTCCGGCCGATCGCCCCCGTCTCGCGCAGCCCCGCGAAACTCCACGTCCGTCCGGCGTCGGTCGACTTCCACATGCCGCGCCCGGTCGACGAGTTGCCACGCACGTCCTGCGAGCCCGTGCCGACGTAGATCACGTTCGGGTCCGAGTCCGCCACATCGATCGAGCCGATGGCGCCGCCGAAATACTTGTCCGTGATCGGCTGCCAGCTCTGACCGGCATCCTCCGTCTGCCAGACACCACCGCCAGTGCTGCCC
>Ga0163155_10005699_pt1 | contig 12322 bp, 5 predicted proteins | sample OliLakLV19SP4G1_FD_148611 | JGI IMG/M metagenome (GOLD analysis project Ga0163155, IMG submission 148611) | Freshwater microbial mat bacterial communities from Lake Vanda, McMurdo Dry Valleys, Antarctica - Oligotrophic Lake LV.19.SP4.G1 | ecosystem: Environmental > Aquatic > Freshwater > Lake >...
CCCACCCTCGCATAGTGCCCCGACGCCACGAAATCCGCCCCGATCTGCACCGCATACTCATGCAGCTTGCCGAACTTCAGCCAGTCGTTGCAGCGCACGCACGGGTTCGGCGTGCGGCCGTTTGCGTATTCATCAACGAAGTAATCGATAATACGGCCGAAGTCTTTCTTAAAATTGCAGACGTAAAAAGGGATGTTGAGCTGTGCCGCGACGAGTCTCGCGTCCGCGGCGTCGTTAATCGAGCAGCACCCCTGGTGGCCGATCTTGACGGAGCGGCCTGAGGACTTCGTTACTTCGCACGCGGCGTCGGCGGGGATGAGTTCGTCGAGGGTTTCGCCGGGGGAGCCGAGGCGCATGAAGCAGCCGACGACCTCGTAGCCTTCGCGCAGCAGCAGCGCGGCGGCGACGGATGAATCGACGCCGCCGGACATGGCGACCAGGACTTTGCCGCGGGTTGGAGGCATGCGAAAGGATAGGGAGACACACGAATGTGAGCCGAAGGTTGAGATTCAAGGGTGCCACCACCCGCGAAGGCTTTGCGGAGCGCGTGGTGCTTGGGCGCGAGCGTGGCAATCCCCGCCTCATCCGCCGCATTCACGGTTCCGCACCCTTGAAACTCGCACCGAGTCAATTACACCCTACGAAGAACGCCGCGAGGAAATCGAAGAAGTCCTGCGAGTCGACCAGGCCGTCGGAGTTGAAGTCGGCTTCGAGCGCGAAGAAGGCGGTGAGGAAATCGAAGAAGTCCTGGGAGTCGACGCGGCCAGACTCGTTGAAGTCAGCAGGGCACGCGGCGCCTTGGAACTCGAGAGCACCCATGTCAACGATCGGCGAGAGGCCCACGCCGGTGTCAGGAGTTGCGGCATCGTCATAGCGACGCGCGCGGCCCGCGAGGTCTACCTCACCGATCGCAGTCGCGGCATTATCGCCCGCATCGATGCAGGGCGAGCCGGGCGCGGGGGTGAGATCGCCGGCGTCGTCGTCGGGTGTGTTCCACGTCGCGTCATTGCCGGGCGCGGGGGGCCGGATGAATGCGGGATTGATACTTATGTTGCCAGCGCCGGCGTGGCCGCCTTCGATGCAGGAGTGGGCGACATCGGGGTCGATGCCGGCAAACTGGCCGGGGGTGTTGTTCCACACGATACAGTTGCGGATAATCGGCGTGGTGCTGGTGTAGGAATAGATGCCGCCGCCGGCCAAGTCGCCGCTCGCGGCGTTGTCGGTGATGGTGCAGTTGGTAATGACGGGCCGGGAGAAGACGAGGTTGAAGATGCCGCCGCCCCCGAGCGCGGTGTTGCGGAACATCTCGCAGTTGGCGATAGTGGCGTTGGTGTAGTAACCGTTGAGGATCGCACCGCCCCATCCCTGAGAGGCGTTCTTCTGGCCGATCGCGTCATTGAAGCGGAAGACGCAATGGGTGACGACGGGGTCTTCGCCTTCGTTATAGAGCGCGCCGCCGCCCAGCGTGGCGGAGTTTCCGGTAAAGTTACATTCTGTAACGACGGCGTCCGAAAAATAATTACTGAGCGCGCCGCCGACGGCGAACGCGCCGTCGCGAGCGGTGTTGCCGGTGAAGGTGCAGCGTTTCACGAGGACGGGCGAGTTGAGGGTGTAGAGCCCGCCAGCCTCGCGCGCGAAGTTGCGGATGAACACGCAGTCCTGCACGGTGCTTTCTGCGAAATCGTTGTTGTAGACACCGCCGCCGAAGGAAGCGACGTTGCCGGTGAAGATGCAGTCGTGAACGAGAGGAGAACCGCCGGAGGCCCAGAATCCGCCGCCCCCGCTGCCGCCGCTACCTGCGCCCCCGTTTTTATCATCGATACCCGCGGTGTTCTCGGCGAAGATGCAGTTTGAAACCGTGACGGTGGAGAGGATGGTGTAGACGCCGCCGCCGCCCATCACGGCGAAGTTGCCGTGGAATGTGCAGTTGGCGATATGCGTCGCGCTTCCCTCGGCGTTATAACTTCCCGCGCCGAAGTGAGCGCGGTTGTCGCGGAAATAACAGCCTTCGATCATGGCTCCGTGCTCGCTGCGCGAGTATGCGCCGCCGCCCTCGGCGGCGGCGACATTCTGCTCAAAGAGACAGTTGGTCGCGAGGGTCTGGCAGTGATTATGTATATAAAGTCCAGCGCCGAATCCCGCGGAATGGTTATTGCGGAAGGTGCAGGAGTCGACGAGCGTGAAGTCGCCGTGGTCGTTGATCGCGCCGTGGTTGAAGGACCAGTTGCGTTCGATGGTGCAGTTGCGGATGACGGGGCTGGCGAAGTAGATATTTACGCCGCTGCCCTGCTCGTTGCTTTCGGGCGAGGCGCCGAGGGCCTCACCGTCGGCGCGGCCCTGGCAGATGACAAAGCCGTCGATAATGGCGGTCGAATCGACTTCGAGGGCGACAACGACGTGGTAGGAGTTTTCGTTATTGTTCTCGAAATCCTCGGCGTCGTCGCCCATGAGATCGCCGGAGAGGAGCGTGGGGTTAGCGTCGATGTCACGCTGATCGCGGAGGGTCTCGTTGCCGATGAATCCGCCGTAGAGCGCGACGCCGGTGCGGAGGAAAAACGAAGCGGTGCGATCGGCCTGTGCGGGTTCTATCGGGCGCGGTGCGGGCGTGTAGGTGCCGGCGGCGACCCAGATTTCATCACCGGGGTTCGCGGCCGTTAGCGCGAGTTGGAGATCCGTGAAGGCGTCTGCCCAAGTGGCGCCGGTGTTCGTGCCGGTTGCGCCGGAGCGCACGAAGATTGTGTCGGCGACTGCGGTTGTGGCGAGGGTTGATTGAGCGGTTAGGAAGATGAGTGCACTCAGGACCACTCTCGAGAGCGGTCCCACCGCGGTCACTCTCGAGCGAGGTTCGAGCGGGAATGGCTGATTAAACTGCGGCCTCGGCATGACGTCTTCCTCGGATGCAAGCGGGATCGAGCGGCGAGTCCGATAAACAATGCGGCACAATGCACTCGCGTCGGCAGTGTGTTCGCCGTCCGCTCGAAATGGATCCACGTTGCAATCTTATCGTCGCTCAAGCCTACAGCGGCGAGCGGTATCCGCCAATCGAACACATACCAACCATTCTCCCAACAGCACAGAGCCGCGCCGGCGCTGATGCGCCGGGCGGCTTGGGGAGGTGCAGGTTAAATACTGCGGCTAGCGGTTAGGGTGGATTAACCCACGCAGCCACGGACGAGGAAGATGACGAGAATGATGGGAATCGGAATGCCGAGCGCCCAGAGCAGAATCATGGGGCGCATTTTGCCGGCACGAGAGAAACGCTGGCGCTCAGCCAACGACCGCGCCAAGACTCTGACGATCACGCGTTCCATGGGACCATTTCCTTGCCGCGGTTGCGGCGGGTACCCCCCCACTTGTTCAATCATGCTTTCGTCTGCGCGCGGGAACGTGCCGTGAAAGGGGCCTGAATTCCCTTTCATCGGGCGATCAACATGAAAAACCCCGGCGAGCCGAAGCGACCGCCGAGGTCTGTAGTCTGGAACGACAGAGCAATATTCATTGCACGCAGCCTGGGTAAGCGAAGTAGATGAGATCCTGACCATCTTTTATGTTAGGATAGAACTTCACGCACGGCGGGGGCGGCATCGAGGGATCATCAAGATCGACGCCTTCGACTTCGACGAGAACCTGCGGAATCGAATAGATCGGGACCGTCAGGATTGACTTGAACTTATTATTTCGAGGCGCGGGGATGATCATGCACTTCTGCCACGGCGTGAACGCGCCGTCAAAGGACTGAACGCGGACGATGAGGACGTCGATGTTCTGTTCGCGGGCATTGCCGTTGTTCGTGGGGCCGAGCGTAATGTGCAGATCGATGGAGTGCATGTAATCGATGGTGCCGTTGTTATCGCGGTCGGCGAAAAGGTTGTGCTGAGGTTCCCAGAGGGGCCCGGTTGGTACGAAGATGCCGAGGCCGCAGGGCCGGTTGTATTGGGCGTCGACGGCGTTGCCGACACGGACGTTTTCGTTATCAACGCTCCAGAGGTCGGGATCAGCGAGGACGTCGATATCACGACGGCAACCGGCGGGCGCATTGAGGGCAGTGCAGATTGTGTCGGGATCGACTTTAAAGGGCGCGACGCCGGCGGCGCCCGGAGCGACGAGATCGCCGCGGAACTCGAGCGTGCCGTCGCCGTTGAAGTCGTAACGCGGGTACCAGCTTTCGCGGGGGGTGTTAGGCCCGCAGTCGGCGGCGACGAGCGCACGAGATATGAGGCTGCCGGGATGAACGGGTGCGGCGACGCCCTCGCCCTGAACGCAGCCATCGAAGTTCAGGTCTTTCTTAAAGTGTGTTGCGGGGCCGTCGAGGGAGACATTGGCGGCGGGGATATTGCCGTCGCGGACCTGTGCCTGGAGCCAGGCGTCGCGGAAGGCGCGGAAGTCCTTCATGTTAATGAGGCCCCCGCCGCGTCGGCCGTCGCCGGTGTTAACCCCAGGGGGCGCGGCGACTTCGTAAGCCTCGGCGCGGTTGTTATTGTTATTTTCGTCGTCATTATCGACGCGGGCATTGCCGTCATAGTCGGAGCCGTCGTCGACATCGCAGAGGTAGAGTTGCATGACCTTGTTAGCCATGAGAAGGTCAATACCCATGACCGAGCAGAAGGCGTCGATCATGCCGCGGACGGCGGCGGGGGCGCCATCGGGGCCGGGGGCTTCGCCGGCCTGAATGACGGCGGTGCGACGGAAGCGAGCGTCCGTGACGAGGGAGCGGAGCTGGGCGGGTGTAAGGTTGGATTCGAGGGTTTTGAGGTAAGTAATGAGGCCGGTAACATGGGGCGTGGCCATGGATGTGCCGTCAAAGGTTTCGTAATCGGCGAAACCGCCGATGGGACCGCCGGGGAGATTGGTTCCGACGGTGCTGAGAATGCGTCCGCCGGGAGCGGAGACATGCCCGCCGACGTTGGAGAAGTCAGACTTGGAGTATTGCCAGTTGTGCGGGCGAGCCGCGGGGTTGCCTACGACAGCATCGACGGACTCCACAACGATACCGTTTGCGGCGGGTCCGAAGGCGGGTAAGAACGGAGGAGCAGGCGCGAGCGAGGCATAATTAAAGGGGCTGGCGTAGAGCGCGGGCTGTTCATTTGGGAACACGACGAGGGGCGCGCCGCCGCAGACGCCGGACTGGCTGTCGTTGCCGGCCGCGGACACATAAAGGATGGAGGGATGCCGGAAGTAGACGAGGCGAGCGAAGATGCCGTGGGCGATAACGACATTTCGCGCAGCCGCGCCGGCGGCGACGTTGGTGTCGATATTAGCATTTGTGTGCCAGTTGTACCCGAGGCTGAGATTGAGTGCCGCAAGGTCAGGCCAGCGATTCGACATGCTGGAAAGGTCGGACAAGACGGATGAGAATGCGGCACGCAGATTCGCCTCAGCGCCGCCGCCGGGGAGGACGAAGGGGCGTATCGAGACGCCGATGAAATGCGGGTCGAACCCGCCGCCTCGCTCGGCGAAGGGATTGATTCCTTCAACGCCTGACGCATCGTTAAAGCGAGCACCGATAATTCCCGCTACGTGCTGACCGTGGCTATTTACCTCCGCGCCGCGTACAAACTCGGGCGCGGCGCCCGTGCTGACCCAGATGAACGTTCGGAGCCCGGGCAGGTCCATGCCGGGGTGATTGCTCGATCCGTTACCAGCGGGCGGAAAACCGGGACCGACGCCGGGGGGCTCGGTGTCGTTGAAACCCAGGTCAAGCACGCCGGTCTTGGCCTGCAACAGATTGCCCGTGCGATGCACGGTGTCGTTCATGTTCCAGAGCTGTGGCGCTCGAATCGCTTCGAGACCCCAGTTGCCGTCGGTGTTTGCTCCGGTTGAGGGCGGAAAGTTATAACGCCAGGGATTCGCGGGAGCGAGGCCGGCGGGACAGTTCGCGGAAAGGCCAACTACGGCAGGATCACTCGCGGAACTCGGCGCCGCGAGAGTATTGCCGCTGATTTCAGTATCTTCCGCGGCGATCCACACGTGCGGACTTGCGCGCAGGATGCAGAGCGCATGATCGAGGTTTGAGAACGTGCCGGGATATGGCAGACTGATCAGCACGTGGTTAATCTCGGGGATGGTCCCGATCACCCGGCCGCCCACGGCATTCACGAGGCTGTTAGCTATTGAGATGGTGGCATCGTCGGAGAACATTACGTTGATCTGGGTGAGGGAGACCCGGAGACCGAGGCCGTCGATGCGCGTGTCGGGGACAAAGTCGTCAGAAAGGCCCGCGGGAATGTCGATGGGTGGAATGCTGCCGTTCACTAATGCGGTGTTCGCGCCTGGGAAGGCGCGATAAAGAGGGGTGATGCCGTTGCAATCGGGCGAGGCGGTGAAGAAGCAGACGATAAAATCGAAGAAATCCTGGCTGGAGGTCTGGCCGTCCAGGTTAAAGTCGGCGTTCTCGGGGAAGAAGTCGGTGAGGAAATCGAAGAGGTCCTGGGCGGTGAGGACGCCGTCGGCGTTCCAGTCGCAGCGGCAGAGATCTTCGCCGCAGTTGATCATGGAGCAGGTCGTTCCAGGACCGGCGAAGACGCCGCCGAGCGCTATGCAATCGTTTAAGTTCAACTTGCCGACGTCGACGCAGCCGCCGCCTGGGAGACAGCAGGCGCCGATCGGAGGCGGGCAATCAAGTTGCGCGACGGAGATGGACGCCGCGAGACCGACGGCGGCGAAGAAGGCGAAAGACTGGTTGAGGCGCGGCGACAGCCTGCGCCGAGGATGAGACGGAAGGATTCCATGGGATAACGCTCGCGACATATGCGTGCTCCTTACCCGGTGGATAGTGCTAATGGGGTGCTCTCTCTGACTCGAGTTCACCCTCAGACAGAGGGTTTCAGGAGGAGAACGGGAGAGAAGGCGGGGAGTTCACGCGGAAATTGATTAAGACCGGGGATCGGGAAGGGAAACTTGTCTCGGAGGCACGGGGTTAACGTGGTGGGAGAGCGCGCTGGTGCATTGAAATCCTTCCGCACGTCCTTTTTGATATGCGAAGACTTCACCTCATAGCAAGCCGACGTCGGCGGCACGCATGGTCCGGCTCATCCCCAAACGCCTTCTTCACTCTTATCCGCTCCGTTCAAGCGACGTCGAAGACGCTCAGTGGCACCTTTCACGAGACAGTGCGGCCCGCTGCTCGGGGTGGCTCGATATCGCAGATTGAGCACTACTTTGTCACATCATCGCGAGAGGTGTCGTCTCCAATCGATGGCGAGTTCTCGAGCAGGATGGAGAGCATCCGCCCAGGATGATTGAGAAAATCGCGAGTCACGCGAAAATGCTCCGTCTGCTCCGCCGGCGTTCTCTCGATCGCGTGTGGTCCCAGGACATATGTCCAGGAATCGGGATAGGTGATCAGGATAGGCGAGTGCGTCGCGATGATGAACTGAGAACCGGCGTGCACAAGCTGCTGCATGATGCCGAGAAATGCCAGGAGGCGCGATGGCGACATCGCCGCCTCGGGTTCGTCCAGCAGATACAGCCCGCCGCCGCCGAAACGCTCACGAAAGAGCGAGAAGAACGCCTCGCCGTGCGATTGCTCGTGGAGCGACTTGCCGCCGTAGGCATCGACGATCCGAGGCGCACCCACGCCCTGGGCATCGAGCGCCTCGATTTCGGTCGCGACGTTGAAAAAGCTCTCGGCCCGCAGAAACCACGCATCCCGCGGTCGGCGAAGCGTCCTGTGCAGGCGAACATAGTCGGCGAGGGCGGACTGGGAAGGCCGCGTAGAGAAGTTGAAGTTCCGGCTTCCCCCTTCCGCGTTGAGCCCGAGCGCAACGGCGATCGCTTCGAGCAAAGTGGACTTTCCCGTACCGTTCTCGCCGACGAGGAACGTCACGGACGGATGCAGCTCCAGTGTGTGCAGCGAAGAGATCGCCGGGACGTTGAACGGATACTCGAGAAACGACGCGACCTTCTCCCGCATCAGTTGGACGGCGGTAAGGAAGGGACGATCGACGTGTTTGGGGCGATCCATAGGCTTCGGGAAATCGTACTCGCCCGGCACCGGGGGCCGTTACGGACAGCCCGCGGCGTAGTCGGTCCGAAACAGCGCCAGATCCTCAAAGTCGACAACCCCGTCCTTGTTGCGATCAGCCGAGAAGGTGCAACCGAGGAGCGCGTCCACGAAGCCGAACAAATCGCGTGAATCCGTGACTGCATTCAGATCAAAGTCCGCAGGGCAGTCGACAACGTTCAGAAACGCGGAGTCCCTGCTCCACGCCGCATTTGGCGCGTTGATGTCCGCTCCCATGTATACCTGACCCGGCTCGCTCGCAATCAGCGAGAATCGGAACACACCCGCAGTAAACGGAGGAATTGGAGGAAGCCTCCGCTCGACCTTCTTCGCCGCCTGTCCGTTCACGCTCAGGCCCTGGCCGAAGTCGATGCGAATGTTTGCATTGGAGAGCGGGGTCGCGAGCGGATTCGCATACGACACCAAGACGTCCACCGCCTCACCCCGTCTGACGTGCCTTGCCGGCAGTGCGGCGATATGAAACGGAACTCCTTCGACCAGTACAACACTGGACTCAAAGGAATGCAGATCTTCGTCGTGACGCTTGAGAACAGCCAGTATCTCAACGAACTCCGTTTGCCGCACCCAGGGCTTGATCTGTTCCCACGGCACTTCCCAACCAAGCATCACGCTGCTGTTCGCGCCGATGGTGAGGCGCTGATTATCCGGGAGGCACACGCTGCCGAGATGAGCGCCGGTGTAAATCTGGGAGTCGACCTGCAAGTCGTAGGTGTAGTCGTGCGCGACACTGTCATCGTTCCGAAACACGACATCGATCAGCAGGTTCATTCCCATCGGAAGCGTGGGCGACGAGAAGATTTGAATCCGCGGGGCCGGCTCGATCGCGCGGTTTGAAGCGATGGCAACGTTTGAAGGGGCCGCAGATGGCGGCCACGCCTGAAGTCCTAAGGAAGCGGACATCAGGTGGTAAGTTGCCAACTGAAGAAAGAGGAATGCAAGAAGCAGAGGCAAGCTTTTCCCTTTCCGTGCAGACGTCGAGCTCCGGAGCATGTGGGCAAGTGGAACAACATACGGGTCGGGAGCGGGGGAGAGCCTCAACGGAGGGCAAAAATGAACAACGCTCGGCATCGTCAAGACGCCGAGCGTTGCTCGTATATCGTAAACAGTTGGGTGGTCCATTCGTCGATCGTCACCGATCGCTTGTCCGTTTTAAGGCGGACGAGAATATGCTGACTTCTACCTGCTGGAGATTGCTCTCCTGTCCAAGAAGCATTGTTCGAGGACACAGGTCTAAGGAAATCCCTTAGAAAGGAGGTGATCCAGCCGCAGGTTCTCCTACGGCTACCTTGTTACGACTTAGTCCCAGTCACCGATCTTGCCGTTGGCACCAATGAGATTTGGCGACTTCGGGCACTACCGGCTCCCATGACTTGACGGGCGGTGTGTACAAGGCTCAGGAACTTATTCACCGGAGCGTAGCTGATCTCCGATTACTAGCGATTCCAGCTTCATGCAGGCGAGTTGCAGCCTGCAATCCGAACTGAGGTGCGTTTTTTGCGATTTGCTCCACCTTGCGGTCTTGCGTCGCTCTGTACGCACCATTGTAGCACGTTTGCAACCCTGGATGTAAGGGCCATGAGGACTTGACGTCATCCCCACCTTCCTCCGGTTTGACACCGGCAGTCTCGTTAGAGTCCTCAGCATTACCTGTTAGCAACTAACGACAAGGGTTGCGCTCGTTAAGGGACTTAACCCGACACTTCACAGCACGAGCTGACGACAGCCATGCAGCACCTGTGCTTGTTCCACTCTTGCGAGTGTGGCTCCTCTTTCAAGGAGTTAATCCAAGCATGTCAAACCCAGGTAAGGTTCTTCGCGTTGCTTCGAATTAAGCAACATGCTCCACCGCTTGTGTGAGCCCCCGTCAATTCCTTTGAGTTTTAGCCTTGCGACCGTACTCCCCAGGCGGCACACTTATCAATTTCTCTACGACCAGAACGACGTCAGAGCCGCTCCAGTCTAGTGTGCATCGTTTAGGGCGTGGACTACCCGGGTATCTAATCCGGTTTGCTACCCACGCTTTCGTGCCTCAGCGTCAGGAAAACCCCAGCGGGCTGTCTTCACTTTCGGCATTCCGATTGATATCTACGCATTCCACCGCTCCACCAATCGTTCTGCCCGCCTCTAGTTTCCTCTAGACCAGCAGTTCGCCCTGCAGTTCCCCGGTTGAGCCGGGGGATTTCACAAAGCGCTTACTGGTCCGCCTACGCACCCTTTAAGCCCAGTGATTCCGATTAACGCTCGAGACCCCTGTATTACCGCGGCTGCTGGCACAGGGTTAGCCGTCTCTTCCTCTGGGGCGGATCAGTATTTCCTGCCCCTGACAGCAGTTTACACGGCGAAACCGCTTCATCCTGCACGCGGCATTGCTCCGTCACGCTTTCGCGCATTGCGGAATATTCGTTACTGCAGCCTCCCGTAGGAGTCCGGGCAGTGTCTCAGTCCCGATGTCGCGGGTCGTGCTCTCACACCCGCTACCCGTCTTCGGCTTGGTGGGCCATTACCCCGCCAACTACCTGATAGGACAATCGCTGCTCCCAAGGCGATAAATCTTTCCACTCTCGTGCTTATGAGGTATTACGCACAGTTTCCCATGCCTATCCCTCACCTCGGGGTACATTCGATCGTATTACTGACCCTTCCGCCACTAATCCTTGCGGATCCGTTCGACTTGCATGTTTTAGCCATGCCGCCAGCGTTCAATCTGAGCCAGGATCAAACTCTTCGCTTGTTTTTCGTTTCTTACGGGCTTTGACGCCCGGTCAGATACAAGGAAATGTCTGCCTGTTAGATCTTGCACCAACCCGGATTCCTCCGGATCAGCTCTCAAGATCGGTCTTCGTGGATACAATCCTTTCAGACTGCACCACGCCACCGGCGGGCTAACGCCGGTGGTTTGCTGTTCTCTTCACATTCATTCATTCTTTTAGAATGGTGCTTGTGATACGCGATGAACAAGCCTCTCTGCGGCTGTAAACGCAGAGTCGCTTTAAACGATCATGATTGGCCGCGAAGCCCCGGCGTATACCGGTATCATGATCGCACATTCTCGCGGATCACCCAACTGTTCACTTTTCAAGGATGGTGATTGTCACCGGAATCACTCCGATGGACAACCTTGCCTCAGACGAAATCGTCCAGAGGCGAGAGAAAGTGTAACCGCATCGATTTCCCAGTCAAGCTTTGGGCATTTTTTCTCGAAGGTTTCCTGCTTCTCGACCATTTTTGTATGAATTTACCCCTGAAAAGGGTGGTTCAGCGGCCCTTTTCGCTCATCCCCCTCCTCCGTCACCGCCAAAACCCCTCCCCAAATAATCGGCATTCCTGCCCCAACACCCTGAATCGCCGATCCATTACCCTTCCTCGAACCTGACAAACCCGGCTTCCGGAACGGCGCCGCGATCGCGCGGGCCGCCGCACGCAGGGTTGCTCCCGTCGTGGTCACGTCGTCCATCAGGATTACCAGCCTGCCAGCGAGCTTTTCAGGAGGGACCCGCAGCCGCATCGTGCCCGCGACGTTCGATTTCCGCTGCGAAACCGGGAGCGAGAGCTGCGAGGGGCGGTGCCGGCGCGACAAAGCGCGCACAACTGGGCAATCCAGCGTCGCGGCAACCCCACGCACGAGCGTGAGGGTGTGGTCAATCCCGCGGATCAAACGGCGTTGGAAGCTGGTGGGAACAGGTACAAGTATCGGCGGCAGGGAAAGAACGTGACCGAGGGAAGAACGCTCGGCGTCCATCGCGCGTGAAATGGCGGAACCCAGAAGGCGACCCGCGTCGTGCCCCAGTCGACGCCACGCACTGAACTTGATCTCATGCACGATGGTCGAGAGCGGCGGCGCGTACTCCCCCAAGCGAACAAGCCGTGTCCACGGCGTTTTACCCTCCGCGCAATGCGGGCACGCATCGTCGGCGGCGGCGTGGGGTCCGGCGGTATGCCCGCACCGCGTGCAGCACGCGCCCGCGGCCTCGGGCTCCCAACTCAGCAGATCCAGGCGCTGCTCCAGCGGTGGAGTAAGGAGGTCGAGCCAGGTGCGCTGGAACTGGAACCAGGCACTGCGCGGAGGGTTCGGAGCAGTCGGGGCGAGAGGCGTGCCGACCCTCGTTACGCGAAGATTTGGTCGTGGTTTCTGTGGCTCGCGCGGCGAAGGCGACATCAATGCAGTTGCCGTCGCTTCCCCCCCACTCCCATGACGTTCCGCACGATCCACCACGCGCGCGGGCTCGATCATCGCGATCGAACGGGGCGGCCAGACGAAGACATCAGGATCATCGGGATCGTCGGGATGCTCGCGATGGG
>Ga0163155_10005702_pt1 | contig 12318 bp, 18 predicted proteins | sample OliLakLV19SP4G1_FD_148611 | JGI IMG/M metagenome (GOLD analysis project Ga0163155, IMG submission 148611) | Freshwater microbial mat bacterial communities from Lake Vanda, McMurdo Dry Valleys, Antarctica - Oligotrophic Lake LV.19.SP4.G1 | ecosystem: Environmental > Aquatic > Freshwater > Lake >...
TTCCCGGCCGGGGTGGGGGCGGTTCAGGCTACGGCCTCCCGGTAAGCCGACTCCGCGGCCTCCTCGGCCGCGTCCCACTCCGGCGACCCGGCGGCGTAGCCGGCCGCCAGGAGCTGATCTCCGTCCTGCGCGTCGAGGCCGGTCCACTCGCTGGGCATGCTCTCGGCCTTGACGGACCGGGCCATCGCCCGCCCGATCCTGGCGCCGATGGCGATGGCGGTGGTCTTGTTCGTGGTCAGCATCTTCTTCTCCCGGTTGATGTCAGCAGGTGTCTCACTTGCACCTGTCTGCCTACATGATAGCACTAGTCGGTAGCGGAGTCAAGGGAGGCGCACGATTTTCTTTGCCCCCAACGAAAAAGCCGGCCGGGACTGATGGTCCCGACCGGCCCGGTAGCGAGGCTCCCTGCGGCCTCGTCGCTCGTGTGTGTCACGCACCCCGCCGGACGGGCATCACCCCACCAGTGAGGTCGTTGGGCTCTGGTGCGCGGCGGTGTCCCCTGCGATCATCTTCGCCTCCATCGCCACGCCCTCGACGCGCGCGACTTTGGCCTGCACGTCCTTCACCCCTTCGACGGCCCGCCCAGCCTCGCGGCGGGTCAGGGTGATGCCCAGCGACGCGAGGAAGCCGACCAGCATGGTCATGGTCTCGGCATCGACCCAGCGGAACGCGCCGTTGAGGGCGACGAACGCCGTGGCGATGGCGACCAAATACGTTTTCCAGCCCTTCAAGGCCGCGAGCAAGTCAAGCGGGTTCATGGTGTCTCCTTGCCGCGACCGCGGCGTCTGTAGGTCAGCGTCAGCAGCCTCCACCGCCACCGGATTGCATCGGGGCGCCCATGATCGGAGCAGGTCGCGCCGGCCATGCCGCGCGTCGAGACCGGGGCCGCCTCTTGACCCGCTTCGCAGGTATTGCCACCTTGCGGATCGCCTTTGCCGATGGCGACCCCTTCAAGGTCTTCATCTTCACCATCTCGCCGCCCTTCATCCGCCGGATGATGACCCGTCGCGTCGGGTTGTGCAGGTAGTGCGGCAGCGACACGACGACGCAGCCAGCGACCGGCCGCGACTCCTGCCCCACGAAGACGATGAGCGGCTTGCCGGCGCTTACCGCTTCGGCGCGAGCGTCCGCGTAGGGGTCGGCCTTCGGCGCGGGCGGTGCTGGCTGCCGTTGGCGCAGCGCGAGCGCCAGGGCCAGCGCGGCCCTGGCGTCCTCGATGGGGCCAGCCTGCACGCACGCACTCGCGAGCAGCAGACTCAGGATCGCATTGCGCATCTCACGCACTCCGGGGCCAGAGACGACGCAGAACCTCGAACAGCACGGACAGCAGCAGCAGCCAGGGAAACCCCACGACGGCCCCATGCGACGCCTTCAGCTCCGTCGTGCGGACGTCCAGCATGTCGGCGAGTTCCGCGTCGGTTTTCATCGCGAGTTCGCTATCAAGCGGGGCGTTGCCGAACGTCCACGCAATCGGCTCGGCTGCCGGCTGCGCCCAGGCGAGCGCGTAGCCCGCAAGGTGCCAGGCCGCGTGTCGCACCGTGGCCGGGTCCGACGGCTTGCCGCGCAGCTTGTCGACGACGACGACGGCCGCTTCGGCGAACGACGTCGGGTACGGGTGGAGCATGACCGGCCCTCAGAAAATCCAGGGGATCGTGCGGGAGACGAAACCGTTGAAACCGCTGAAGGCGTAGACCTCGCCCGACGCGCAGATCCGGTCGGCGGTCTTTTCGAGGATGTAGAAGCCGCCCGGAGGCTCGCCCTGCGTTGGCGCGGGATGGGCTTCCGGTCCCCAGTTGTTTTGAATCAGCAAGATCAATCCCAGGTCGGGATGATCCCACGCTTCCGAACTGCTCATTTGATGTGCCCAGCTCGCATTCCAGTCACCGATGTTGACGGCCGGGTTGCCGCGCTTGCGAATGCCAGTCGTGCCGAAATTGGATGCGAGCGTGACGGGGTAGCCGTTCTGCAGCGCGGCCTTCCACTCCTGCGCGTTGCGGAGGCGAGCGGCCGCGCCGATCAGGTGTTTGCGGGCCACGTCCATGCAGTCGAGCGACTGGCGGGCGTCGCCGTCCGACCACGACAGCTCCACGGACTTCGACAGCTTCAGCCAGCCGTCCTCTTCGCTGAACGCTGGAAGGCCGTCCTTCTCGTCCACCGCGAGGTATCCGTCCTTGATGGCGGCCTCCGCGTACGCGCTGCCGAGGCTACCTTCGCCGGGGGACGTCATGCCAGACCGGAAACGAGAGCGGCCGTAGGTGAATGGCCACCACAATTCCTTGTACTCTTCCGGCTCGTTCCCGATGGCGATTTCCACCGCCATCAGGTTCTTCGCCATGTTGCCACCGCCCGCACCTACGCAGGAGCCAGTGGTCTGGAAATTGTATTTGAGGAATTTGCCGAACAACTGGACGCCGGCCTGCCACAGACAGACGCGCCCGTCGTCGCCCCGATACAGTTCGTTCGCCGGGAACGCGGCCATGCCGGCCACGATCCGCTCGTGGTTCGCGTTCATCACCGCCGTTCGGTCCTCGAACGGAATCCAGCCGCACGGATGGTTCATCGCACGCCCTCCAATGCCGTCGCCACCTTGGTGAAGTTCCGTGCCGCCAGACGCCGACCGGCCACGTCCAGGGGTGCCGTGCGGCTCGTCGGCAACTCCTTCCGCAGCTCGGCTTGCACCGCCGCTTGCACCGTCGGGAGCTTGCCGCTCACCCCGAGAGACTTCGCGGCGTCGGACATCACGTCGAACAACGCGCCCCAGGTCGCCACCGACGGGTTGCCAGCGGTGTCCGCCGACTGCCGGTAGAGCGCGGCCAGCGACGCCTTGCTCGCCGCTTTCCCAGCGTCAGTTTCCGCCGTGTAGGCCGCTTGCAGGGCCTGGCCGAACGGATCGTTGGGATTCGGAGGAACCGGAGGCGCCGGAGGAACAGGCGGCGCACCTCCCACCACAACCCAGCACGTCGCCACCGGCGTCGGCACTCCCCCGCTCGCCGACTGCGCCTGCACGCGATACCGCCCGACCCGGCTCGCCGCGACGATGACGTGATTCCCGGACCGCAGCGCGTGCGGCGGGAACTGGTGCAACCCCGCGTCCGGCAACGTCCAGAGGATCGTCTTGCAGTTCGTGTCTGCGTCCACGTCGACATACTGGCCCGGCTCGGCCCGGACCTCGGCCGGCAGCGTGACGAACGGTGCATCGGGAGCCTGTCGCTGGCCCCACTTGTACGCGCCGTAGCCGATGCCTCCGACGACGGCCGCCACGGCGAGCCAGCCGACTGCGATCGGTGCGATCTTCTTCGGGTCCACGGTGATCCCCTTCATGGTGTCGTCTGTGTCCGGTGCAACATCGACGGGCTCCGGTCCATGTGGTCGAGCCGCTGATAGATTGACGCAATGCTCGCCTTCGTCTCGGCCGTCGCCGCCTGCAGCGCCGCCCGGGTTTCTCCGATGGCCTCGACAGTCTCCTTGCTCACTAAGAAAAGCTTGTCGTTCATGGCTCGATTTTCGACTCGCTGCTCCTTCAACTCCCCGACGAATTTGTCCGCGATTCGGTTGATGGCCGCCTCGAACGCAATCTCTCGTTCCCGACCCTTCCGGTCGGCGTCCGCGGCCATCAAAATGATCTGCGCGTCCTTCGCGTCGAGTCGCGCCATCAAGCTCTTGACCAGCCAGACGATGCCGGCCACGACGGCCCCGGTGATCGCGGTCAGCGACAGCCCGCCGGCGATGCCTTCGCCCATCGTCAGATTTTGGGCTGCGGCGTCAGCAAATAGGTCATGCATTATGCACTCCGGATGTCATGCAGACCCTGGCGGAGCTCACTGCCAGCGCGGCGGCCAGAGCGAGTCCTCGAGCAGCCATTGCAGCCAGTCGGTCACGGGCTCGCCTCCTCAGTCGTCGCCGGGAGCCGCCTCACGGCCGCGGCAGTCCGCGATCCTCGGCGGTCGGCAGGCCCGCCACCCGCCGCCGAATCTTCGCGAGCTCCCGTTGCCGCGCCGCGAGGGCGCGGGCTTCGGGCGGCGTCGGGTCGCTGCGGTTGCCGCCGGCGAGGGTGTCGACCCCCTGCGTGCCACTGCCGACGGGACAGGTATGCACGCCGCAGACCGTGCATTGGTGGCCGCCCTTCGTGTACTCCCACTGGTGGACCATGTCTCGCTCGCTGCAACTGACGGTCGCGAGCTCGAAGCACACCGCGCAGCTCTTGCGGCCCGCGTGGTCGTAGGTCCAGACGTGGCGGCCCTGGTCGTCGCCGGGGCAGAGCGTGTCGGGGGGCAGAGCGGCGGATGCCGGTGCATCGGCTAGCTCCCGTTCCGCGGTCGCACGCAGCCGCAGCAGCGCGGCAGGCGTCCATCGCTGCCCCTGGCTCGCGGGCGTTGCTGGCGTTGCGGCCGCCAGCACTTCGAGAATCTCGTCCTGCCGTGCCAGCCGCGCCCGCTCGCGGCGGGCGGCGCGCTTGGCGGCGCACCAGCGACAGCCGGCGCGGCCCGCGAGGAATGCGTCACTCAGCCCGCGGCCAACGCCGTACAGGCTCGACGCGCAGGCGATCGCGGCGAGCGTGACCTTCGCCCAGCCGGGCGTCGATGCCAGGCCGATGAGAGAACCGAGGATGTCGAGCGGATCGGTGGCCATCGGGAATCCTCCCTGCACAGTGCGGACATTCTACACAGTGCGGACATTCTACCCTGCGGCCCAGCCAGGCGGGTAGAGCAGAACCCCCGGCCGGCACGGTGCGACCGGCCGAGGGCCACCCCGTGCGGGGTGTTTGCAGTTCTCAAGACAATCGGACGGCATCGAACCGGCGGGACACGCCGATCTTCGCCGTGGTCCACGTTGAACCTGAAACACGCTCGCCGAAGGCACTGACGATGTCGTTCACGCCCGCTGTCGTGTAGATCGCCTGCATGGAGCAGTTCGCGTAGTGGTCCACGTTGACCACGACTGCCGTAGCCGCCTGGTGATTGGTGTTTGTCACGTCGGCGGCGGTGTTGTTGGTCCGCCTCAGTTTCATTTTCATGATGCCGCCCGCCGTCGCGGACACTCTGGCCTGGAGCGGGGCGAAGTAGCTCAGCAGATAGACCTGACCCGCTGCGCCAGTCAGCGTCAGCGTGGTCGTCGTGTCCTCGGTCGGCGTGTCGTCCGCACTCACGGTGATCTGTGTCGCCGACGCGGTCCCGCTGACCGTGGTCGCGGCGGAGTTGGCCCCGGTCGGCCCGGTCGGACCTGTCGCGCCTGTCGGCCCGGCCGGACCTGTCGCGCCGGTGACTCCTGTCGGCCCGGTCGGACCTGTCGCGCCCGTCGGCCCGGCCGGACCTGTCGCGCCGGTGACGCCCGTCGGCCCGGTCGGACCTGTCGCGCCCGTCGGCCCGGTCGGACCTGTCGCGCCGGTGACGCCCGTCGGCCCGGTCGGACCTGTCGCGCCCGTCGCCCCGGCACTGCCGCCGCTCCCAGCTTGCACGTCGAGTGCCGCGCGGGCCGCTGCTGCTGTTGGGATCATGGCCGCTCCCTATGCTCGGTCCCAGAACGTGATCGGCAGCGACGGGTCGTTCCACGGCGTCTTGTGGCACTGTGCCAGAACCCCGGCCGGATCGCCAGGAGGCTCCGCCGGACCCCACTTCGCCTGATACCTCGCCCGGTTCAGCGCGAAGTGGTGCCGGACGTGATGCGCCGCGTCTGGTTCCATCTTTGTCGTCAGCGAACCGTGGTGCAGGAACCTCGCCTCGGGGATCATCTTCGGCGTGTGCCCGGCGAGGACGACGCGCGTGTAGTAGTCGTTGTCCTCAAAGTAGGCGGGGCGGTAGCGTTCGTCGAACGTCCCGAACCTCTCTGTCGCCCCCCGCCTCAGCATGAAGAAGGCGAAGTCGCAGGAGTCGACGGGCCGCTCGGGCGACGTGTGGTTCCTGTCCAGGCCGCTCCAGATCATCGCCTCGGGGTTCGCCTCTCCCCATGCCGCCATCGCGTCTACGGACTCGGCTTCGGCTTCCACGTCGTTCGCCGTGAGCAGGTACAGGTCGTGTTGGCCCTGGCCGCACCCCCAATTCCAGGCTCCCGCCACGCTCCGCTCCACTCCGGGCTCGTGCAGGACGCAGACCCGATGCTTCGTCTGCCGCTGGCAGTATCCCTGAAGATCGATGGGGCCAATCTGGTGAAGCCGTGTGCAGGCGAGGTAGATCGTCAGTTCGTGGACGTCGCTGCGCAGCCTCGCTACGGCCCGCTGCGTCGCTTCGATGAGCGCCGGGTTCTGGTAGATCCAGACGGGGATGGTCACTGCGATCTTCACCGCTTACTCCTCCACAGCTTCTGGCTGGTAGGCGTCGCCTGCTCGTATGGCTCGAATTCGCGAATACCCGTTCGCTGCGGCGATCCGGAAGCCGTGTGCGACCGCTTCGTCCGTGGATCGCCAGACGCCGGGTTCATACGCCACGTCTACGACCACGGCGTTTGCCCGCTCGCACGCCTCCCGCAGCGGGCCGGGTTTTATCACATGAAGCCGCTCGCACACCAAGTAGACCGTGCTTTCGGCTGGCAACGAAGCGACGGTATGAAGAACCTGGCGGATGTTGTCCATCACCAGCATTTCCACCGGGATGACGAACGCGTCACTTGCCGCCATGATGCTCCTCGCAGTTGTAAATCACGTCGCAGCACCATCGGATGCCGTGGCTGTTCACCGTCGCGACGATGCAGTCGAAGTCGCTCCCGTTGCCGATGCCCCACGGCTTCAATTGGTCCCGCGGGCACGCCAACTGCGCGCCGCCGACGTTGCCGAATTGCATGACTGGCTCTCTCCACAGGACTTTCCCGTAGTGCAGCATCCTGAACACCAGCGGCTTGTGGAACCGCATGTTCCGGCGCACGGCCGCCACCGCCCCGTCAAGCAGCTTGTCGTCGTCGTCCAAGTGCATGATCCAGTCGGCCCCTGATCGTGCGATGCCGTGGTTGCGCTGCGCGTTGCCGAACATGCTGACCGGGTCGCTGTGGTGGCTGTAGCGAACTCGCGGGTCACGAACCTCGTCGACCGCAGCCTCCGCGTCTGGCCGATGCCCGTCGCCAACCACTTCGATCGTGGTGTCGGCGTCGAGCTGGTGCATGGCGCTGGCGATGGCTCGCGGTAGCGTGGCGCGTCCGAGGGTCGGCAGGATGATCGCCAGCTTCACGGCGCCACCTCCTCGGCCTTCTCTGCGGCCGCCGCCACATCGGCTGCGAACGCCGCGTCGGTCAGTGGCATCGTGCCGTCACGCACGCTCCGGGCGAACGTGTCGAGCATCGACTGCAACGGTTCGGGCGCGTCTTGCTGCTGATCGCTTTCCGCTAACGCCCCGTGCTTCGCTCTTGCACGCCACCGCCGTTCGCGCGGCCCGTAGGTGGCTTTGATGCGGAAGGTTCCCGTCGCCAGCCAGTCCCCCCTGATGTCCGCCTGATCGTGCGACAGGGTGGCGGCCGTGACTCGCGGCACCTCTCCGGACGCCATCCGCAAGATGGCCAGGTCGTGTACGGCCAGATCCCAGAGCGCGCCTGCGCCGCCGTGGCGCGGCATATTAGCCGACCTGACGGCGCTGATGCCGTTTGCATGCCTGGCGGCCGCGCAGAAGAACGGCGCGTCGCCCAAGTAGCACGAGACGTAGTCCACCATGACCGTGCATCCCGCCTCGCGTGCCGCACGGTGGATCTCCATGCACGCCGCCGACGCTGCCGCCAGAGGCTTCGCGGCGATAACATGCTTGCCTAGTCGCAAGGCTTCCAGCACCAACGGAGCGACACTCTGAAGCGGCACGGAAACAACAACGGCGTCGCTCTGCCTCCATAGGCTGTCGAGGCTTGCCGTAGCGCAGGCGACGCCCTGAGTCGCGACGGGGTCAATGTCCCACGCCGCCACGAGCTCGCAGCATCGAGAACGGCCGATTGCGGAAGCGACCCGCGAGCCCCACACGCCATATCCTATTTGCCCGATGCGAAGCATCACGATCCCCTTCCAAGTCGCGCACGCACCACCGCCGCCGCCGCTTCGGCTATGGGGCAGTCGCCGGTGATGCCACGGTTCCTGTATGCCGGCGTGTCGTAGACGACGTTCGGATAATAGCCGTCCGCGACTCCGTATCGCCCCAGCCCGGAAAGAACTGCTCCCCAATGGCTGGTCAGGACGTGCAGACCGATCACCGCCAAGGGCTCCGCCATTCGGAAGTTGAAGCCGACGTGATGAAAGCTCCTCCCGCCCGAATCGCCCTGGTTGACGATGGCGCGGATCGCGGCCTCGTCCAGTCGCGATCCCGTCGGGAAAGCGATCATGCCGCCCTCGAACGTGGACAGATTCTTGGTCCGGTAGAAGCTGAAGCACCCTGCGTCGCCAACCGTTCCAGCCATACGTCCGTCGCGTTCTGCGCCGAGGGCCTGGCACGCATCCTCAATGATGACGGCCCCGGCGGCGGCACTGCGGACGCCTTCCATGTCGCACACCTTGCCGAAGAGATGCACAGGGACGACTGCTCGCGTGGTGGCACGCATCCGTTGCCGTAGCGAACCCGGATCCAGAAGCAAATCGCTAGGCGTCACGTCGGCGAACACTGGCGTGGCCCCGGCGAACAAGATTGCATTCGCGGTCGCGATGAAGGTGAAGGGGCTCGTCACCACCGTGTCCCGCTGCGTCATCTTCATCGACATCATGCAGGCGGCGAGCGCGGCCGTTCCGCTGTTGACCGCGATGGCGGCCCGGACGCCCAGCTTTTCGGCGAACGCCGACTCGAACTCGCGAACAGCGCCCATGCTCCAGTCCTTTACCGTATGGGGGACATCGTGGCCTGCGCCCGTGCGCCGACCCACAACGTCCACGCCGGCACGTCCCGATCAACTATCGAGCCCGCGGCGATCATGGCCCCTTCGCCTATGCTGATGCCAGGCAGAAGGATCGCCCCCGCGCCGATGGAAGCGCCGCGTTGCACCGTGACGCCTCGCCGAGTCCATTCCCCAGACGCCCGCGGCCAGTTGTCGTTCGTGAAGCAGCAGTGCGGCCCCACGAACACCTCGTCGCCCAGGACCGTTCCGGGGCAGATGAACGCGAAGGCTTGTATCTTGCACTTCGCCCCGACGACAGCCCCGCCTATTTCGGCGAACGCCGCGACGCGTGTGCCAACACCAATCGCCGAGCCGTACACGTTGGCGGTTGGGTGAATCATCGGCTAAGGGCACGCCTCGGCCCTACCTCTTTATCAGCAGATTCCAGACCCGGTTGGGGTCACTGGCGGCTACCTCACGCGGTTCCACCGGCTTCCACCAGCCGTCGTAGCCGATGTTGTGCAGCACCCCGACGTTGCAGCGATCCATCGCCTCGGCAAGAAGCTGCTTCTGGACATCCTCCGGGCCAAGAAGGAAGCCCGCGTGCTCGAACAGGATGCTGCACTTCGGATTGGCGTCCATCAGGGCCTGCGCGCCACGGATGACTTCGTAGTCCATGCCCTCCGCGTCGATCTTGATGAAGTGGACATCGCCTCGGACGAGAGCGTCCAGCCGCGACACGCCGACCGGCTCCGAGCACTCGTCCTGCCGATACGGATGGTCCTTCGGCGCGGGCAGCAGGGACGCGGAAGTCGGGTTCCCTCGCTTCCACCGCAGAACGCCTTCAGAGACGCTATCCCCGATGGCCAGCGGGCTTGCGTCCGCGTTGGAGCATCCGTTGATTCGAGTGTTCTCTTGCAGGAACTCGAAGCTGCGGCTGTTCGGCTCGAAGGCGAAGACGCGGCCCTCGGTCGCGAGCTTGGACAGCAGGACGGTGAAGACGCCGTGGTTCGCCCCCACGTCGATGCACCGCCAGTTCGGCTTCACGAAGCGGACCACGGCCATCGCCGTCCACGACTCCCAGAAGCCGTCGAGGATCAGGTGCGGCCCCATGTGCTCGTCGGCCAAGTCGACGTAGAAGGGATACTGCCCGAAGAGGCGGCACATCGCCCGCATCGGGTTGATCGGGTGGGAGGCAGACCGCAGCCTGCACCAGTCCTCGAACTCGTCTCGCGACCGCTCGCACAGCTTCCGAATGTCCATGTCACCCCGCTTGGTTGCTGACCGCCTGCGGAACCATCTCGACCTTGCACCGCTCGTGGTCCAGCCACTCGCCGCGCCAGACCCCGTCGCCCCCTTCACGGAGCAACATCGTCGGAACGTAGTCGACGTTCAGGATGGCGAGAATGCCGTCGAGAACCGACCAGAAAATCTCGCACCGGGCCGAGCCCTTGCCGATCCGGTTGTCCTCCAGAAGCCGCATGGCCCGGTCGTCGATGCCCAGCCTGCGATAGCGGAACGTCGACCCGATGAGGCGTCTCTGCGTCACGCGGTCCTTTCCCGAAGGAGACTCATTGTACCACAATCGGCCGCTCCAGACACGCCTTAAATCCTCCAAATGACGGTGGCAATGGGCGGCATTCGTCAGGCAGTCCTGGCCGTGGGGATAGCCGTGGAGCGTCGGCTTGTTCTGGCAGCCGTGCTCGAAAAGCAGGTTGCCGTCGAGGCCGTATTGGTGGATGGCCCCGCCGTTCCAGCCGCACGACTTCTCGGGCATGGCGTAGTCGCGCCCCAACTTCGCCCAGGCCAGATGGTAGATCGACTTGTCCCCGAAGACGAACTTGTAGGTCCAGTCGCTGTGGTCGTTGAGGAACTTCGCGACGGCGATCTCGTGGTGGCACTTCCGCTTGTCGATGACGAACTGGCCGGACTCGAAGTCCACGTTGGCGCGATGCTTCATGCCCAGGTTCTCCCACACGACGGGAGGGAGCCATTCGGTGCGGCCGTCCACCTGCCCTTGGGGCGGAAGGTCGGGCCAGAAGATCGCGCCCGTTTCGCGGTAGCGGCGCTCGCCAAAGAGCGGCGTCGGGTCCGCGATGGGGATGTTGTCGGCATCGAGGAACAGGACTTCTTCGTGGCTGCACGCCATGACGGCCGCCAGCTTCGACTCCCAACCGGCCAGGATGCGGAACTTCTCCTGCTTCTCGAACTCGCGCAGGTCGATGACGGAAACGTCGTGCGCGGCGAAGAGGGCGGTCAGGGTCGGATCCCATTCGAGCGGGCCGAGGTGCGCGAACGTGATCGGGAGCTTGCAGCCGAGCCGGCGCAGTTCCTTCACCATGACCCACGCGCCCGGCAGGTAGCCGTGGTCGAGGCATTTGCCGCTGGACCAGCCCGACTTCGCGGAGACGCATGAGACGATGCCGCGGCCCTTGTAGCGGCCTTCCGGGAAGATCGGGGCGGCGACGGCCACCTCGTCCAGAAGCTGGATGTGCGCGTCGCGGACGTTGTCCCATCCCGTCCACCCTTCCGGGAAATTGCCGGGCGGGCCACGCAGGACTTCGGCGACCGTGGCGACCGGGGTGTTCGGTCGAATCTCTTCGGGAGTCGGCATCGTCTCCTCGTACTCTTCGCAGGACAGGCAGCAGGCGGCAGACCCGTTGTTCGGACCCTTGGTGCAGCGATCGTGGACTTCGCAGTCGTAGACGTGCTTGGAGTCGCAGTCACACGGCGCGCGTTCAAGGATCGGCCCCAGAAACCTACACGACTTCGTGCGGCCTGGCAAGACCGGCGACGACACGTTCTGGCCGTCTCCGTCCCAGAGGGATCGGTAGTCGAATCGCGTCGTGTAGAGCATGCAGATGTGGCACGTCTCTGGCTGCGGCGGTTCGGCGGCGTGTTGGCACGGACGCGGCATTGCACACCCTGTTCGTGGTATACGGGGGGTCCGGAACCCCTTCAGGAGCATGTCCCATGAGCATCACGGCGACGACTCTGGCAACCAATGTACTCGCGTGCGCGTTCGCCTTTCAAGGGGGCGTCGCATGGCCGCATGGTCTCGCCATCGCTCACTCCGTCACCACGATATTGAGGGAGCCGCCCGTTCCGGTGCATCCGCATGTCCCGCCCATCGCGGCGTTGAACTCCGCAGCCAGCGGCAGGCACGATCCTGTATTGCCCCAGGTCAGTTCACTTTGACAGCTATCGAGGAACGACACGTCAAGCCTGAAAGCATTGCTGTTGAAACCGTTGCAGTAAAACTTCAAACGGATGTTCGTCGTTCCGCAAAACACCCGTTCCCCGACCCATTTTTGCGTTGGGGCATCGTAGACCAGCGTCACGACGATGCCGCCGCCCAGGCAGGTGCATGTCGACGTGCCCTGCGTGATGGTCGCGTAGAGCGTCGTCGGCAGCAGATTGGCGCAGCAGTTGGTCCTGATGCCCGTGCCCGTGCCACCGCTCGTCGACCCCGACGTCGACCCGCTAGACCCCGACAGCGACCCGCTAGACCCCGACCGCGACCCGCTGGACCCCGACAGCGACCCGCTAGAC
>Ga0163155_10005711_pt1 | contig 12309 bp, 14 predicted proteins | sample OliLakLV19SP4G1_FD_148611 | JGI IMG/M metagenome (GOLD analysis project Ga0163155, IMG submission 148611) | Freshwater microbial mat bacterial communities from Lake Vanda, McMurdo Dry Valleys, Antarctica - Oligotrophic Lake LV.19.SP4.G1 | ecosystem: Environmental > Aquatic > Freshwater > Lake >...
CACGAACTCGACCACCGGCGACGTAGGTGTCGGCCTCGCCGATCCCTCCGGTTTTCTTGCGGCGCTCGGCTTGACGACGGCCGGCGGCGCGACCTTCGTCCGCGGCCAGAACGCCAGTTTCACCGTCAACGGCGGTCCCGCCCTGTCGAGCGCGAGCAATTCGTTGACGGCGGATATCCACGGCATCACGGGCCTGAGTGTGACGGTCAACTCGGAGACCGCCCAGACGCTGACGGTCCAGAGCGATGCCGCCACGATGTCGACCTACGTGCAGGATTTTGTGACCAAGTTCAACACGGCGCAGGATTTGATCGCGGAGAGCACGAAGGTGACGGTCTCGGGCACCGCCGTTTCCGGCGCCGTCTTGGCCAACAACCGCGAGGTTCAGGAGTGGTCGAGCCGTTTGCGTTCGCTCGCCTTCAACGCGATCGGCGGATTGAGCGGTTCAATCAAGCGGCTCGACGACCTTGGCATCGACTTCAACGGCACCACCAGCCGGCTCGTCATCAAGAATCCGGACAAACTCGCGACCGCGCTGACCGAGAAACCGCAGGAGGTGACGGATTTTTTCCTCACCGCCAACACCGGCTTCGTGGCCAAGCTGTTTACGGGCCTGACCGGCCTGATGCGCGAGGACGGCACCCAGCGCGGCAACTTCGGCAAGGCCAACCTCGGCATCGACGAGCAGATCACCAAGCTTCAGGCCAAGCTGGCCGCCCAACGCGAGCAGCTCACGACCGCATTCATCAAGATGCTCGAGGCCCAGTCGGCCGCCGACAGCCAGAACAAGACGCTCAAAAACGCGTTCTTCAACAAATCGAACGACAACTAACCGCCATGCCGCGTCCCCTGTTCGCCCTGGTTCATCCCCGCCGGTCCCTCCTCGCGCTGTCCGCCGTGCTCGGCCTTGTCGGCTGCCAGACTCCGTCGATCAACGACCCCGCGCGCGTCGGACCCTTCTTTCAACCGGCCAACCACCAAGGCGATCTCATCATGCCGGCCGGCCTGCGCCGCGTGGTGCTCCTGCCCGTGTGCGGCGGCACCTGGGTCGATGGCGATACGGCCTCGACCCTCGACGCGGTCTTCGCGGCGGAGCTCCAAAAGCGAAACCGCTTCGAGGTCGTGATGCTCAGCCGCGCCGAGTGCCGGCGCCGCTTCGGTGCCGACGAGTTTTCCTCGGCGGCAGCGCTGCCGTATAACTTCATGGCCAAGCTCGGCCGCGAGTTTGCCGCCGACGCCGTCATGTGGGTCGACGTGACCGCCTACCGTGCCTATCGCCCGCTCATGTTGGGCGTGAGGGCCAAGCTGGCGACCATGGAGGGCGTGCGGTTGGCGTGGACTTTCGACAACGTCTTCTCGGTCGAGAATCCGGCCGTGGCCAATGCCGCCCGCCGCCACTTCGTCGACCAGACGCATACCGCCGTCCCGGCCGACTTGACCCCGGCGGCGCTGCAGTCGCCCCGCCGGTTTGCGACCTACGTCGCGGCGGCGACGTTCGCGACCCTGCCGCCGGTGGCGCGGCCGCCTGCCGAAGTTTTGACGAAATCGCGCTAAAGCCGGCATGAATCGCGCCGATCTTCTCATTTGTCACCCAACGGCGTTCCCTGTATCGAAATCATCAGAGGCAGACCGTCTCATAAACCCGTTAAGCCAATGATCACCTCCACCACTTCTGCTGAACGCACGGTCCGTCCTGAAACCGCGACCCGCCCAAATCAACCGACCGTAAGGTCGGAGACGTCACGCCCGGATACCCTGGCGACCGCGAGCGCCGATACCTTGCGCCGGGCTTTGGCCGAGCAACCGGAAATCCGCCCCGAAGTCGTCGAGCGCGCCCGGGCTTTGGCCGCAGATCCCGCCTATCCCTCGCAGTCGATCCTGCAAAAAGTCGCCGGGCAAATCCTCGCCGCACCCGACCGCAGCGAAGACCAGTCCTGACCCAGGCCATGTTAGCCCAAGGATACGCGCGGACTTATCGCGCCAACGCGGTGCTGACGGCCAGCCCCGGGCAGCTCGTCCTGATGCTCTACGACGGGGCTTTGAAGGCGCTGGCCATCGCCCAAGTGGCTTTTGATCGGCCCGAAGAAGATTTCCACCGCATCGGGATCATCAACGAGCAGATCCTCAAGGCCCAGGCCATCATCAACGAGCTGCAAAGCGGCCTGAACTTCGAGATTGGCGGCGAATTCGCCAAGACCATGCATCGGCTTTACGACTATCACTACCGGCGTTTGCTGGAGGCCAACCTCCGCAAGCAGGTCGGTCCCGTCATCGAGGTCGAACGCCTGCTCCGCGAGCTGCGCGACGCCTGGGCCGAGATGCTGAGCAAGCAAGAGGGGCCTGCGGCTCCCGAGCGGGTTCGCGGCGTCGCGTGATCGATGCCCACCTCCGTTGACCCGTTGGACCGCCTGGCGGGGGCGCTTGAAGCATTGCTGGCCGAAGAAGCCACCGTGCTCGCGTGCTCCGACTTTGACCGGCTGCGCGAAATCCAGCTGCGCTCGGCTGCGGTGGTCGACCGCCTTGCCGCCGGTGCGGACGTTGCCGACGACCGGCAGCGCGCACGCATCGCGCGCGCCGTCGAAACCAGGGCCGCAACGGTCGGCCGAATGGCCGGTCAATTGGAGCGGGTGCGCGCCGAATTGACGGATCTGCAAGCGTGCGAACACCGCTTTGCCCGCGTCGGACCGGCCTACGCCAGCCGCGGGACACCGGTGCAGAGATTCAGCGTCGCGCTTTGAGCCGGCCCGACGCCTGCGGGCGACGGTTTCCGGGAATCGAATACGCAGCGGCCGATAACCCGTAAATTACGGGCGGTCCGGAAACGGTTATCCTGTCAGAGCCGTCAGCGATTCTTCAGACGAAGAAGCCATCGACACCAAGGCCGCAGGCGGGCCGGAGATCCAAGCGGAGGCGATACGTCTGGCCTCGGCCTGCCAGTCGACACCCGGCTTGGCGAAGACGGCGATCACGGGAAACGATTCGCAGCCGTGCCAGCTCAGGCTGGCTTTGAAGGAGGTCGTGTCGTCGGCAAGCACGTAGCTCTGCAGGAAGATCGCGCCGCGGATTTGGTCCGGATCATCGTTTGTCTCCGGTGTGAGGGTCATCCGCGCCAGGCCATGATGGTAGTTGACCATGCGGGTCGCGACCCAGTTCGGTCCCATGTTGGACGCCGCTTCTTTACGCAAGGCCTGCTCGATGTCGTTCAGGGAGGAAAGGAGGCGGGAAGACATGGCTGCGGTAGCGGGCGGGGAGAGGAATAGTGCTCATCGGACTATCGGCACTTCTGCATCGGGCTTTAGGAATAATTCCGAAAACATTTCGACGTCGGGCTTCCGTCGCCCGCTTGATTATCCGTGTCGGGGCCTTGCCGGTAGAATACCGTGTGGGTCGGGCGACGGGCGCGAAAGTTTGTTTGTAACGCGGCGTTTCGCCGCATTAGGTGACGGCCCTCGTCGGAAACTACCGCCACCGTATCGCACCGCCCAATGTCACTCGAGAAGATCCTGATCGTGGAGGACGAGCCCGTCGTCCGCAACCTGCTCCAGAGCATTTTCCTGCGGCACAAGTGCATCGTGACCTGTGCTTCGACCTTGGCGGAGGCTGCGGTCTGCGTCGGTCGGGAGTCTTATGATCTGATGATGTTGGACATCCGCCTGCCGGATGGCGACGGGCAGCGGTTTCTCGAGCAGGTCACGACCCTGCCGGAGCGCCCGCTGGTCGTCATGGTCACGGGTTACGGGACGATCGAGTCGGCCGTGGCGTGCATGCGGGCCGGGGCGTTTGACTATGCGCTCAAGCCTTTTTCCCCCAGTCAGATCGATGTCATTCTCAGGAAAGCCCAGTCTTACCGGCAGCTCCTCAGCATCAATAAGCTGCTGACGGACGATCCCGAGGACGACGACAGCGTCTTGATCGGTCGCGGCTCCGCAATGGCGCGGCTCCGCCAGTTGATCGACCGCGTCGCGCCGACGGATGCCACGGTGCTCGTCACGGGGGAAAGCGGCACCGGCAAGGAAATGATCGCGCGGGAGTTTTACCGGCGTAGTCCCCGGCGCAGCCAGCCCTTCATCAAGGTCAATTGTGCGGCGATCTCCGAGAACTTGATCGAGAGCGAGTTTTTCGGCCACGAGCGCGGAGCATTCACGGGGGCAACCGAGAGGCGCGAAGGCCGTTTCGAACTGGCGAACCAAGGCACCCTCTTGCTCGACGAGGTGAGCGAGATCCCGCTGGCGCTGCAGGCGAAGCTGCTCCGCGTCCTCCAGGAGCGCGAGTTCGAGCGGGTAGGGGGCAATCGCACCATCAAGGTCAACGTCCGCATCGTCGCCACCTCGAACCGCGATCTCTTGAGCTACGTGGAAAAGGGAGATTTCCGCCAGGACCTGTATTACCGGCTCAATGTTTTCCCCGTGCATGTGCCGGCGCTCCGCGAGCGGGGCGAGGACATCCCGGTCTTGGCCGAGCATTTTTTGCGGCGATTCGCCCGCAAGCACGGGGTGAAGGTCACGGGCTTCTCCGATTCGGCGCGCGCGGCGATGCATTCGTATCGCTGGCCGGGAAATGTGCGGGAGTTACAGAACACCGTCGAGCGCGCCGTGATCCTCTCCGAATCGGGCCGCCCGGTCTCCGCGGCCGCCCTGGGCTTGCCGGGCGACGCCTCGCGCTACGATTTCCCGGTGGCAACCGAACCGACGGTCGAGGAAGCGACCGCTCCGCTGCCCTCGGGTGAAGGCGTCACCGACAGCTGCGGCGCGGTGATCCGTCTCGACGCACTGGAGAAACAGGCGATCCGCGCCGCGCTGCGCCAGACTGCGGGTAACCGCACCCAAGCGGCGGCCGCATTGGGCATCAGCATCCGGACGCTGCGCAATAAATTGCAGGAATACCGCGATGCGGGCGACGGGGTCGAAACCGAACCGAACTTGGTCGATTCGTAGGCCCTGGCGAGCGGCCGGTATCCGACGGCCGTCGGGTTTTGGGAAATTTTGCGGATAATGCCGGTTGCGGCTAAACCCGGAGGCGAACGCGACGATAGATGGGTAACCGTCCTTCTCAAACCCGCCCCGACCAACTTTATGCCCGCCACCGAAGAAATCACCGAGAGCCTGCTCCGCGACAACATTACCCGCGCCGTCGGTGATGTCTTCAAGACGATGTTGGGTCGCGAGACCTCGCTCACCTCCGCCGCCGAGATCACCGACCAGCAGTCTTGGCCGCCGCTCGGCACGTCCGCCGAGGCCGGAAGGCCCCACGTGGTCGGCACGGTTGGTTTTCTGGGCGATATCAACGGCCTGCTGTATCTTTACCTTGACCTCGACTTTGCCCGGGAAGCGACCTGCCATTTGTTGAGCATGACCCCGGCCGAACTCGAGGAGGCGGGCGACGAGGTCATCAACGACGCGATCGGCGAGATCACCAATATGACCGTCGGCAGCTTCAAGAACGGGCTCTGCGACGCCGGCTACCCTTGCAAGCTCACCATCCCGTCAATCCTCCGGGGCAGTAATTTCTCCATCGAGCCCATCAGCTCGGCGACCCGGCAGATCTATCACTTTAACTGCGGCGGTCATCGCCTCGTCGCGGATATCCTCATGAAGGTCGGCGACTGATCCCAAACCGAAAAAACTTCCCACCATGCGCTACAAGATTCTCACCGTTGATGATTCGAAGACCGTTCGGATCATCGTCCGCAAAGCATTCCGGACCTTCGATTGCGAAATCCTCGAGGCTGGCAACGGCGTCGAGGGCTTGGCGATCGCGGCCAAGGAAACGCCCGACCTTATCCTCCTCGACGTCACCATGCCGGTCATGGACGGGGTCGAGATGCTCACGAAGCTGAAGTCCGACCCGGCCCTCAAGGCCATCCCGGTGATGATGCTCACCGCCGAGGGCGGGCGCGACCACGTGCTCAAGATCGCCAAGATCGGCGTGCGTGACTATCTCGTAAAGCCTTTCAAGGAGGATGTCCTCCTCGAAAAGGCCGGCCGCGTCATCGACCTCAAGCCGCTGTCGGATACGCCGTCCAAGGCGAAGTCGATCTTCGATCCGGCGACGATACTGGTCGTCGAGGACAAGCCCGCCATCATCCAACAGATCCAGGATGGCCTCAAACACACGCCGTGGAAAGTCATCGGGGTGGCGGCACAGGGCGAGGCGATTGATTTTTGCGCACGCACTCCGCCGGACCTCGTGATCGTCAGCCTTTCGCTCCCCGACGAATCCGCCTTCGCGCTTTTCCGCCTCGTCCGGACGAACATCAAGACGAAGTATACGCCGGTCTTCGCGCTCGCCGTAAAGACCGAGGTCGGACAGCAGCAACAGGCCCAGACGGTCGGCTTCAGCGCGATCATCACCAAACCCATCGATTTGGGTGAACTTGAGACCAAAATGGCGAAGGCGATGAACCTCGACACCTCCCAGCGCTATTATGCCTTGGAAGGGGACAGCCTCATCATGCGCCTGCCGGAGAACTGCTCGCCGTCCGTGCTCGCGGAGTCGGCCAACTACCTCAAACCGAAGTTCGCCGAGGCCGTTGATGCCGGCACCAACAAGGTCGTCATCGATATCCAGCAAGTCCGCTCCCTGCACATGGGCGTGATCAAACTCCTGTTTCAGGCGATGCAGACCTGCCGGGAACTGGCCATGCAATTCGCCCTGGTGGGCAATCCGCACATCATCGCCGAGTGCAAGGGCTTCGAGGACACCCGCGGTTGGACCTTTTACGACTCGCTTGACGAAGCCAAAGCCAACTTGGGCAAGGCTGCCGTCGCACCGCAGTTGGCCTCGGCCTGAGCCCCGGGTTTTCGGCCCGGGCGCCAAGCACCCTCTGCGTGAGGGTGCTTTTTCGTTTTCCGCCCCGCGCCCCGGCCTCCGCGCGTCCGAAGCAATTCGCTCTTGCCAGAGCCGGAACCAGACGCTGTTTTCGACCCCCTGTCTGTTCGTTCTAGTCAAAAAATAACAACCACAACCATCCCGCGATCGCAAGGCGGCCCACCGGCCGGCCTGTGTAACGTAGATACATAGATCATATGAGCATTAGCATCACACCCAAAGACCTCCTCGACGCTGGCGTCCACTTCGGCCACCAGACCAAACGCTGGAATCCACGCTCGAAGCCTTTCGTCTTCGATCACCGCCAAGGTATCAGCATCATCGACCTCGGCAAGACGCACGCCGCCCTCGAAAAGGCCGTCGAATTCATCGAGAACACCGTCGCCAACGGCGGCAACGTCCTGCTCGTCGGCACCAAGCGCCAGGCCAAGGAGATCGTCCGCGAAGCTGCGGCGGCCACCAACATGCCTTTCTGCGTCGACCGCTGGCTCGGCGGCACGCTCACAAACTACGAGACCGTCAAAAAATCCATCGCCAAGTATAAGAAGTATCAGGCGATGGAGACCAACGGCGAACTCTCCAAGTTCTCCCGCAAGGAAGAATCCGCGATCAAACGCGAGATGGTCCGCATGCAAAAGAATTTCAGCGGCATCGTCGATATGCCCGGCTTGCCGACCTCGATGTTCGTCATCGACGTCAACCACGAGGCCATCGCCGTCGCCGAAGCTTCCCGTTCCGGCATCCCGTGCGTCGGCCTGGTCGACACCAATTCCGATCCCGCCACGGTTTCCCATCCCATCCCCGGCAATGATGACGCCGTGAAGTCGATCCGGATCATCGTCGACGCCATCGTCGCCGCCATCCAGAGCGGCCTCGCCCAGCGTGACACGCGTCGCGCCGAGCGCGGCGCGGCCCAGACCGCGGCCGTCAACGCCGCCGCCAATGCCGCCATTGCCAGCGCCGACCAGATCGATCCCTCCAAGGTCGAGCTCCCTCCCGGCGTTGCCGCCGTGGTTGAGGGCGAAGTCGAGCCGACTGTCGCGAAGAAGCCGATCCGCGCCAAGAAGGCGGCGGTCAAAGCCGAGTAATCACCCTCCCAAACCACCCTCTCTGCCAACGCATGAGCACTCCCATCACCGCTCAAATGGTCAACGAACTGCGCGGCGCCACCGGTGCCGGGCTCCTTGACTGTAAAAAAGCTCTCACCGAGGCCAACGGTAACATCGCCGACGCGACCACGATTCTTCGCAAGAAATTGGGCAGCAAACTCGATAAGCTCTCCACCCGCACCACCAAGGAGGGGCTCATTGAGAGCTACATCCACCTCGGCGGTAAGGTCGGCGTCCTCATCGAAGTGAACTGCGAGACCGATTTCGTCGCCCGCAACGAAGATTTCCGCGCTTTCGTCCGCGACCTCTGCCTCCAGATCGCCGCCGCCAATCCGCTCTATGTCACCCGCGACCAAGTGCCGGAAGCCGACCTCGCCAAGGAACGCGAGATCGTCGCCGCCTCCGTTGCCGGCAAGCCGCCGGCCGTCGTGCAGAAGATCGTCGAGGGCAAACTCGAGAATTTCTTCTCGACGGTGTGCCTCATCGACCAGCCCTTCGTGAAGCAGAACGACAAATCGATCAAAGAGTTCCTCTCGTCCCAGATCGCGAAGACGGGCGAAAATATTGTCATCCGCCGCTTCACGCGCTTTCAGCTCGGCGCCTGAACGGTCCTGCCGGCCGTCTCTCCTTCAAGCCGCCCCCGCGCCGGGGCGGCTTTTTTTGTGCGCCCTCGGCGGATCGCCCGGCGGGGTTGCCTATCGGCGCGCCCCGGCCCTCTGTTGCCGTCATGAAAGTCACGCGCGGCCAGATCGTTTCCCGGGGGCTCACGAACCGCTGCCCCAACTGCGGCGGGCGGACGCTGTTTCAGGCCGGCCGTTTTTTTTCGGTGAACAAGGAATGTCCCGCGTGCGGCCTGAAGATCGATCGCGCCAACGACGAGGGCTTCTTCCTCGGTTCGATGTCGCTGAACTACGGTGTCACCCTGGTCGTCTTCTTGGTGCCCGTGATGCTGCTCGCTTACAACGGGGTGATCGGTGCGACCACGGCGGTGGTGTTGGCCGGCGTGGGCTCGATTGTCTTCCCGGCTTTGTTCTACCGCTCTTCCCGAAGTTGGTGGCTTATGATCTACTACCTCGTCCTCCCGCATCACTTGCCGGCGAACAAACCGCCCGTGCCGACGGGCCTTGACGAAAACATCTAGTCGGCGCTGTGGCGATTTTCGGCTTCCGTTTTCGGACCCCCGACCTACGTTCCCCCTCCTTGCAGACGGAGAGGTGGCAGAGTGGTCTAACGCGCCTGACTCGAAATCAGGTGTGGCCGAAAGGTCACCGGGGGTTCGAATCCCTCCCTCTCCGCCATTTGCCCCGGCCGTGGACTTGGAGGGGCAGCTTGACGAGGCGTCGGCCCTGGCCTGCCACGATCCGGTGCTCACCCGCGGTTTCTTGGCGGGCAGACGATGGATTTCAGGCTTAGCGGACAAACTTTTCGCTGCTCCCCTGTGCTCCGACTTGAAGTCGCAACTCCAGCTCGCGCCTACGCGAATCAATCTGCGCCCGGCGGAACCGAGCACGTCGAAGCTTGCGACACAAACGCCTCCGGAATCAAAAAGCGGCTGTTGCCCGATGTGCCCGACTTCAGGCTCGGCCCCACGCCGCGATATGCCGTCCTCTTCGGGTTCACCACCGCGACCTGCCGATGCGAAGGCAAAGTTTCCCGCTTCGCCGGAAACTTTTCCACCGACCGGTAAAAGGTCCTGCTCCGCTTCTAGGCGATGGGCACCGTGCGCTTCGTTTCAGAGAAAGATTTGGCGCTTCGTGGCCGGCCGGTTTGACTGCAACCGTGCAATCCCGGCTCATCCTCATGCTCAAGTTCCCGGTTCCGGGTGCGGTGAAGACCCGACTGATTCCGGGTTTGGGTGCGGAGCGGGCGTGCGAACTCTACCGCGCGCTTGTGCGCCATACGCTCGCCACCGTCGGCGAATTCTCTCGAGGCGCGGCCGTTGCGGTCGAGGTGCGCCTGACCGGGGCGCCGGACACCGTGGCGGCGCGCGCTTGGCTCGGCGACGCGATCTCGATCCGCGAGCAGGGCGAGGGCGATCTCGGTGCCCGGATGGAACGTGCGACCCGCGAGGCGCTGGGCGAAGGCGCGCCGGCGGCCATAGTGATCGGCGCCGATTGCCCGCAGCTCAGGGCGGAGCACCTCGGCGCGGCTTTCGCCGCGCTGCGAGAGAACGAAGTCGTCCTCGGGCCGGCGACCGACGGTGGCTACTATTTGATCGGGCTGCGCCGTCCGCGACCCGAATTGTTCCGCGGCATCACGTGGAGCACCGCGACCGTAATGGCGCAGACGCTCGCCGGCGCGCAACGCCTAGCGCTCTCCCCGTGCATGCTCGAGCGCCTCGCCGATGTGGACGAGCCCGGAGATCTCGCGACTTGGGCGGATACACCCGCCGCCCGGGCCCTCGGCCGTGACCGTGTGTCGGTCATCATCCCGGCGCTCAATGAAGCGGCGCAACTGCCGGCCACTCTCGCCGCGGCCCTGCGCGGCGATCCGCTCGAGGTGATCGTCGCCGACGGCGGCAGCGTGGACGGCACACCGGAAATCGCGCGCGCCCATGGGGCCATCGTGCTGGCGTCACCGCCGGGTCGCGCCGTGCAGATGAACCGCGGCGCCGCCATCGCCACAGGCGAGCGGCTGGTGTTTCTCCACGCCGACACGCTGCTGCCCGCCGACTACGCCGCTCATGTGCGGCAGACGCTGGCGCAGCCGGGCGTCGCGGCCGGCGCGTTCGGTTTCGCCATCGCCGGTGAATTTCCCGGCCGCCGCTGGATCGAGCGCGGGACCAACTCCCGCGCACGCCGCCGGCAGTTGCCTTACGGCGATCAGGCGCTGTTTCTGCGGCGGGATACCTTTTGTGCTTTGGAAGGATTTCGGGACATGCCGATCTTGGAAGACTACGAATTCGTGCAACGGCTGCGGCTGAGGGGGAGAATCGCCATCGCGCCCGCCATCGCGGTCACCTCCGGCCGCCGCTGGCGCGAACTCGGTGCCGTGCGGACCACATTGCTCAACCAGGCGATCCTCTTCGGTTTTCGGCTCGGCGTGCCGCCTGCGCGGCTGGCGTCGTGGTATCGGGCGCGGCGGACGAGCATGCCCGTTTTCGGGGCCCCCGTTTGACCCCGAGACGTTCCGGCGTTCCGTCTCCGCCGGTGCCTTCTCCCGTGATCACACGTAGTCTCTCCCTGGTCGTCGCGCTTTTGGGCGCCTCCGTTCTGCACGCCGCCGATAGGACAACGCCCGGCCTCGAAGTCGGCGACAAGGCCGCCGGTTTAACACTCAAGAATTGCACCTGCTCCGACGTCGCGCCGGGCGACCTGCTGAAACGCGTGCTCGTTGCGCCGGGGTTTTACCGGTCAGCCGACGGGTGTCCGTTCTGCAAAAAACAGCTTCAAGACCGGGAGAAGAATCGCGCGGCGATCAAGGCGAGCGGCGTGCGTCTCATCGGCTGGAGCTATGATGCGCCTGCCGCGAACGCCGCCGCCGCGACGAAACTCGGCCTGACGTTTCCGCTCCTTTCCGACACCGGCAGCAAGATCATCGACGCCTATGGTATTCGAAATACGGAAGCCAAGGGGAAGGCGGAAGGCGTGCCCCATCCCGTCGTGTTCATCGTGGATCGCACCGGCGTGATCCGCGCGAAGCTCATGCGCGACGGCTACCGCGACCGCCCCGAAAGCGCCGAGATCATCGCCGCCGCGAAAAACCTGAATTGATTTCCCCATGTCCACATCCGTCACCGCCCTCGACCTCACGAAGCAATTTCCCCGCAGCCCGCGCGAAACGCTCGCCGGCTACATCCATGCCGCGCGCATGACCGACAAATGCCGCGCCGTCGTCGCCGGCACCAACGGCGAGTATCACTACAACTGCCCGCTCGACCGCTACCTCCTCGATTTCACCGGGATCGAAGCGGAGGCGTTCAAAACCTTCGTCGCGACCGGGGCCGACGATGCGGCCGTGGCCGGGTGGATCACCGCGCACTCGCAGGTGAAGGACCGCGGCGCGGTCATCGCTTGGAACAACAAAATGCGCGACATGCGGCCGAGCGAAATGCCGCAGCCGCTCCAGGAATTTCTCGAGGGCTACATTCCGAAATTCATTCCGAAGAACCGGCCCGTGCGCGTATGGTTCGATGTGTATGACCTCGAAGAAAACCGCCTTTGAATTCCGGGTGCCGGCGCGGCGCGCGCGATGTTTCGGTTGGCGCGCATGGCTGCTGCTCGTCGCTTTCGGGATGAGCGCCAGGGCAGAGCCCACCTGGTCGGGCGTGCGCGCTCAAATCGCGCGCCAGTGGCCGGCGGTGCCACAGATGGGCACCGCCGAGCTCGCGCGCCTATACGAACGGCCCGAGACCGCGCGGCCCGTGGTCATC
>Ga0163155_10005724_pt1 | contig 12295 bp, 10 predicted proteins | sample OliLakLV19SP4G1_FD_148611 | JGI IMG/M metagenome (GOLD analysis project Ga0163155, IMG submission 148611) | Freshwater microbial mat bacterial communities from Lake Vanda, McMurdo Dry Valleys, Antarctica - Oligotrophic Lake LV.19.SP4.G1 | ecosystem: Environmental > Aquatic > Freshwater > Lake >...
GCCCGGAACTGACACGATCAAGATTCATGGTCTGCACAAGGAATCAAAGGGGTTGAAAATCTGCCGCCGCCCGGCCGGCCGGGGCTTCAGCTTCAGCTTCAGCTTCAGCTTCAGCTTCAGCTTCAGCTTCAGCTTCAGGTCTTGCGAATGCCGCCAAGCAGGGCCGCAACCTGACGCACCGGCCGGTTACCCGGTCGGGGCGCGTCCTGCTGGCCACCCGGCTGACCACCCGGCTGAGACGAAGGCGGCGCCTCTTTTGGCTCATAAGGTTTGCTGAACAGCGGATCCTGGGCCTTTGCCCCCGGACGTGCAGATGACGGTGAACGTTCGCTGCGCTCGGGCCGTGCCGACCGCTCACGCTCCGGACGCTCCGACCGGGTCAGGCTGGGGCGCTCGGACCGACTGCGGCCCTCGCCGCTCCTGCCGCCACGGCCCGCGTCAGCGCCGCGCTCGCGCGAATAGGACGGCACATCGCTCGCATTGGGTTCGAATCCCGCCACCAGGCTCTGCGGTATCGACTGCCGGATGATTTTTTCAATCGCGCCGAGGCGGTCGTGTTCGTCGGAGCAGACCAGCGAGATCGCCTCGCCGGTCGAACCGGCGCGGCCGGTGCGGCCGATGCGGTGCACATAGTCTTCGGGCACGCTCGGCAGTTCGAAATTGACGACATACGGCAGTTCGACGATGTCGAGCCCGCGCGCGGCGACGTCGGTGGCGACCAGCACGCCGACCTTGCCGGTCTTGAATTCCTCGAGCGCCTGCATGCGCTCGCCCTGCGTCTTGTCGCCATGGATAGCCGCCGCGTGCACGCCTTCATGATTGAGCTGGTAGGCGAGGCGGTTGGTGCCGAGGCGGGTGCCGCAGAACACCAGCACCTGATTGAGATTGCGCGACTTGATCAGGTGCACCAGCAATTCACGCTTTTTCTCGCGCGCCACCGGATGCACGATATGGGTGACGAGTTCGGTGACGGCATTGCGCCGCGCCACCTCGATCAGCACCGGTGCATTGAGCATGGCGTCGGCGAGCTTCTTGATCTCGTCCGAGAAGGTGGCCGAGAACAGCAGGCCCTGACGCTGCTTCGGGAGCAGGCTGATGATGCGCTTGACGTCGGGGATGAAGCCCATGTCGAGCATGCGGTCGGCCTCGTCAAGCACCAGCACTTCGACCTGCGACAGGTTGATGGTGCGCTGCTGCACGTGGTCGAGCAGGCGGCCGGGCGTGGCCACCACGATCTCGACGCCGCTGCGCAACGCCTGCGTCTGCGGGTCCATGTTGACGCCGCCGAAAATCTGTACGCTTTTGAGCGGCAGGTATTTGCCGTAGGTCTTGACGCTCTCCTCGACCTGGGCCGCCAGTTCGCGCGTAGGCGCAAGGATGAGTGCGCGCACCGGATGGCGTGCGGGCGAGGCCGAGCTATTGGCGTGACGGGCGAGGCGCTGCAGGATGGGCAGCGTGAATCCGGCGGTTTTGCCGGTGCCTGTCTGCGCGCCACCCATCATGTCGCGGCCGGACAGGATGATGGGAATGGCCTGCGCCTGAATCGGTGTCGGCTGGGTGTAGCCGTTCTCTTTGACCGCCCTCAACAGCTCGGGCAGAAGGCCTAACTCGTCGAAAGACGTGACTTGCGGGGTGTCGCTCATACGCTCCAATGGCAGGCGGGGAAGTAAACCGTCTGCATAAATAAGAGGCGGAGTATAGCAGACGCCACCCCGGCGACCCGCCAGCGCCGGCGATTGGCGCGTAGCGGCCCGCAAATCGTCCCCGAACGCGTCCTGATGTCGCGTCACGGTCGCCCCGATGTCGTCCCAAGAACGTCCCAAGAACGTCCCAAGAACGCCCCAAGAACGCCCCAACAACGCTCAGGCCCGTATAATTCCGCCCTTTTCCCGTATCCGCCGCTCAATACCCCGTGATCAGCCTGCGCAAACTCACCCTGCAACGCGGCATCAAAGTGCTGTTGCGCCAAGTCGACCTGATGGTGCACGCCGGCATGCGCATCGGCCTCGTCGGCGCCAACGGCTGCGGCAAGTCCAGCCTGTTCGCGCTGATATTGGGCGAACTGCACGCCGAGGGCGGCGAGCTCGAGATGCAGGCCGGGCTCACCATCGCCCATGTCGCGCAGGAGGTGCCATCGACGACGCAGGCGGCGATCGGATACGTCACCGACGGTGACGCCGCGCTGCGCGCCATCGAGGCGGCCATCGCCGCCTCTGAGGCAAGCGGCGATGGCGAGCGCCTTGCCCTTGAGCACGAGCGCTACGAACACGCCGAGGGCTATGGGGCCGCCGCGCGCGCCGCAGCACTGATGCACGGCCTCGGCTTTTCGGCCGCCCAGCAAGGCACGCCGGTGGCCGAATTCTCCGGCGGCTGGCGCATGCGCCTCAACCTCGCGCGCGCGCTGATGTGCCGCTCCGACGTGCTGCTGCTCGATGAGCCGACAAATCACCTCGACCTCGACGCCGTTATCTGGCTCGAGAACTGGCTGCGCAACTACCGCGGCACGCTGTTCCTCATTTCCCACGACCGCGAGTTTCTCGACGCCTCGGTCACGTCGATCATTTACGTCGAGCAGCAAAAATTGAAGCTCTACACCGGCAATTACTCCGGCTTCGAGGTGCAGTACGCCTCGCAACTGGCCAACCAGCAGGCCTCCTACCAGAAGCAGCAGCGCGAAATCGCCCACCTGCACTCCTATGTCGAGCGCTTTCGCGCCAAGGCGACCAAGGCGCGCCAGGCGCAAAGCCGGATGAAGGCGCTGGCGCGCATGGAGGTCATCGCCCCGGCCCACGTCGACACGCCCTTCACCTTCCGCTTTGCCGACATCAAGGCCAGCCCCAATCCGCTGCTGGCGCTCGATGATGTGGTGGCGGGCTATGGCGACAAGACGATTATCCAAGGCACCACGCTGTCGATTCCGGAGGGTGCGCGCATCGGCCTTCTCGGCGCCAACGGCGCCGGCAAATCGACGCTGATCCAGACCCTCGCCGGCATGCTGGCGCCGCTATCGGGCACGCGGCGCGAAGGCAGGAATCTTAAAATCGGCTACTTCGCCCAGCACCAGCTCGAAGCCCTGCGTGACGACGAGAGCCCGCTGCGCCACCTGATGCGCCTTGAGCCCGCCGCGCGCGAGCAGGACTTGCGTGATTTTCTCGGCAGCTTTGATTTTCGCGGCGACATGGTGACCGGCACCGTCGAGTATTTTTCCGGCGGCGAGCGCGCGCGCCTCGCCCTTGCCATCATCGTGCGCCAGCAACCCGACCTGCTGCTGCTCGATGAACCGACCAACCACCTTGACCTCGACATGCGGCATGCGCTGACGCTGGCCCTGTCCGAGTACGAGGGCGGGCTGGTGCTGGTGTCACACGACCGTCACCTCATACGGACCACCACCGACACGCTGATGCTGGTCGCCGGCGGCCGCGTGCAGCCATTCGACGGCGATCTCGACGACTACCGCGACTGGCTGAGCGCGGAACGCGCCGGCCAGAAGACCGGTACCAGCGACGAGGCCGCGGGCGGCAAGCGCCGCGATCAGCGCCGCAACGAGGCGCAGGCGCGCAATACCTCTTCAGCGAAGAAAAAAAACGTGTTGCGCAAAGTCGAATCGGTGGAAAAGCGCATGGCGCAACTGGGCGCCGAAAAAGGGCGGCTTGCCGCCCTGCTCGGTAGCGAGGGCTTTTACGGCGGCGGCGATCGCGACAAGATACAGGCGGCGGTGTTCGAAGCGGCCCGCGTCGATACCGCGCTACAGCAGGTCGAGGGCGAGTGGCTGCTGCTGCACGAAGAACTCGAGGCCCTCGACACCGAGCAGGCTTAGGCCCCGAACGCCTCGCGTTGAAACCGCGCACACCGGCTGGAAATGTCCGCCTGGCGGCGTGAGGCCGGGAATTCTCGGCGCCCGCCGAACGGCTTTGGCCTACTGGCCAAAGCGCGCCCTGCAAGGGTTTCCCGCCATGCGCTAATTGAGCAGTTTCGGCGCGTCGTCCCCGCCGCCGGACCCGGCCGCGGTCGGCAGCACCAGCGGCAGATCCCAGTCGGCCTTGGCGACCGCCTCCTGCACCAGGCGGGTGATACCGTGCAGTAATTTGTAATCCAGGCCCAGATTGAGCCCCTGCCCGTCGCGCGGCAACAGCGTCAGCACGTTCTGCCCGTCGGGCGCGCGGCCGTGGTTCATGCGGGCCACCAGGATCGGCTCGGCGCCGAGCGGATGGCTCGCCGCCTCCTCGTCGTAAGGCGTGGCAAAGTCGGCCTGCGCCAGCGCCTTTTCGTGCTCCATGCCGAGCAGCGCCTTGCGCGCCTCGGGTGCCGCCTGCATCACGATGGCCGGCGCGGTCTCGGCCATGCGGATCAGGATGGGCCAGAGCAGGCGCACGCAGCGGCGCGTCAGCCACAGCAGCATCTCGGCGCCCTCGTCGGTGGCAAAGCGCGCCAGCAGGCGGTCCTGCTCGGCGTTGAATTCGATTTTGACCTGGCGGATTTTCATGGCTGAAATTCTAACAGGCCGTCACCCGGCATAGCCGCGGGCTGCCGGCACAAAAACGCGCCGGGAAATAAAAAAGCGGGCATCGCCCGCTTTTTCAACCTGCTCTCACGGAAAGCCCCGCGCTTACTTCGCTTCCTTTTCCATGAGCTTGTCGACCAGACCCGCCGGTACTTCGGCGTATTTGGCGAATTCCATGGTGAAGGTGCCGCGACCGCTGGTGGTGGAACGCAGGAAGTTGATGTAGCCGAACATTTCTGCCAGCGGCACAAAGCCCTGTACGAACGCCGAGGGTCCCTTCTGGCCCTGGTCGGTAACCTGACCGCGACGGCGGTTGATGTCGCCGATGATATCGCCAAGGTACTCCGCCTCGGTGACGACCTCGACACCCATGATCGGCTCGAGCAGCTTCGGTTTGCTCATCCTGTGCGCTTCGCGGAAGCAACTGCGGCCGGCGATTTCAAACGCCAGCGCAGAGGAGTCGACATCGTGGAACTTGCCGTCCAAGAGGCGCGCCTTGAAGTCCACAACTTCATAGCCGGCGATCTGGCCCTTCTTGCTCTCGGTGCGGATGGCATGCTCTACCGCGGGAATGTACTCGCGCGGAATGCGGCCGCCGGTCACTTCGTCCGAAAAATGCACGCCGCTGCCCGGCTCGAGCGCCTCGAACACCATTTTCACCTCGGCGAACTGACCCGAACCACCGGACTGCTTTTTGTGGGTATAAATGTGCTCGACCATGTTGCCGAAAGCTTCGCGGAAGCTGACCTTGGGCTTGCCCATGACCGCCTCGACACCGAGCTCGGTACGCATGCGGTCGATGGTGATTTCAAGGTGCAACTCGCCCATGCCGCGCAGCACCGTCTGGCCGGTTTCCTGGTCGACGTTGAGGCGCAGCGAGGGATCGGCCTTGACCATCTTGTAAATGGCCGTGGACATCTTGTCGATGTCGCCGCGCGTCTTTGGCTCGATAGACACGCTGATGACCGGATCGGGAAAGCGCATGCGCTCGAGCAGCACCGGATGATCCGGATCGCACAGCGAGTCACCGGTCTCGGTATCCTTCATCGACACGAAGGCGCAAATGTCGCCGGCACGCGCTTCGTCGATGTCCTTGGTGACGTTGGCCTGTACTTCGACGATGCGGCCGATACGCTCTTTTTTGCTGCGCGTGACGTTGTAGAGGTTGTCGCCCTTCTTGATCACGCCCGAATAGACGCGCACGAAGGTCAGCGTGCCGAACTGGTCGTTGATCACCTTGAACGCAAGGGCGCGCGCCGGTGCGTCGTCCTTGACTTCCTGTTCGCCGATATTCTTGCCGTCCTCGTCAACGAGTGAAATGCCGCCGTTTTCGCCCGGGTAGGGCATGTAGTCGATGACACCGTCGAGCAACTGCTGCACACCCTTGTTCTTGAACGAAGAGCCGCAGAACACCGGCACCAGTTGACCGGTCACCGCGCCCTTGCGGATGCAGGCTTTGAGCACGGCCGGATCGAAGGTCTCTTTTTCGACGAATTCCATGAAGGCATCGTCGTTCAGGGCGAGGGCGGACTCGAGCAATTCCTTGCGCAGCTCGGGCAGGCGGTCGATCCATTCATTGTCGTAAGCGGCGGTGAACTTGAAGCGTTCGCGGATCTTGTCGAGCGGCACGGTTTCCCACACGCTGTCCTTGTCCTCCGATTCCCAGACATAGCCGACACCGGCTACGAGATCGACCATGCCGACGAACTCGTCGTGGCTGCCGATGGGAATCTGGCACAACAGAGCGTTGGCGCCAAGGCGCTCCTTGATGCCCTTGACGCAATGCGCGAAGTTGGCGCCCATGCGGTCCATCTTGTTGATGTAGCACATGCGCGGCACGTTGTACTGGTTGGCGAGGCGCCAGTTGGTTTCGGTCTGCGGCTCCACGCCGGCAACACCGTCGAATACCACCACCGCGCCGTCAAGCACGCGCAGGCTGCGGTTCACCTCGATGGTGAAGTCGACGTGGCCGGGGGTGTCGATGACGTTGATCTGGTAACCCTTCCACTCGGCCGACACGGCGGCGCTCTGGATGGTGATGCCGCGCTTGCGTTCCTGCTCGAGGTAGTCGGTCGTGGTGCTGCTCTTGCCGTCCTTGGTGTCATGCACGTCGATGATCTGGTGCTTTTTGCCGGTGTAGTAGAGCACGCGCTCGGTAGTCGTCGTCTTGCCCGCGTCAATGTGCGCGATGATGCCGATGTTGCGGTAGAGCTTGAGCTCTTTCTGCCTGGCCATGATTTGTTGCCCTGATAAATTAAAGATAAAAAGTTATTGCCCCCAGAGGCTTGCAGCCTCCGAAGGCGTCCGTTATCGCAAACTGATGGGAGCTGGTGTTCACGCTCTGCGGTGCGCGCCGCACGTCTCTGGCGCCCCGTTCGCCGGCCGGAAAGTCCTGACAGGGCTGAACGGCCGCTCTTCTGTTCCTTGCGGAGCAGCATTTTACTTCAACCAGGTTTTAAATTCAGGACTTTAAGCGCTTCGCCGGTCACCATTTGCCGCATCCCGGCAAGACCCTGCGACGGCACCGCCTGGATCAGGCAATCGGCTGGAAACGCCCGCCTGGCGTGGCTTTCCAGCCGATACCCGCTGCTATTGGCGGCCTACCGGGGGCCGCCTACCGGGAGCAGCCGACCGCCGGCGCCTGGCGCTGCAGCGCCCACAGCACATGCTCGCGTACCATCGCCGAGGCGTCCCCGGCCCGCGCCTGCAAGGCCGCCTGCACCTGAAACGCCGCCCCGGTACCAGCGGCGGCCAGTGCATTGCCCAGGCCCACCGCAAGGTTGCGCGACCAGCGCTCATAGCCGATGCGGTAAATGGGACTGCCGGCCATGCGCGCAAGAAAGTCCTGCTCGCTCCAGCCGAACAAATCCACGAGCTCGGCATGGTCGAGTCCATGGCGGACGCGAAAATCATCCTCGGCCGAGACCTGCGCGTATTTGTTCCACGGGCACACCAGCTGGCAGTCGTCGCAGCCATAGACACGGTTGCCGATCAACGGGCGCAGCTCAAGCGGGATCGGTCCCTTGAGCTCGATGGTGAGGTAGGAAATGCAACGCCGCGCGTCGAGTTCACGCGGCCCGACGATCGCCTGTGTCGGGCAGACGTCAATGCACTTGCTGCAACTGCCGCAATGCTCGCCGACCGGCGCATCCGGGGGCAGCGGCAGGTCGGTATAGAGCTCGCCCAGAAAAAACAGCGAGCCCGCCTCGCGCGACAACAGCAGCGTGTGCTTGCCGCGCCAGCCGAGGCCGGCGCGCGCCGCCAGTTCCACTTCCATCACCGGCGCCGAATCGACAAACACACGATGACCGAAGGCGCCGACCTCGCGCGCTATGCGATCGGCCAACTGCTGCAGCCGCCCGCGCAAGACCTTGTGGTAGTCACGCCCGAGCGCATAGCGCGCGATGTAGGCCTTGCCCGGATCATTGATGACGCCCCAGGCTTCGGCGCCTGCAGTCTGGTAATCGAGCCGCACCGAAATCACCCGCAGCGTGCCCGGCACCAGCTCGGCGGGCCGCGAGCGGCGCGTGCCATGCCTTGCCATATAATCCATCTCGCCGTGAAAGCCCTTGGCCAGCCATTCGGCTAGATGCTTTTCCGCAACGGCGAGGTCGCAATCGGCGATGCCGACCGCGCCGAATCCAAGCTCCCGCCCCCAGGCCTTGATGGCCGTGGCGAGCATCGCGTAATCGACAAGCTTTTCCCTCATTTGACTCATTTGACTCGTTTGACTCATCCGGACCATCTTAAGGCCTTGCACCTGTACCTGCCCGACCTCGCCGCCACAGGGCACCTGGGCATGCAGCTCGCCGGCCTACTGCGTCCGGGCCTGAAGATTTACCTGTCCGGCGACCTCGGCAGCGGCAAAACCACGCTGGTGCGCGCCCTGCTGCACGCCGCCGGCCACAGCGGACGGGTCAAAAGCCCTACTTATACTCTGGTTGAACTTTACGTTATTTCTAAGTTATACTTGTACCACTTTGATTTTTATCGTTTCCGGGACCCTGAGGAGTGGCAGGATGCAGGTTTTCGAGAGCACTTTGACGGCGCAGCTGTCTGCCTTGTCGAGTGGCCGGAAAAAGCGGCGGGATTGCTCCCCCCCGCCGATCTCGACGTTTCGATTCAAATCAACCAGAGCGGGCGGGACACGCGTGACATTACGATCACCGCCAACAGCGCATCAGGGGAAAATTGTCTAATCGCTTTGCAGCCCGCATCCTCCTCATAACGCACGTTGCGCTGCGCGTCCTGTTCTTCACTGTTGTTCCGCTGTTCCTGCTGACCCTCGCGGTGCGCGCACTCGCCGCCGACAGCCCTGCGGCAGAGGTTTCCGCCAGCGTTTCCGCCAACCGCATCAAGGCGGTGCGCGTCTGGCCCTCGCCGGTGTACACCCGCATCACCCTCGAATCAGCGACGCCCATCCGGCACGAATTGCTGTCGGTGAAAAACCCCGATCGCCTGGTGCTCGACATCGAGAGCAACGACTTCGCCGGCATCCAGCAGGAGCTCGCCGGCAAACTCTCCGCCGACGATCCGTTTATCGCATCGATGCGCGCAGGCCGTTACAAGCCCGGCGTGGTGAGGGTGGTGCTCGACCTGCGGGTCGAAGCCAAGCCGCAGATTTTCACGCTCAAGCCGGTCGGCGAGTACGGCCACCGCCTGGTGCTTGACGTCTATCCTGCTGTGGCCGCCGACCCGCTGATGGCCTTGCTCGACAAGCCCGCGGTCGCGGCGCCCGAAGCACCGGCGGCAAAAAAGTCCGAACCAGCGAACCCGGCGGCGCCCCCCTTTGAGGGCAAACCGGAGGGCAAACCGGGGGGCAAACCGGACAAGCGCCCCGTCGTCGCCCGCCTGATTACCGTTGTCATCGACCCCGGCCACGGCGGCGAGGACCCTGGCGCCCTTGGCCGCCATGGCAGCCATGAAAAAAACATCACCCTCTCCATCGCGCGCAAACTCAAGGCGGTGATCGACGCCGAGCCGAACATGCGCGCGGTGCTGACGCGTGACGGCGACTACTTCATTCCGCTTGGCGGCCGCGTCGAAAAAGCGCGCCGCGTCAAGGCCGACCTGTTCGTGTCGATACACGCCGACGCCTTCATCAAGCCGCATGCGCGCGGCTCGTCGGTGTTCGTGCTGTCCGAGCGCGGCGCCAGCTCGAGCGCGGCAAAGTGGCTGGCGAAAAAGGAAAACGACGCAGACCTGATAGGCGGCGTCAATATCGCCGTAAAGGATCGCTACCTTGCGCAGACGCTGCTCGATCTGTCGCAGACGGCGCAGATCAATGACAGCCTGAAGCTTGCGCGCTCGGTGTTGTCCGAGATCGGCGGCATCAACACACTGCACAAGGCGCAGGTGGAACAGGCGAGCTTTGCCGTGCTCAAGGCGCCCGATATTCCGTCCATCCTGGTCGAGACGGCCTTCATCAGCAATCCCGAGGAAGAAAAACGCCTCAACGACGCGGGATACCAGGAGAAAATGGCGCAGGCCATTTTTAACGGTGTGAAACGCTATTTTGCGAAAAATCCGCCGCTGGCGCGCCCGGTTGTCACCTCACAGGCGGATGAAGCCCGTTTGGCGCGCCCGGTGCCCGGCGCCGCAACGCCCGCGCCAGGGCGCACCGCGATCGCCACCAACTAGGCAGGCACGCCAACCCTGCTGCGGGCGCAGCGGGCCCGGCACCGATGAATCCCCTGTCACCAAAAAAACTGCTGCTGTCCAAATGGACCGCCGTCAAGCCGGTCGCGAGGGAAAAGCATTTTCTTGTAATCAAACTGATAGAACCCAAGACGCCGCAGGACCAGATCGAATGGGTCGAGATCGAGGCGGTCCACTCGCGGCGGGTGCGGCGCATTGCGTGGCGCGAGCTGCGCGATGCCTCGGAGTGGCGGCAGGGCTGGGTCTGAGCCGTACTGCAACATCCCGCGGCTTCGGCCCTTCAGCTTCGGTCTCTCAGCTTCGGCCCCTCAGCTTTCTTCCTTCAGATCTTGCGCAACTTCTCCTGCACAAACGCGTACACCAGAGGCAGCAGCGACAAGCCGATGATGACGAGAATCACCGCCGTCAGGTTGTTGCGGATGAACGGCAGGTTGCCGAAGAACACGCCGGCGTACACCAGCGACACCACCCAGACCAGCGCACCCACCACGTTATAGGTGAGAAAGCGCGAGTAGGTCATGCTGCCTATGCCGGCCACAAACGGCGCAAAGGTGCGGATAAACGGCAGGAAGCGCGCAATGATGATGGTCTTGCCGCCGTGCTTTTCGTAAAACGCGTGGGTACGATCGAGCGCCTTGCGGTTGAACCAGCGCGAGTCCTCCCAATGGAAGACCTTTGGCCCGAGATAGTGGCCTATGGCGTAGTTGACGGTATCGCCAAGGATCGCGGCGACCACCAGCACCACCACCAGCACATGCGGGTTCATGTCCGATGCCGCCCACAGCGCACCGGCCACGAACAGCAGAGAATCGCCGGGCAGAAAAGGCATCACCACCAGTCCGGTTTCGCAAAAAATGATCAGGAACAGGATGACATAGATCCAGGTGCCGTATTGCGCCAGCAATGCGGCAAGGTGCTTGTCAAGGTGCAACAGCAGGTCCATCAACTGCATCAGCAAATCCATGGGCTTTCCCGGTTCCGGCCAAGGTCAAGCGGCCAAGGCCCGCATTCTACCGACTGTATAATTGCCGTGGTCGTCGATTTGAACGCACCTCATTGGACGCACATCGTTGAACGTACATCGTTGAACGCAAATCAATCGATGCCGCGCAATCGCACCGGCCCCAGCCCATGACCGCAATCCACCTTTTGCCCGACACCCTCATCAGCCAGATCGCCGCCGGCGAAGTGGTCGAGCGCCCGGCTTCGGTGCTGAAGGAGCTGCTCGAGAACAGCCTTGATTCGGGCGCGACTGAAATCAGCGTATCGCTGGTTCAGGGCGGCATTAAAAGCGTCAAGGTCACCGACAACGGCGGCGGCATTGCGCGCGAGGACCTGCCCATGGCCCTCTCGCGCCACGCCACCAGCAAGATCGCCAGCCTCGACGACCTGGAGAGCGTGATGTCGCTCGGCTTTCGCGGTGAGGCGCTGGCCAGCATTGCGTCGGTGGCGCGGGTGGCCCTCGCGAGCCGCACCGCCGGCGCGGCGCACGCTTGGTCCATCGCCGCCGCCGGCGGCCCCGCCGAAGCGCCGCAACCGGCGGCGCATCCGCCCGGCAGCAGCCTCGATGTGGAGGACCTGTACTTCAACACCCCGGCGCGGCGCAAATTCCTCAAAACCGACGCCACCGAATTCGCCCATTGCGAAGACCAGTTCAAGCGCGTCGCCCTGTCACGGCCCGATGTGACGATGAGCCTCAGGCACAACGGCCGCGTGAGCTGGCATCTTGCCGCGGGTGATGCGGCACGCCGCGTCGCCGCCCTGCTCGGCGAGGAGTTCGCCGCCGGCGCGCGGGCGGTGGACGCGGCCGCCGGCGACCTGCGGGTTTGCGGTTTCGCCGGCTCGCCGGCGCAGGCGCGCGGCTCGCGCGACCACCAGTATGTGTTCGTCAACGGCCGTTTCGTGCGCGACAAGCTGCTGGTGCACGCGCTGCGCGCCGCCTACCAGGACCAGATGCACGGCGACCGTCACCCCGCCTATGTGATTTTCATCGACATCGACCCGCGCGGCGTCGATGTCAACGTCCACCCGGCGAAGACCGAGGTGCGCTTCCGTGACGGTCGCGGCGTGCACCAGTTTGTCTTTCACAGCGTGTCGCGCGCCCTCGCCGGCACCGCCGCCGATACGCTGTGA
>Ga0163155_10005725_pt1 | contig 12292 bp, 8 predicted proteins | sample OliLakLV19SP4G1_FD_148611 | JGI IMG/M metagenome (GOLD analysis project Ga0163155, IMG submission 148611) | Freshwater microbial mat bacterial communities from Lake Vanda, McMurdo Dry Valleys, Antarctica - Oligotrophic Lake LV.19.SP4.G1 | ecosystem: Environmental > Aquatic > Freshwater > Lake >...
AGACGGTCGCGAGCAAGGTGTGCTTTGTGGATGGGCGGCCGCTGAAGAGCGAGTATCGGCGGTATCGGATTGGGAAGAGGAAGGCGTCCTCCGGTGAGGCGGGGGCGGGGGGGGCGTCGCCGTTTATTCCTTTGTCGATCAACGATGATTATGCGAGCATGCGCGAGGTGATCTCGCGGCGGTATCGCGACGCGGGCGAGGGGCACGAGCTGTATCCGGATGTGATCCTGATTGATGGCGGGTTGGGGCAGTTGCACGCCGCGCTGGAGGCGTTTAAGACGCTGAATGTGAAGCCGCCGATGGTGATCAGCCTGGCGAAAAAGGAAGAGCTGATTTACGTACAAGAGAAGAGTGAGCCGGTGCGGCTGGGGCGAGATAATCCGGGGTTAAGATTGGTGCAGTCGATCCGCGACGAGGCGCACCGGTTTGCGCAGCATTATCATCATGTGCTGCGGCGGAAGAAGACGTTGGAAGAGGATTGAGTTTCGGCTGCTCTGCATGGCTCCCACCGAAGACAGGTACGAATGGCGTATCACGCGAGCAGGCGTTTGGGATCTCGTGGGATTTGCGGGAGTGATGGGTGTGGTCTTCCCCATGATGATGTTCTTTGCGGCGGGAGCGCCAGCGGACGGGCAGCCTGCACGGGGGCTTGAGTACCGGCTGCTGACTTGTCTTGCAATGTCGGGTGTGCTGCTGATTTTTCCTGTTGGGCTCATTCTTTTCGTCATGCCTTGGCGGCTCATTGCGGATGCGTCCGGGCTTACGCTCACAAATGCGCTGGGAAGGAGAACCCGGGTGGACGCGGCAGATATCCGAGGCGTGGTCACGCCGCGCCTGCTTCAAACGAGCACGAGCATCCGGATGGTGCAAATAGAGCGCATGTCCGGGAGGTTGCTGAACATCCGTTGCGAGAATCTGAACGGAAGCGTACACGAGATCCGTGCCGCGCTGTCGCGACTGTTCGCAAGCGTGCAACCGCCTGAAAGCGAGTCCGAGCGGCGTGTATTCGATCACTGTGAGCGGATGCCCATGAGACCGATGCCGGCGAGACTCTTCATCGCGCGGCGACGTGGCGCGTTCGCACTTCTGATTTCGATCGTTCTCGTGACCCTGTGGACCTGCGCGTACTTCATCACCCGCAATCTTGAGGCCTTGGGGCCGCCGGGCCAGGACACGAGCAAACTCAATATCTATGTCTACGCCCTGGGTTGTGCGGGGTGCTTCACATTAGTCTTCCCGTGGCTGTTTCAAATGCTGCGCGGCGGACGCTATGTGAGGCTTGAGATCGAGAGGGAACAGATTACGCTCGCGCAGCAACGTCGGGTGCAACGCCTGAACGCGGCGGACATCGCAGGAGTCACCCTCCACCAATTCAATGGCGCACTCAGAGTGCTGGTCGAACACCGAGAACGTCGACGGTCGCTTTTGATCAGCGAGGCTGACTTTCGCTGCGAGCCGGGGGAGATTGCCGCGGATCTTCTGTGTCGCTTCGGCCAGCGCGTTCATCTGTCGCCTTCGTCTGCGGACAGTCCTCGCTCGCCAGCGGTGAACCTGTGAGCAGCCAGGCGTGATCGACACGAGCCCTTCGCGCGAGGCGAAGGACGACTGAAGCGGCGTACCTCCTTCGCCTCGCGCGAAGGGCTCGTAAGGCGTCGCTGGGTCAGCCCAACCTGTTGAGCCAGGGTCGCTGTTCCTCCATCTTTCCCTGTCGGAGGAACCGGAACTTCGCCGCGATCCAGCTGGACATTCTGCTTGCGGTCCTCTCCGTGCAGGGCATACTTGAGTCTGTCCCCACACACCCAAAGAACGGAATCCACGCCATGCTCAAGTCCTGGTCGCGGCGCCTTCAACTAGGCGCGGGTTATCAGTCGTACAAGGTGCTGCAGAGATTTACGCCGAGCGAGCGGGCACGGCTCATTACGTTCGTGCAGCGGAAGCACCTGGCGTCGCTGCTGGCGACCAGCTTTCTGGTTGCGGCTGGGGTTGCATCGTGGGTGATGCTGGTGATCAACCTGTGGACGAGCCAGATCAAGCCCGCGGTGAACTTCAATGCGTGGGTTGTGAATGATCCGGCGAAGGCGATCGCGCTGTGTGCCGCGCTTTTCGTGCTGTTGCTCGTTGGTCCGCTTACGGGGCTGATGGTGCGCGACCGCTGGCTGAAGTGGGCGTTGTCACGCCACGTGTCGCAGTCGCACTGCCATGAATGTCAGTACCCTTTCCTGGATATTCCGGTCGAACGCGAACGACTCACCTGTCCGGAATGCGGCGAGTGCGCGGTGGTCGTTCCGGCACGGGGGATGGTCCCGGCACGCATGTTGGAAGTGCGGTGAGGCGGAGGGGCATGGGGAATGGCGTAGAAGAGGGGTGTGGGGAGTAGGGCATGGGGCATTGAAGAAAGAAGCTGCGCTTCGCGGCGTCTTTACACCCGAAACCCGATCCCCGAAACCCGAAACCCGCTCCCTACTCCTCGCTCTCCGAGAACGCCTCCGCCTCATCGGGGAACGACTCGCTGAGTTCGTCGTCGATGCCGCGGATTCCTTCGGTGAGTTCCAGCACGTTGTATTCGTTGAACTCCGACAGCAGCTCGGCATCGTCGCGAGAATCCCACGCCGGCGGCGCGGTCTCGCTGGTCGCGTGCATCGCCATGTCGTCGACGCCGACCTTTTTGCGGGCGCGAACGATGAGCTTGATCGGCACTTCGGGGAACGGCAGCTCGGCGCGGAAGCGGTTCACGAGGAATCGCTGGTAGCCGACGGTGAATAGCTCGGGCTTGTTCACAACCGCCACGATCGTTGGCGGATTTGTCTTGACCTGCGCGACGAACAACACCTTCGCGAAGGTGCCGAGCTTTGACGACGGGCCCTGGGTATCGAGGATCGCGCGGAGGATGCGGTTGAGGACGCCGGTAGTGGCGCGGCTGCTCGCCTGCTCGAAAAGCTCGCGGGCGAGTTCGATGGTCTCGGCGATGTTGGTGCCGGCCTCGCCGCTGACGAAGGAGATGGGGGCGAAATCGAGGCCGCGGAACTCCTTGCGGAGGTATTCCTCGTAGGCCTCGGTGGTGATGGGCTCGCCGTCGGGGCCTGCGCTGCCGCTGGCGAGATCCCATTTGTTGACGACAATGACGACGGGCTTATAGGACTTCTGCACGAGCATCGCGAGCTGTTGATCGACCTGCGACACGGGATCGCTCGCGTCGACAAGGAGCAGCACCACGTTGGCGCGCTCGATCGATTTCTGAACGCGGTCGTACGCCCACCACTCGATGCGGTTCTCGAATGACTTTTTCTTGCGGAGCCCGGCGGTGTCGATCGCGATGAAGGCGTGCCCGTCGAGTTCGAATCGCACGTCGACGGCGTCTCGCGTCGTGCCCGCGATTTCGGAAACGATCACGCGCTGCTCGCCCGCGAGGGCGTTTACGAGCGTCGACTTGCCAGCGTTTCGCTTGCCGATGATCGCGAGCTTCATTTCTTCCGGCGGGTGGTCTTCGCCGCCGGTGTTCTTGGGCAGTTCGTTGACGATCTCGTAGAGGGCGTCGAGGAAATCGCGACGGCAGTAGTTGTTATGGGCCGAGACCATGATGGGCTCGCCGAAGCCAAGGGCGGCGGCCTCGATGGCGTGGGCCTCCCACTTGGGGCCGTCGGTTTTGTTGGCGACGATGTGGACGGGGAGCGTGGTGCGTCCCTTGCCGCCGAGGCCGCGCTCGCGCAGGAGCTTGGCGATGGCCTTGTCCTGGGGCGTGACGCCGGACTGCGCGTCGATGACGAAAAGGACGACGTCGGCGCTCTCGACGGCCTGCTTGATCTGGAACTCGATGTCGCGGGTGAGGCGAGTGAGATCTTCGCCGATGTCGTTGTAACGGCCGCCGTCGGCGACGTAGACGCCGTAGCCGCCGGTGTCGGTGAGCTCGATTTCGATGTCGGGCCGATCGGCGTCGGGCGATTCAAGCTCGGCGAGGATCGAGACGCGATCGCGTGTCGTGCCGGGCGTCGGATCGACGATCGACACCTGACGTTTGCCGACCATATTGAGGAGTGATGACTTGCCGACGTTAGGTCGGCCGACGATAGCGACGCGGGGAACTGGCATGATAAGGGTAGTTTATGCGCGCGGGGTGCTCGGAGCGCATGTAACAGAGCCGATTGCGCAAGCAATCGATCTCTCTCTCGATCCTGCAGGGAGGATTCCCAGCGGGCAGCGGACCGTCGATCGCTTGCGCGATCGGCTCTTTGGGTTCTCGACCTGCCGGATCAGTCCCAATCACGATTGAACCACGACCGATACGCCTCCCTCTGCTCGGCGGTCGGCTCCTTCACTCGCCGCAAAGTCCACTTGGCGGTCGATTTCCCAGCGAGCACCACGTCGAGACTGCGAAGTTCTTCGCGCCGGAAGAACGTGAACGTGACGCGATCGGCGGGGGAGAGTTTCCTGAGTCGCTTGTCGAGGTCGTCGCGCTTGAGGCGCTGGCCGTTCATCGCGACGATCTCGTCGTCGGTCATGAGGCCCGCGAGATATGCCGGGCCGTCGGAGAGCACGCCGGAGACGAGCGTTTTTCCTTCCTTTTCGATCAGCGTCAGGCCGAGATACACGGCGTCCTCCTGCCGAGGGCCGGATTTATCCAGCACGCACTCAAGGCCGACGACGCCGAAGTATCGATCGAACTCGGGCACGGCGGTGCCGGCAATGTAACCCTCGAAGAACTCGTTGAACGATGAGCCGCTGATCTCCTGCAAGGTGTCGAGCACGTCCTGCGTGGTGTAGCCGGGACCGCCGATCGGGAAGCGCTGGTACATCGTGCGAAAGAGGTCATCGAAGCTGGCGCGGTTTTCGGTCCGGGATCGGATCTCGAGATCCAGCAGCAGGCTCACGAGCGCGCCTTTGCTGTAAAACGACACGGTGGTGTTCGGCGAATCCGGCGTGGTCTTATTGAACTTGATCCACGCGTCGAACGACGACTCCTCGAGCGATTGCTCTTTCCAACCCGGACGACCAAGCTCGCTCGCGATCATTCCTTCGATCGCGCCGATGAATGCGTCGGGACTCTGCAGGCCTGCGCGAACAAGACAGAGATCGTCGTAGTACGACGTCGCCCCTTCCACCAGCCAGAGCAGGCGCGTGTAGTCTTCGTGCGCGTAGTCATACGGCTTGAGGTCCGCCGGGCGGAGCTGCTTGACGTTCCAGGTGTGGAACATCTCGTGCGAGACGAGCCCGAGGAATCGCTTGTACGTTGCCTCGTCCTCGAACGTCGCGCGGCTCGTCTGCATGATGGTCGAGTTGAGATGCTCGGTTCCGCCGCCGAGGCCAGCGCCTGAGTGAATCTGGAAAACGTATCTGGAATACGGCATGTCACCGAAGATGGATTTCTGCACGCGCACGATCTCGGCGAAATCCCGCTTCATCTGCTCGGCGTCGTAGATGGGCTTGGGCACGACGGTGGTTCCCGCGTGCCAGATGACGATCTCGTGAGGTACGCCGTCGACGTCGAATGTGTGCAGATCGTGGAGGCCGATCTCGAGCGGTGAATCGACGAGGACGTCGTAGTCCGGCGCGACGAATGTATTGGCGGCGTCCGGCGCTTGCTCCAAGCCGGTCGAGACGCGCCAGTCTTGCGGCGCATCGACTCGCACACGAATGGGCGCGAGGCGGCGCTCGGGAACGTAGAGGAACGCCGCGGCGGGGGAGAGGAAGGCGTGCGTGTCGTCGATGTGTCGCGTGCGGTCGTTGAGCGAGTTGGCGTAAAGGCGATAGGAAACGGTAACGCTCTGCCCCCCCGCTGCTGTCGCTGCATTGTCCGCCGCAAGCGAGATTCGCCAAGTGGACTTGTCGATCTTCACGACTTTCAGGGATTTGCCATTCGCGTCCTTCGCCAGCACGGCACTGATCGTGCCGGCCTGATCGAGGACCTGGTAGCGACCGGGTCGCCACACGGGCAAGCAGACATCGAGCGAACCTGACTTCACGTCATGAACGGTCATCGAGATCTGAGCGGTCTGGGTCTGGGGCGCGGCGAGCGAGACGACGTATTCGGTCGGGGTCAGCATGTCGTCAAATCCATGTGGGCGATCGAGGGCGCCGTGTCTTGACGCCGAGGCGCAGGCGGACAGCAGCAGGCACAGGGCGCCCAGAGCTGTCGCGAGCAAGACGCAGACCGCGTGGTGGCGGGTAAACATGACGTGATCTTTGGCGCGCCGGTTCAGGTTCACGGAATCGCTAGAGCCCAGCCAGTTCCCGCACGAGTTTGTCGATCGCGGGGGGCACGAGCATCACGCTCAATCGCGGCAGGCGCAACAGTTCGAAGCCCGCGAAGCGCTTGTCTGCTTTCATAAAGTCGAGCGTCACCGGAGACTTCGCTACCTTAAACGGTTTGAGATCCACGACGGCGAGCTTCGGCAGCCCCTCTTTATTCACGCCCGGGTTCTCAGGATCCTCGAACGGATTGGATACGACCGACGCGAGACCGACGATCGAGCGCTCGTCGCCCGTGTGGTAGATAAACGCTTCGTCGCCTTTGCGCATGGCGCGGAGCTGGATCAGGGCGGCGGGGTTTGATACGCCGTTCCATGTGGTTTTCTTCTCGCGCGCGAGGTCGGCGTAGGCGTAGACGGAGGGTTCGGTCTTCAGGAGGTAGGTGGGCATGGCTAAAGTCCTGATGGGAGGGGCTCACGTTGTCGGCGGGTCAACGGCAGGATCGTACCCGAGGGGAGCAATGCAATGTCATTCTGGTGGAGTCAGCGAACGGGCACGCAAACGACGAATACGTCGGTGGGCGGACTGGTGGTATTGGGAGCAATCGTCGCGGCCTTCCTGATCACGGTCGTCGTAGTGGACTGCATGGGTCCGCGGCAGGCACGAGAGCAGGGCGATTCAGAACGGGAGCGGCACACACCATGAACGAACAGGATTACATCGAGCAGATCTGGAGTCTGTGGCCTACGGGCGAGGGTGAGCGGGTGCTGGATCCGATCCTTGAGTTGTCGGAAGCCGCGGTCGCTCAGTTTCCAGCTTCTGCGGAACTCTGGCAGATGCGCGGCGACCTGCTCCTTCTCGACGAGAAGTTTCACGGCGCGATGGAGGCGTATTTATTGGCCAACTCGCTTTCGCCGCATGATGGAGAGATTCTGGAATCGATGGGGTTTCTGTACGACGCGGTGTTTGAACAACCCGCGGATGCGGAGGAGTGCTTCCGTAAAGCTCTCGCGATTGAAGCGACGCCCAATGCGTACGCCGGTCTCGCCCGTCTGCTTACCGAAACGGGTCGGAAAGACGAAGGGCTCGCGCTGATTGCGGAAACTTCGTGCCCGCATTCGTCGCACCCCGACGTAGCAGCGGTGAGGCGTGAAATCGAAGAAGGACTGTGGGACTGAAGCAAGTCGGTCGAGCGATAACTAGTTCGGTGATATCACCGGGCTGCTGGCCTGCGCAATGAGCCCGACGTGCTGCGATCTCCCTTGAGGCCCCACGTCCTCATTCCCCATGCCCTCTCTTCCGAGACCCGAACCCCGAACCCCGAGACCCGAAATGCGAGACCCGCCGCTCCTCCCGCCTACCATCCGCCCTTCAACATTGAAGCCATTTTCGCAAAGGATCACGCCATGTCTCTCCGTCGTGCAAAGATCAGCGTCATCGGGGCCGGAAACATCGGCGGCGAGTGCGCCCGTTCGCTCGCCATGAAGGAGCTCGGCGACGTCGTGCTCCTCGATATCCAGAATAAGGACAAGCCCGAACTCCACATGCCCAAGGCCAAGGCGCTCGACCTTGCCTGCTGCGGCTCGATCGAGAGCTTCGACGCGAAGCTCACCGGCACGTTCGATTATGCCGACATCGCTGATTCTGACGTGATCGTCGTGACGGCGGGCGTGCCGCGGAAGCCCGGCCAGAGCCGCGATGACCTGGTGCAGATCAACGCCGGCATTGTGAAGAACGTCGCGGAGAATATCAAGAAGTACGCCCCGAACGCGATCGTCATCGTGGTGTCGAATCCGCTGGACGCGATGGTGTACGTGATGTGGAAGGCGACCGGCTTCCCGGCGAGCCGCGTGCTGGGCCAGGCCGGCGCGCTCGACGTCGCCCGCTACAAGACTTTCCTCGCGTGGGAGATCGGCTGCTCCGTCGAAGATATCCAGGGCCTCCTCCTGGGCGGGCACGGCGACGACATGGTCCCCCTCCCCAATCGCACCAGCGTCAACGGCATCCCCGTCAGCGACCTTCTCTCTCCCGAGAAGATCCAGGCCTGCGTCGATCGCGCCAAGGGCGGCGGCGGCGAGGTCGTCAAGCTCATGGGCACCAGCGCGTGGTACGCTCCCTCCGCGGGCACCATCGAGATGGTCGAGGCGATCGTCCGCGATAAGAAGCGCGTGATTGCGTCCGCCGCGTATTGCGAGAACGAGTTCGGCGTTGCTCCGGGCCAGAAGGGCAAGGGGTACTTTGTGGGGGTGCCGTGCGTGCTTGGCGCGAAGGGTGTGGAGAAGATCATCACGTTCAAGCTCGACGAGACCGAGCAGAAGTTCATGAACGAGTCGATCTCGCACGTGAAGGATCTTGTGGGCGTGGTGTGGAAGCTGTTCCCTGAGATGGCGTGAGTGTTTGACTCGCGATGTATGTGCAAGCATTGAAACGCTCGTGTCGCTCTTTGCAGCACGAGCGTTTTTCATTGCGTGCGCCCACGGGCCAGATTGACTCGCTTGCACGCCCACGATGAGGTTCTGCGAATCGTGGCGCTGGAGCTGCCCTGCCGGTCGATTCCGTCGGACAGACGTCCGGCCGCTTGCGCGGCTCGGCTCAGAAAAAAAACCCCCGGACACTTTTACGTGTCCGGGGGTCGCTGTCCGGCCGCTGGCTTCACTCACATCTCGGCAGATGGCATGCAAACGGGCCGGACGCAAAGGAGTGGTTCAGCAGCCGACGAAGAACTGAATGAGGAAGTCGTAGAGGTCCTGAGAGTTCGTTGTGCCGTCCTGGTTGAAGTCGGCGTCGTTCTGGAAGAACGCGATGAGGAAGTCGAAGAAGTCAGACGAGTTGACGAAGCCGTCGGCGTTGATGTCGGCACGGCAAGACTCGAGGAGCTCAATGGGCTCGGCGTAGATGAAGTCATCCATGACCACGAGGTCGACTCCGCCGGCGGTGTTTTCGATGACGCCCGCCGCGAGAGCCGTGGTGCCGCTCTGAATACGCACCGACGCACACTTGAAGTCGGAGGAGAACTGGGCGCCGAGGAAGGATCGCGATTGCTCCGGCGTGGATCCGGTCGGCACGTAGAGGCTCGCGAGCAAGTTGCCCAGCTGGTCGAGGTAGTCGATGCGGGTCGATGTGCGGAGGTCGACATCCGTGAAGACCGAACCGAAGCCGCTGACCGAAGCGGGCGTCAGGGCGCCAGGCACAAAGAAGTTGGTCGTGACGGTGGTTGAGCCGATCGCGGTGAAAAGTCGCTGGGGGCTGAAGACGCGGAAGAGGTTGGCGTAGGTGGGATCGATGTTGGCGAAGAGCGTGGGAGTGGTGGTCGGATTGGAGTTGTCCGCGCTCACCTGGAGGGCGGTGCCCGGAGTGCCGAAGACGACGCCGCGGGGGCTGTTGGAGTTGAAGAAGTTGGCGGGGAAGTCGTTGGGAGCCGCGAAGTTATCCGGCACGCCGTCCCAGTTCACTTCGCGCCGGCCGCCGTTCGCGGAGCCGGGAGTGTTGGGATTGAGCGTGCCAAGGGCGGCGCGGTACGAATCAACCGCCGCGGTGACTTCCTCATCGGTCCCGCCCGAGGCGAAGACGTCGGGGTCGGTGACGGTCACGGGCTCGGCATAGATGAAGTCGTCCATCACCACCAAGTCCACGCCGCCCGCGGGATTATCAAGCCTGCCCGCGGCGAGAGCGTGAGTGCCCGTGCGGATGACGACGCGCCAGATCTTTTCGTCGCCGGTGAACTGAACGCCGGCGAAGGAGAAGCCGCCGGGGCCGGCGGTGGTCGGAGGGACGGTCGCGGTGTGCAGCAGTGCGCCGGACTGTGCGAAGAACTGCATGATCGTGGGGCCGAGGGTGTCGACATCGCTGAAGACGGCGCCGAAAGCGGAGACGGTGGCGCGAGTCGAAGACTGGCCGGGGATGAAGAACTTCACTTCGGTGGTGTTGGAGTCGATGGGGACGAAGAGACGCTGCGGGCTGAAGGGGCGGAAGGTGGAGGAGTACGACGCATCTATGTTGCCGAAGTTGACGGGCACGCCGCCGGGGTTGGCCGCGGTGGCGCTCACGGCGAAGCCGGTGCCGGGCGTCGTGAACTCGGCGCCGCGGGCTCGCGGATTCGCGGGGCCGTTGAAGAAGTTACCCGGGAACGCGTTGGGAGCGGCGGAGGCATCAGGCACGGCGTCCCAGTTGATCTCGCGACGCCCGGAAAGGAATGAACCGGGGAAGTTGGGGTTGGACGCTCCGCCGCCCAGAGCCGCACGGAACTCGTTGACGAGGTTCGTGACGTCGGCGTCGGAACCGCCGGAGGTGAACTCGATGGCGTCGCCGAAGGCCGGTGAGGCAAACAGGAACATGGACGCTGAAAGGCTTGCAAACTTCTTCATGATCGATTCTCCGTTGTTGCGTGAGTGAAGAGGCATGTATCTGGCCGGGCGCAATGGCCCGGCAGTTCCGTGTGAACAGGCACGCGCCTGTCGTGATCACTGTGCGGTGGCATCCGCGGGTCGTCGCTCGGTCCGTACCGGGCCGAAGTTCGATCGCAGACAAACAAGGAGACACCGATCGCCGCCCGGACATTGGTCGCCGGGAAAACTGAAGTTGCAGAGAGATTGCGGGAAGTAAAGGGCTTGGGTGATGCCGAACTCTCATGGTCCGGCAGCCGCGTGCTTGCTGTTTCTCAGCCGCGGCGTCCTTGTACGCACCAAATGTCGGAGACCGGGCTCACCATTGCAGGACGTTCCATGTTTTTTGCAAAAGAGCGTCTCCGGGTAGCCCCATTCTTCGAGTGGGGTGCGCCGTTTCCGCACTATCACTTGAAGAGTGAGCGATCAAAAATGCCTCGCTCGGAGTGTGGGGCTACCCGGAAGCGAAAATGCCCCGCTCGGAGAGTGGGGCTACCCGGAAACGCAGATGCCCCACTCGGAGTGTGGGGCTACCCGGAAACGAAAATGCCCCGCTCGGAGAGTGGGGCTACCCGGCGAACTACCATCCGCACATGCTGATTCCGCTGGGAACAGAAAGGCCGCTCCGACGCCCCACCGTGGTCACCATCGCGCTCATCGCGGTGAACGTCGTGATTTTTCTCGCTTCCATCGTGGTGGAGCGTCTTTATCCGATTCTCTGGAACGAAGAGATCCTGCCCAATCTCTGGGTTCATCACCACAACTTCAAGTTCTGGACGCTCCTGAGCTCCACCTTTTTGCACGGCGGCTGGCTGCATGTGCTGGGAAACATGGTCTTTCTCTGGGTCTTCGGCCAGAATGTCGAGGACCGCTTCGGTCGCCTGTGGTTCCTCGCTTTTTATCTCACCGGCGGGATCGCCGCCAGCGCGCTGCACGCCGCGTTTGATGACAATCCCGCGATCGGCGCGTCGGGCGCGATCGCCGCGGTCACGGGAGCGTTTCTCGTGCTTTTCCCGCGCACGCACATTCGATGCCTCGTGTGGTTCCTCATCATCGGGATCTATTCGATCCCCGCGTGGTGCTTCATCGTCTTCGCTATCGCGCGAGATTTTGTCTTCGCCGGCATGTGGAGCGACGGCGTCGCGCACCTGGCGCACCTGGGCGGCTATATCTTCGGCATCAGCACCAGCATCATCCTCCTCTGGACGCGCGTCCTGCAACGTGAAACCTACGACCTCTTCTCAATCGGACGCCAGGCGTACCGGCGTCGTCAGTTCCGCGAAGTGGGAACGCGGCGCGATGACGCGATCTCGCGTCGCCGCTCCGCCACGCTGGCCAGCCAGGCGGCCGACGACCTAGCGCAGGAACGCGCGGAAGTCACCCGCCTGCTCGCGAGCGAGGACGTCGCAGGCGCGATCCGCGCGTACAAGCAACTTGTCGAACGCCACGCCCACACTCCCAACGCCACGACCCTGAGCCGCGCCCAGCAGACCGAGATCGCCAACCATCTCTACTCCGCCTCGGATCATCAGGCGGCGGCCTACGCCTACGAACGGTACCTCGAGGCATATCCGGGCGACGCCGCCGCCGCTCGCATCCGCCTCATGCTGGGGCTCATCAACACCCGGTACCTCAACGATCCGGTACGGGCACGGGCCGTGCTGACCGGTTTGCCGGTTCTGCTCGCCGACGCGCAGCAGCGACAGCTCGCAGAGACACTGCTCGAG
>Ga0163155_10005726_pt1 | contig 12290 bp, 10 predicted proteins | sample OliLakLV19SP4G1_FD_148611 | JGI IMG/M metagenome (GOLD analysis project Ga0163155, IMG submission 148611) | Freshwater microbial mat bacterial communities from Lake Vanda, McMurdo Dry Valleys, Antarctica - Oligotrophic Lake LV.19.SP4.G1 | ecosystem: Environmental > Aquatic > Freshwater > Lake >...
AAGCATACTTATGGATTTCGTTGAGGCTACCAATGGCAAATAAATTTCTCTTCTCCGGCCAGGCACAATAATAATCAAGATGTGCCGCGGGAAACCATTTGTTGGAAACTAAACCAGCTCCCGGTTTCATATTCCCGGTTGATTCTTCACGCAAGGCGATTTTTTTAAATGCCTCATGTACCTGATCGTACCCATACATGTCCTGCGTAAAATCATATTCGCCAAAAGAAGTAATTTCCGATTTCTTACCTAGTTGAAACGGAGAATGGTTGATGATGTAAAGAGTTGGCACTAACAATACCGCTAAAAAATAAGATGGGAAAACCATTCGCAGTGGCATTATTTTTTTTTCACCGGCTACTTCTTGATTTTGAAACCGGTCTGCCCAATAGGCAGCGGCCACAATGATCATTGAAATAAATGCCGGCCCCGACCAATGAGGTAATGTGCTTCTGAAAATGGAGAATCCAGTAAACAACAACCAAAGCGGAATAGAATTGAAAAGTAAAATCCACTTCAGTTGGGTATCGATGAACTTTTTCCCCTTCCATATGCCAACCAATGCCATCACAATCAAAATCACGTTGAATGGATTGTTGTAGGCAAACTGCCCAGCGATTTCGGTAAACAAGTAATCAGGACGAATGCTCCATGAAGGCGCTACGCGGTCGCCATGAAAAGTAAAGCTGATAAAGTGCTCCCTGAAATTCCATATCAGCAACGGAGATAAAACGATAGCAGAAACCAATCCCGATAGGTAGAATGAATAATCTATCAACCATTTTCTGTTCTTAAAAATCACGAATAAAAAAATCCCAACCCAAATAAAAGCTGAATGGTATTTTGAAAGCATCGCCAGTCCTGCCAACGCCCCCAGTAAAATCATCTTTCCGCGCAGTCGATTGGTAATTTGTGTTTCTGGCAGCACATCTACCATCAACTTTAAACACAGCAACCAGAAAAATACCTGCGGTGCATCGGGCGATAGCGAAAAACCGGCAATGATAGAGCAATAAATAGACGAGGTGTAAAGCAAGGCAGCATAAAAACCGGTCAACTCATCCTTTACTTTTCTGCCGATAGAAAAAATAGTCCATGTGTTAATGGCTGACAGAATAATTGACCCGAACCGGAGAAAGAAGTCATCTGTCAGCAACAAATTCAAACTTGATAATTGCGCCAACACTCCCACCATGGGCGGGTGATCGAAATGACTGAGATCAGGAAACAAAACGTACGTCCAGTAATATACCTCATCATTGCCCAACTCTACTTGAGAAGCAAGAAACATTCGGACAGCCGTGGCAATGGCGATTAACCAAAACAGTTTTTTTTTGACTTGAGATTTAAGATCGGGAATACGTGCGTTCACAGATTCAAGAGTCTATTGTATTACTTTTACTAGAGTAGCAAATTAAAACATAATCGCCTAATTCCCTTCTTCGTGTGGTCTTGTATTTAGCTTTCTCTCCTCTCTCCACTTCTTTAATTCTTCCATTCTCTTTTTCAGTTCTTCTTCACTTGGTTTGTAATCAATCAGCGCTTTCAAATCAGGTTGCCCTGCATCAAGCCATGCCGTGTACCAGATGTCGCCTATCATTTTTACACTTGCCCGCATTTGCCTTTCTACCATGCCGGAAAGAAGTTGGTGATAGGCCTTTGAATAATCAGCCGAGAAAACTTTTACCGTTTGTTTTCCCTTCGATTCAAAATTGAATTTGCGGTCGCCCAACTTTGCCGACAATTGTTTCTCCAGTCGCAATACAGAATCAAGCGCTTGATTGGTATGGATGATCGTTTGCCATACCGCCAACTGTACGTTATCAACATATTCCGCTCTGCCCACAAAAAAATCATATTCATTAAAAAATAATTCTGGCAGCCGCGATTCCCAAAAAGCATGTATCCCTATTTGATCTGTCAATTGCCCATCATAATTTTTGGTCGTGTGCAATGGCACGTGCGCATCAGCAATATAGTGCCCGATGTCCGCAGACAAGCGCAAAATCCGGTTCGGGTCTTTTAATAAAAAAGCTTCTTTCAATTGAAAATAAACCCGGTAGATGTGCCACGGCACAATGCCATGCTTCGCTAGGCTATCTTCCCCAATCTTTTCAACCGCCTCTTTCCAATACCGCGGCAATTTGTAAGCAGCGCTATCGCCATACACATCTAAGTCAATGTAGTGGCGTGGGGCTTCTTCGGGAACGGCATACCTTCTCCTGTCTGGGTTTACCGATGCTTCTTCGATGTATCGGATATTTTTTTTGTAAAAGGTGATCATCTCCACGGGCAAAGTAAATACCGCCAATCGATTGATTTTTTGATGGGCAAAGAAGCCCCAACTGCTTAATAGAAAAAGCAATCCTACAAGGGATATTTTTTTAGAAAGGATCATTCTTGAACCAACTACTTTAGCCAATTGTCGATTTCTAAGCCGTCAATTCTTTTAAAATGCTCCGTGTTGTCTGTTACTAATTGCAGTTGGTTAGACAAGGCAGTACCTGCAATTAAGGTATCGGTATGTCCAATTTCTCTTCTCTTCTTTCTTAGATCAGACTGAATGGCCGCGGCAATCTTAGCCTCTACCAATGTCAAGGGGACAACGGTATTCAACTCAATAAAATCCTCAAATCTCGTCAGTTGCTTTTTGGCCTCTTTGTAAAGGAGACCATTCAAAATTTCGTAATAGGTAATGGTGCTTAAATTAATAAATCCAAACTGACTTGCATGCGCGTCTACTTTTTCAATAACTTTTTCATTGCCTCTTAAAAACTCCGAGAGAATATCGGTGTCTAATAGGGAGAGGTTCATAATTCGATCTTGCGATCAAAAAGTGTAGATCGGCTATCTCTAGTATATTTCAAAAAATCAGCATAATCGGTTTCACTCATATCGCTAAAAGCGCCCGCGTAAGACATTATTTTCGTTATCAAATCAGTCGCTTTTTTAGTCTCAGGTGTCAAAGAATGCACATAGTGTAAGAGTTCTTCCAACCTTTCGGCAGGTACATATTTGATCTCTTTTAAAATGGCATTTAAAGTTGACATTGCAGGATGAATTTTATTTAAAGATAATAAAAAATTAAGTTGTGCCTATGGGCATGTAAATCATCTGCTACCTTGCAGTAGTCAAACTTGTCAAACATGAACAAAATCTTCGCCCTCCTCCTTTTCATCAGCATTCATGCGCATGCCACCGATCCTTACAAAAGAAATCCTTCGATCGACATCCAACGCTATACTTTTCAATTAGAAGTAAATGATTCAACAGACGTAATCGCGGGTAAAGCCTCCCTCGAAATACTTTTCAAAAAATCAGTCACCGATTTTGAACTTGACCTCACCAATAAAAATGCCCAAGGGTTTGGAATGGAAGTTTCCGAAGTAAGGCTAAATGGAAAACCACTTTCTTTTCAACATAAAAACGATCGGCTGAAAATCCATATCGAACAACTAATAACGAACAACGAACAACTTACATTTGAAATAGCATACCAAGGCATTCCGCAAGAAGGGCTGATCATCGGCAAAAACAAATATGGCGACCGCGGGTTCTTTGGCGACAATTGGCCCGACCGTGGCCATCATTGGCTGCCAGTAATCGACCATCCCAGCGATAAATCAGCAGTCGATTTTATAATTCTTGCTCCTCATCATTATTCCGTCATCGCCAACGGAATAAAAATAGAAGAGAGCTTTGTCGATTCAAAAAGAAAACTCACTCACTGGCACGAAGAAGTACCCATCCCTGTAAAGGTGATGGTGGTGGGAATAGCTCGTTTTGCAGTACAACGAGCCGGCCAGGTAGATGATATTGAGATTGAGAGCTGGGTGTATCCTCAAAACCGTGCAGAGGGATTCTATGATTATGCAGTGGCCGTAAAAGTGCTGGATTATTTTCATCGCAACATTGGGCCTTACTCCTATAAAAAGTTGGCCAACGTGCAATCCAAAACCCGTTGGGGCGGATTGGAAAATGCCAGCGCCATTTTTTATTCGGAAAGTTCAGTCAACGGAAAGGCCGACCACGAAGGGCTCATTGCCCATGAAGAGGCTCACCAATGGTTTGGCAACTCCGCCACTGAAAACGACTGGCATCATGTGTGGCTCAGCGAAGGGTTCGCCACCTACTTTTCCAATCTCTATTTAGAAAACGCTCACGGCCGCGATCGATTGGTAGAAGAACAAAAGAAAGACCGCGATCAAGTGATCCAATTTTTCAAAAAAAATCAGGCCGCTATTGTAGACACCACCATTACCGATATCAGCAAAGTGTTAAATACCAACACCTACCAAAAAGCAGGGTGGGTACTACACATGCTACGACACAAGTTAGGCGATGAAATTTTTTGGAGAGGTATCCGCCAATATTATTCTGTCTATCGAAACAGCAACGCCATGACTTCCGATTTTATCAAGATCATGGAGGAAGTCTCCGGAAAAAATCTTTCGCTGTTCTTCCATCAATGGCTGTTCCATGGGGGGCACCCCCAACTAAAGGCTACTTGGCGCTATGATCGTAAGCAAAAAGAGGTGAAGCTAGAAGTCCTTCAGGCTCAAAAAGGAATATTTTTCCATTTCCCGCTACAGATTGCGGCCATCGGCAAAAACGGAAATAAAGATATAAAAACTGTCGAAATCGATTCAAAGCTGGCAAAAACGGTGCTTCGCTTCGATTTTGAACCATCTCAACTTATCCTCGATCCCAGCACATGGCTCCTGTACGGGGGCACTATTCAAAAGAAATGATGCGCGCAGCCTTGCAAATCAGGTTATTGCGCTTATTTTTGCACTCCGTTTGAAAAAAGTATTATGGCGAACCACAAATCAGCACAGAAAAGAACAAGAGCAAATGAGACCAAGCGCGTAAGAAACCGCTACCAAGCGAAAACAACCCGCACTCAAATCAAGAAATTGACCTCTACCACCACCAAAGACGAAGCAAAAGAGCTTTTGAAAGAAGTGAGCGGCATGATCGATAAGTTGGCAAAGAAAAACGTCATCCATTGGAAAAAAGCTGCTAACCAAAAGAGAAAGCTTTCCAAGCGTATTAACGCAATGGCGTAATCCACAAAGAATTTTTTTTTATTCCCCCCTTGGCTTCGGTTGAGGGGGGTTTTTTTATGCCATCCCTTACAATCTAACCACCTAGGCATATAGCGACCCATAGAAGAAAATTACAAGTTTGTGATTCTATGAGCCTATGTTTCTATGTGGTTAGTGTATGTGAGAAGGCACAAAATTTTATATCTTTCCTCGGATGAAAATCGAAGAAAGCAAACCACTCAACATTAAAGACTGGAACCCCGAGGATCGTCCACGGGAGAAACTTCAATTGAAAGGAACTTCTGCCCTCTCGGATGCTGAACTGATCGCGATACTCATCGGCTCCGGCACGACCAATCTCAGTGCCGTAGAGGTTTCCAAAAAAGTATTGCTTCACGGCAGCAACAACCTGAACGAACTGGCCAGGCTTTCCGTGAAAGACCTGATGAAAATCAAAGGCATTGGCGAAGCCAAAGCCATCACCATAGTGGCCGCCCTCGAACTCGGTCGCAGAAGAAAGGAAACTGATACGGAAGAGAAACCGAAAATCACCACCTCCAAAGACGCATTCGATCAACTGAAATCTGAGTTGATGGATTTACCGCACGAAGAGTTTTGGGTGCTGTTGCTCAACCGCGCCCACCGCGTAATCAAAAAAAAGCGGGTGAGCGAAGGTGGAGTGTCTGGCACGGTGGCCGATCCGAAAATCATTTTCAAAATGGCGTTGGAAGAATTGGCTAGCGGTATAGTAGTCGCTCACAACCATCCATCGGGCAATTTGACTGCCAGCCAAAGCGATATTTCGCTTACCAAAAAATTGCAAGAGGCCGGAAAGTTTTTAGAAGTACAATTGCTCGATCACCTCATCATTGCAGGCCAAAAGTATTATAGCTTTGCAGACGAAGGATTGATTTAATTTTTTTTACAATGGCAGCATATATATTAGTAGAGGTGAATGTCCATGATCCGGTAGCATACGAAGACTATAAAAAAATGACTCCCGGCTCACTTGTTCCCTTTGACGGAAAATTTATTGTTCGCGGTGGCGCTACCGAAACCTTGGAAGGCGATTGGAAGCCGGAGCGCTTCGTGATACTCGAATTTCCTTCGCTACAGAAAGCAAAGGCATGGTGGAACTCCGATATCTATGCGCCCGCCAAAGCACTTCGCCACCGCACGGCCAGCAGTAAAATGATTGTGGTAGAGGGAGTAAAATAAATTAATGAAATCCTCCACTGTTATTATATTAATTGCCGTGATCGCAATTGGCTGCCTAATACTCTACTCGCTGAGTGGTGGCCCAACAGCCGAAGAATATGCAAACACAATTTTAAAAGAGCGCCAAGAAAAAGCCCTCTTCATGAAAAGTGACAAAGGCTCACCTTTCAAAATGGACACCACTATAAAATTTAGAGAATTACAATACTTTGCACCGGATTCAAAGTATAAAATCAGTGCTGATCTCACTTTCATTAAAGACAAAAAAGTAATTGTTTTGCCGACCAGCGATGGCCTCGAAAAAAAATACCTGGAATATGCTTACGCAGAATTCAATCTGGAAGGAAAAGAAAATAAACTCTTGATTTTAGAAGTCATGGATAGTGGCCCATATCGCGGAACGCTGTTTTTCGCTTTTGCGGATGAAACCAGTGCCGGTGAAACCTACGGTGCGGGGCGCTACCTCGAGTTAAAAAAAGTACCGGGCGCTACATCCATCACATTAGATTTTAACAAAGCGTACAACCCATATTGCGCCTATTCGGGTTCTTTCTCCTGTCCATTTCCGCCAAAGGAAAATGTTTTGGAGATTGCTATTAAGGCGGGTGAGACGAAATATCATGAGTAATACCCACAATGATAATGTACTCGTGCTTCCTTTCATCAGTTCAAAATTATAGTTTTTGAGTCGCTAAGGCTTCCAAACTAACCGGAGTTTGACGGCACGTAAAAATAAATCCTGTACCATTCATTAAGTCAATGATACCACTCATTCCCCTAGCGTGTGGGCTGGTAAGTTGGGCATATTAAAAATAAGATTGCGGCTACCTTTCCAACATAAAAAAACTAAAACAACTAACCCTATGAAAAATCGTTGGAAATTTATTTTTGTGTTTTTTGCCTTTGCTGTAACCGGCTGCCAAGATTCATTTCTTTCCGAAGATAAACTGCGCCTCCAAAAGGAAAAACTTAGCCTGTCTAAAGAAGCCGCATTGAATGCCGAAATGTTGACGGGCAACAAATCGGCTCTAAAGGCCAATGGCTTGCCTGAACTTACTTTTAAAACCAATGAAAAAGGAAAAGTTCGGTTGGTGATCAAAGATTTTAAGGTAGCCGAAAACGATAATCTATCCGGAAAAATGACCTTGTCTGCTCAGCGATGCAGCGATTGTGGCACGGAAACGATCACAGTTGTCTTCTCTAGTATTGATTGGTCCATTCCAATACCGCCTAACAGTCCTAATTTCTACGGGCAAATAGTTACGGTTCAGATGTCATATTTTAATGTTGATGGTAAGCCAGTAAAAAACTACAATTATGACGTGTATGTTTTTGCAGACGGAAAGACCGCATTGCAAAAGCCGACAATTACTAATTGGAATTGGATTCTAACCGAAGGAGGAATATCTGATTCAGATTCTTGGGAACCTCCAGTTACACTGCTTGTAGATAATGATCCTGCAAATACCGTTGCTGCGGTTGACATGGAAATTACAAACGATGGAGACGCACCAGATCCTACAAATCCATTGGTTGTGGCCAAACGTGTTGGCGCGTGCGATTCAAAATCACCGGTACGCTATGGTCAATGTTGGGTATTTGCCGGCACAACTTCCTTTAAGGAGAATCCTGCAGGATTTGCGTATAACACTACCGCCACGATGAAGGATGTGCAGGGAAAAGTTGTAGGTGAGCCAGTAGAAACCAAGCAGGTAATCAAAAAGTCAGATTTCTATGGACGCATTCGAAGAGTTAGAGCGGTAGAAAGTGGAAGTGGCTCAAACGAATACAGCATACTAGTTGCCGTGGATGGTGATGCTTCAAGTGAGGTGGCCAATGTAGCGGTTGCATTTGTAGAGCCTTTTGGCGGCCCTAAGCCGGTGCCGGCTACTGCAATTACCTCGCTGCTAAAAATCAATGAGCAAAATGGCCGCGCCAGGTATGAGTTCAAGACTTTAACATTTGCAGGAGATCTTCCAGCCAGCGCAACCTACACGGTAGTTGGCACTATGTTGGATGCCAAAGGTCAAGCTTTAGCTAATCCGGAAAAATTTGAGGTAACAGTAGAACGAAAAGCGAAAGACGATGAGCCTGTAACTATCTCCTCTTCACTTACCAGCAAAGATGCAGGAGCAACCTGGGATATCTCCGTAACCATTCAAGATAAAGGCAAGTGGGTAGAAAAAGTAGTGTACGAATTTGTAAAACCTTTTGCAGGACCGGCTCCATTAGTCACCTCAATACCATTAGTGCGCACAGGCGAAGCACCGGATAATGTTGAAGTGTATTCTGCAACAGGAATTAAGTTTGAGAAAAACCCAGCGGGGGCAACCTATGGTGGCCTCATCTACCAATATGGGATTGGCACACGAATCACCGCTTCGCAAGCAAACAATAAAGCTGAATTACTTTAATCCAATCGATATTTTTGAGTTCAATCCCCTCTTCGGAGGGGATTTTTTATTTAACGCGCTCAAATTTTAAAACTGGCAATCGCTTCTTCAAATTCCTTTTTGCGGTAACGCGAAAGTGGTACCTCTACATCCTTTTGAAGTATAATCACATCACCTTCTTTGCTCGAAAGCTTTTTTACCTGCTTCAAGTTAATAAGATATGATCGGTGTGCCCGAAAGAACGAAGTGTTTTTCTGCAATAATGTTTCAAACTCACCTAAAGGCTTGCTGGCTGTAATAGGTTCTCCTTTGAACAAAATGATTTTTGTATATGTACCCGAAGCTTCTAGCAGGATAATGTTATCGAGTAGAATAAAGTCAATGCCCTGAAGAGAGCTTACCGCTATTTGTTCAGGAATCTTTTCTTCGGAGAAAGATTGCTTGAGCAGGTTTACGCGCGCCACGGTTTGCTGGTGCTTTTTGCGTGCCTCGTAGCGCTGCAGGGTTTGTTCCAACTCCTGCGTATTTACGGGTTTTAGTAAATAATCGAAAGCCGCAATTTTAAAGGCTTGTATGGCATATTCATTAAAGGCCGTAACGAACACAATATCAAACGTTACATCTTGCGGATTGAAAAATTCAAGCAGTTGCAAACCAGAGTATCCGGGCATTTCAATATCCAGAAAAATAAGGTCGGGTTTTACGGTGGCGATTTCGCGTACGGCCTCTGGCACGCTACCTGCTTCACCCACAATGGTTACATACGGAAAATAACGATGCAGCAATTCGCGCAAAGCCGAGCGCACCGCCTTTTCATCATCTACTAATAAAATATTTATGGAATCTAGTTCAGCCATGTGTGCTTAGTTCTAAAGGTATGCGTATAATCACGGTGGTGCCGGTGGCCATGCCGTATTCATGTTGCTTATCAAGGATTGTAAGTCCAATTTTGCGTGTTTGGGTAGCATTAATCAACGCTATTCGTTTCTCATAGGCATCCAAGGCGAAGGAAGTATGTCCGGTTCTGCGGACTTTATTCAATTCTTCAGATGCTTTCCGACCGATACCGTTATCGTCAATGCTCACCACCAAATAATCATTGTCAATAGAAAACTCAATTTGCAATTTCTTCGATCCTGTTTTGTGCATCAGCCCATGCCGGATGGCGTTTTCTACAAAGGGCTGCGTGAGCAATGACGGTATGCGAATTACTTCACCGCGTAGTTGTTCTTCTACTTCAATGGTATAATCCAATGCACCATCTAATCGGTCGCTTTCGATGGCGAGGTATTTTTCCAGAATATCAATTTCATCTTGCAACGGAATTAATTCCTTGCCAGAAAAGTCCAGCACCTTGCGCATGAGGTGCGAAAAGTTTTGGATGTTGGTATTGGCTTCTTCCTTCATTCCATTTAGTACTTTGCCTTGTATCAACGACATCGTATTAAAAATAAAGTGAGGATTCATCTGTGCCCGAATGGACGTGAGTTGGGCAATGCGCAATTCTTGACTTAGGTTTTGCTGCACTAACACCGCCCGGTTTAGTTCATTTTTTCTTTTTAAACGAAAATAAATGATGACAAAAATGATACTCAAGATTGCTGTTGCCAACAGGATCATAAACCAGCTAGTTTCCCAAAAGGGAGCCTGCACAATTAACGGAATGGAAAGCTTATTGACTGAAGAAATGCCATCTTCGTTTACGGCTGTTGCTTCTAACGTATAATTTCCGGAAGGAAGCGACAAGAAATTGGCAATGGGTGAGGCTAATTGAGTTTCATTCCATTTGTCATTGTCTATTCCATTTATTCGGTAGCGAATCAAACAAGAACCCTTGCCTTTAAGGTTATTGGAAACATCAAACACCAATGTGAGCTGACGCGAAAGGGGTGCAAGCAGAATCTCATTGATAAAGTTGGCAACGAGTTGCCCATCGGATGTCACCTGCTTCAGATGGATGGATGGTTTAACATTATTTAGTTGAGGCAACTGACTGAAATGCTGCAAGCCTTCCGAATGGCTAATCCAAAGACCCATTTCAGAAACAGATAGGTCATACACTTCGCTACCCGCCAAACCCTTCGATGATCGGAGGATATAAATCGATTGATCGCTCAACGCGTACGAACAAACACCGCGATCTGTTCCCAACCAAACCTTACCATTGCAGTACGATAAGGCCTTAATATGATTCGATGGCAAGCCTGATTGCCTCGTTATTTTTCTAATGAGTTGGCGATCTTTTACCAGATACAATCCATCGGTTAATGTGCCTATGGCAAGTTGGTTATCCGGCAGTACAGCCATGGCAGAAATACCCGGTGAAGTGGAAGAAGAATCTGGTTTCCAATGCTCCATTTTTTTGGATCGATAAGAATAAACCATTACCCCTTTTTGTGAACCAATCCACAACTCATTCGCTTCTGGCAAAAAAGCAATTCGCGATACCCGTTGACTCATCAACCAGTTCTGTTTCTCTTTCGTAGTAGGATTGATCCGATAAAGTCCACCGGAAGTAGCAAGAACTAATGAATCTCGTACACGACTCAAATGCTTCACCGCTACAATTTCTGTTTTGTCCGTCACCTTTAAATTTTGTAAGTCGACCGTGTAGAGGTAATCAGAGCAAGCCAACAGGGTATTGCTGGCATAATCAATAAAGAGACTCTGGATTTCCTTTTGAGGGGATAGCGAAATCGATTTTACTAGACCTTGCCGATCAAAAACTTTAATCTCTCCATTATACGTTCCTCCAATTAAATGATTGCGTACCGAATCAAAAAGTATCTTGGTAAACAGCCCATGTTTCTCTTTTGCATAAATCGTAGTCAATAGGTAAGGGAAATAAAATAAACCTTCATTCAACGTGCCCACCCATATCCCCCCTTCCCTATCGGTGGCTACCGAACTAATGTTCTTTCCCGTCAACAAATCCATCCAACGATTCTGGCACATCAAATGCAGTCCCTGATTTCCAAAAAAAGCCAAAACAGAATCTCCTACGTTTTTAATCGATCGCGTATCGATTAATTGCTGTTGATACCTAACGGTGATTGATTGCAGTTTGCTATCTTTTACTTCGAACAATTCTTTACCGATAACATCCAATAACCAAACCTTATCTTGCCAGGTAGTTAAGGAGAAAAGCGTTTTATTAGTCTTCCTATTTCCAATCATCACGGGCATCTCTGGCGATTTTCTTGATAAGGCTTTTACAAATGCATAGTTATCCTTGCTGTAGCAAACCCATGCCTCATTCTGTTGATCAATGTTGTGGTTACGGATCACCATTTTCTCCTGGCTTAACAACTCATCGAGTTGCCGCCATTGCTTATTTTGGTAGTGATATGAATAAATATGCCGTGGCGCACTGATCAACAAGCTATCTCCCATATCGGAGAGAATAGGAAATCCTTCTTCATACAGTTTCTCCCAGCTATCTAGCTTTTTAAGTGTATCGTTTTCAACAAAAAGTATCTCACCAAAAAAATTGTTGCACCAGATCCTCCCAAACTTATCTTCCAATAAACCACTTACCGCCCGCGAGCGCACAGTTGAATTTTCAAACAAGGTAAACTCAGTGCCATTGTAACGAGCCAATCCATTTTCGGTAGCAACCCATAAAAAGCCT